>Ga0255759_10004458_pt1 | contig 12091 bp, 10 predicted proteins | sample 101ome_20_FD_179959 | JGI IMG/M metagenome (GOLD analysis project Ga0255759, IMG submission 179959) | Coastal salt marsh microbial communities from the Groves Creek Marsh, Skidaway Island, Georgia - 101404AT metaG (version 2) | ecosystem: Environmental > Aquatic > Marine > Intertidal zone >...
AATCCTCAACAACGGGGGCACGCCGTAGCCCATGGTGACGGGGAAAATCTCATCTCTCCATCCCGTGATGGTACCGTTATCTCTGAGCGCCAGTAAACCCGGTTTGAGCGCCTCCGAACGCGCGTCCGGTGTGTCTAATCCATCGACGAAGACGACGGCGCCGCCCTCGTCCCGCCGCAACGTCCCCGGGCCGCACGCCTCGAGCAGCTCTTCCGCGAACCAAGGTTGAAGCGCACCCACAGACTGACCGTCCACGACGAAAGGAATGAATTTCGCGTAATCGGCCGCCGTGATTTCGTTACACGCGTCCACGCGTGGCTGTAAACGCTCCGCCACGGACGGAGCTCGCTCGGCGCTCATGGCGACCCGTCTCGCGATCGTCTCGCCTCGCGCCGCCCGCGCGCACCGACGCAGCGCGCGAGAGCCGAGCGCACACCGTCGACTCGACGTCGTCGTCACCTTGACGCTCGACGCACGACGCATCGACCACCGCGCGCGGCGTTCTGCGGCGACGTCGTCGAGTCGGCAGCGGACCGACCGCCGACAAGCCGAACCGACGCGACCGATCGTGTTCAACTCGCGCGCGATCTCCCCCGTCTCGTCGGCGACGAATCGGGCGTTGCCGCGATCTCCACCTGTACGAATCGAATCAGCAGAGGTCGGAAGAGGATCGGTCCCCACGCGCCCCGCGTCCCGCGTTCGACGCCGACGGCGCTCAGGAGCGTCCACGGTACCGCCCCGACGTCCCCGCGCTCGAGTCCTCCCGGAAACGCCAACCATCGCTCGAACGGCCAGAGCAATTCGCCCGGCAACGAGAACGAGGCCCGGTCGCGATTCATCACCGCGAACGTCGCGCCCGCCGCCGCTTTGACCAATCCCAAGTAATGACACAGACGCATCATCCTCCTCGTTCGCGTCGTTCGGCGCAGTTCCAGCGTCTCGAGCTTGGTTCGAAGTTTACGCAGACGTCTCGCGTACACCTCCTCGTCGTCCGATCGTCGCGAGCGCTGTAACGAGCGCGACGTGGATGTGATTTCTCTCTGCAAGCGAAGCAACGGTTCCAGGTCGTAGACGACGCCGATGGCGTACCTCGCGGCGTCGATGAGCAGAAAGACGACGAGAATCGCCCACGCGGACGTTGACGCGTCCGTCGCCATCGCGCGCGCGGTTCGTCGCTCGACGGCGCGCGGTCGATGCGAGTGGTGCGATGCGGTGGAGCGCGCCTCGGCGTCACTCGGCGTTGACGAAAGACGAGTCGCGCGCCGCGCACGGGCGCGCGGTGAGACGCACGGCGAGGCGCGCGAACGATCGGTCGGTCGATCCCGCGCGAAGACGCGAGAGCGACGGTGACGAGACGGTGGAGAGGCGCGACCCCGACGCGGTGACGAGTTGCCAACACCTTTCACCGTCACGGCGGTGAACGGCGAGGATGGTGCACCGCCCGAACGCCCCGCGCGAAGAGCCCGGGAAGTACGGAGCGATCGCCCGCGACGAGGAGAGCGGCGTGCGCGCGGCGTGGGCGGATGAAACGTCGACGAAGAAGCCACCAGTAGACAAACCAAAAAAGACGCGATTGAAGCGACGACGCCCGCCGCCGCCGGACACGGCGCCCCCGGAGAAATTACTGCGGAGGATCGTGCGATTCTTTTACGATCACCTGTGGATCGTGTTCGTGCTGTACGTCGGCGGTGCGGTGCTGTGCTTGCAAAGTTTGGGCGAGAGCGACTTCAACAACAACGTCGACGCCGTGTACTTTGTGGCGATTTCGGCGACGACGGTGGGGTACGGCGACATGTCCCCAAAGACGGACAAAGGCAAGATATTCGTCATGGCGTTCATCCTCACCGGCGTAGCCATGGCCGGGGTGTTCATGACCAAGATGACGGATTGGATTCTCGCCGCGCAGGAGCGCGCCATGGACAATTTGACGAAGAAGAAACAGGCGGACATGGAGGCGGACATGGCCAAGCTGAAGGCGCAGGTTGGGGTGAAAGACGACGCGGGTGCGGCGGCGGCGGCGGCGGCGGCGCGCGCGGATGCGGAGCGAGAGCGGATCAAGGGAGACAAGGAGATGAAGGTATCGCCCGTTAAAAAGGCGCTCTTAGCCATGACCACCGTCATCCTCGTCGGTGCCGCCATCATGCACGCCATCGAAGGTATCAGCTTTTTAGACGGATGTTACTGGTCGGTCGTGACGAGTACGACCGTGGGATACGGCGACGTGACGCCGAAGACGGTGGATGGTAAGATTTTTGCCTCTGCGTACGCCTTCATCACCATCGGCGTCATGGCGTGGGCCATCGGGCAAGTCGCCGACGCGAGCGTGCAATCCCAAGTCGAGCACGGCGCCCAGATCAAAGCCTTCAAGCTCACCCCGGAGTGGCTCGCGGCGCAGGGCGGGGAGAAAGGATACGTCGATCAATTCGATTTCGCCAAGGCTATGCTCTTATCCATGGGTAAGTGCGACCAAGCGGATTTCGATTTAGTCTCGGCTCGATTCGACGAGCTCGACGTCAACGGCGACCGCACGCTCGACGCCGCCGATCTCCTCGGCGAGACAGCGCAGTTAAACGGGGACAAGTACACGGGGTGAATGCGTCCACGCCACGCCTCGTTCGAACGACGACGACGAGTCGAAGGAAGGCATCCGTAGAGTGAGTAGAGACACGCGTTTAAAACAGTCTGGCTAGAGAAGCGTTTCCGTCGTCGTCCCCCAAAATCTTCCCCTCACATTCATGCTCGCCCGCGCGCACGTTCGCGCCGTCTCGCGCGTCGCGTGAACGCTCACGCGCGACGCAAAAATGTCCACCGTCGTTCCGCGCGCCGCGCGCAAGCCCGGCGTGGCCACCGACGAAGAATTCGACGCCTTTCTCGCGACGCACGGCGGTTCAAGAATCATCGTCGTCGACGCGAGAAATCCCGATTTCACCGTCGAACCGGACGATGAGACGTACGGTGGAGACGCTGGAAGCGCGCCGATCTCGGAATGTGGGACGGCGAAACGACCGCGCGCGGTGAACGCGCCGTTCGATCGAGCGGCGAAATCGTTGCCCCTCGACGTCGTCGCCGCGAAAACGGGCGGCGACGTGACGACGCCGATCGTGACGCACTGCGGCGGAGGCGGGCGCGGGCAAAAAGCCAAGGAATACTTAATGTCCCAAGGGTACGTGAACGTCATCAACGGCGGTGGACCGGCGGTGAAGGAGCTTTGGGAAAAATTCGGTTCGCTGTGAACCTCGACTCGCCGCCCGATTTCTTCTTCTTTCATTCTTTTGCATCATTTTCATTCTCGCATCTTAGCTAGCTAGCGCTGTAGTACCGCCACGTACACTATCGCGCGTCTCGCGACTATGACGACGACGACGACGCGCTCGCGCTTTGGACGCTCGATCCCAATCGAAGGCGGAGAATCCAAACGTCGCGACGTGCGCGCACGCGCACGTCAAAAACATCCAATATCCCCAGCCGAGATACGCGGTGAACGCGGCTTTGCGTAATCCCGGCACGTGCGTTGGCGTGTCCGCGCGCACGTACGCCACGATGGAGGCGTACGAGACGCACGCGCACGTCGCCATCGCCGCGCCGATTCCCGAGTACGCCGTCGACGACGCCGTCGCGAATCCGTCTCGTCGTCCTCGTCGTCTCACAAAGTAAAACACCAAGACGATCCATTCTAACGTCAGCGCGAACGTGAACGCGAACGCCGTCGCCTGGGCGAGACGGAATCGCACCGCGTGCGATCGTCCGAAGACGTTCGCGTACACGCGTCCCGGGCGTCCCTCTCGGCCCTCTCGGCTCGCGCGTTCCCCGAGACGGCGAAACGATCCCTCGAGCTCGCACCAAAATCTCGACACGCTCGATCGAGGTAATCCACACGCGGTGCCATCGTCATCGAAGCCACCGACGTGATACTCCGCGCGCCAGAGCCCCGCGCGCGCGAGTCCGGGCACAGAGCTCGCCGGCGCGCGCGGCGCCAACCAATACTCTGACACCACGGACACGACGACGAACCCGAGCGCGAGCGCCTTGAACGCGGCGTATCGAACGAAACAGACGGTTCTGTAAAAACGCCACCAATCTTCTGCGGCGGCGGCGGCGTCTCGCGACGTCATGGTGCGCGCGCGCGACGACTCCCGCGCGGCGGTCTGTGAATGCCGTCGTGTGACTGTTCACTTCACACGCGCGCGCGCGTCGACATGCTTCGTCCGATCGCCGCGCTCGAGCTCCCGATCGACGCCGATGAAGGCGTGAGCGCGTTGGCCCGGAGAGCGCGCGGTGGACGCGAGGCGACGTGCGCGAGCTACCGCGGGACGATCGCGCACTTTGATTTGCGCTCGGCCCGCGTGGCGTTCACCGCGCGGGCGTCGACGTCGCGCGAGACGAACGCGGTGTGCTGGCGAGACGAACACGTCGTCTTGTACGCCGCGGACGACGTCGTCGTGGAGGCGGACGCGCGAAAGGCGTCGACGAACGGGGAGGAGGAGGCGTGGGTCTCGCGGCGGTTTCGAGGCGCCGGCGACGTCGTCAACGGCGTCGACGTCGACGATGCGAACGGTCTTCTCGCGGCGTGCGACGATCACGGGGAGATTCGAGTGTATGAATTAGCGAGCGGTGCACTCACGCGCGTCATGCGCGGACACGAGGGGTGCGTGACGTCGGTGGCGTTTCGATTGAAACGCGGCGCGAGCGAGTGCGTGTCGTCTTCGACGGATTGTCGCGCGATGAAATGGGACGTCAAGACGAAACCGGTGCCCGCGCGCGAGTGGGACGCGAGGACGGTGAAGAGTGTGGAGGAGTACGATCGCGAGCGAGCGCGCGCGGCGAGTGGTGGGGAGACGGAGACAGTGATGGACGACGGCGCGCGGCGGTCGTTTAATCCTCCGATGTTGCACTCCGTCGCCGTGTACCGAGGCGCGCAGAGCGACGCGAACGCGCCGGGCGCGCGCCGCGTCGCCGCGTCGGCGTGCGGCGATGGATCCGTGTTGGTGTTCGACGTCGATCAAAAACCGCTCGGAACGAAGGGTTCAACCTCGTCGGTGTCGTCAAAAAAGAAGAACGCCTCGCGAATCTCCGCCGGCGTCTTTCGCGAGGGCAAAGCCGAGTGCGTCCGACTCGGCGCCGACGGCGTCAGCGGACACACCAACGCCGCGACGTGCGCCGATTTCATCCCATGGATCGATCGCGCCGACATCGTGCTCTCCGGAGGCGCCGACCGGCGTCTCATCGCGTGGAATTGGGTCGCCGCCGCCGAGGACGCCGCCGCCGCCGTCGTCGCCTCGCGCCGCCGCCGTCGAAAAGTAAACGATCTCGCCTTTGCCGTCGACGCTCGAGTCGCGTGCGTCGCCGACACCGGGAACGCGCTCTCGCTCTACGCTCTCGCGTGACGCGCGTCGATCGGTGAAATGATGAAATCACAACGCAGAGGAGAGTCGTCGTCGAGACGCTTTTTCATCCCCAAAAGAACCTCGACGCGAACGTCTCACTCCAGTGCGCGGCGCGCGGCGTCGGTCGCGCGGAAGGAGACCGTCGCGCGCGCGCGGACGACGCGCACGACGCGCCGTCCCTACGGTACATGCTTGCGGGAGGACATCGTCGGAAACGCGCGCGAGGCGTCGACATGCGCGACGACGACGAATCCGCCGCCACCGCTGCGCGCGAAGACCACGCGTCTCGCGCGCGCGCGGGAAGCGGTGCGTCGACGCGCGGTAGCGATCGGCGCGCGGATGAACGTTTCGTCAAGTCGGTGTGTGCGTCCGCGTCGCGCGCGCTCGCGGGGATGGACGCGGACGCGAGCGACGAGGCGATCGAGGCGGCGGCGGCGGCGGCTCTGGAGACACTCTTCGATCCGGCGCTTCGACGCGCGCGGCGCGTCGTGCAAGCGAGCGTGAATTCGTGGAGCGAACGACACGCGTCGGTGTGCGCGCGCGCGTTCGCGGTGCGGGTGAACGCGGAGATGGAGGCGGCGGCGCGGTGCGAGCGGTCGAGCGAGGCGTTGGGACGGTTGGGCTCGGCGGCGAGCGTGCACGGGACGGCGCCTCGAGGCGCGTTCGAGCGCGATGCGATCGAACGCATCGATAGGGATGGGGTGTTGCGGGCGCTCGCGCGCGGGTTGGAGCTCCTCGCGGTGCAGATGAGAGGCGGAGGGCGGTGCGCGCCGGCGGAGGTGGAGGCGGTGGTGGAGAGCGTGGCGTTGGCGTACGAATTATTAACCACCTCTGGGAACGTTCGGAGGGATGGTTCAGCGGTCGAGATGGACGAGGCGCGCGTGTTGCGCGCGTTGGTTGAATTTTTAACGTTAGACAACGCGCCGTCGCGAGATGCGACCGTGACGGCGGGGATGACGGTGGCGCGCGCGTGCGTCGGCGACTGGGACGCAGCGGACGTCATGGAGGAGACGCTTTTTCCGACGGATGGCGGACGCGCGTGCGACAAGTCTCGGCTTTTGGAACGCATCGGTGCGTTTTCGAACGACGAGATGCTCTCCGAGGCGCCGTGCACGTCGTTCGGCGTGCTCGCGGTGGCGCGCGGTTTCGTCGCCGTCGCGCGCCCCGAGGTGTTGGCCGAGCGTCGCGGAGGCGAGTTCATGTTCGACAGGCTCCTTCCTCAGATGTGCGATTGGATCGAAGACGGTGACGACGTACACTTTAGATTTCACGCCGTGATGTGCTTGCGAGCGACGCTGAAAAGTCTGCGCGAGGCGACTGAGTCGCGCGTCGTAAAGGAGTTTCCGACGCGCTCGTTCAATCGCGTGGCGCACGTCATCTCTTCGTATTGGGAAGATAAGCTCGCGCAGACCGTGCGAGAGATACAGGTGTGCTTCGGTTATTTACTCGATATTCTTCTGTGTCTGTCGAAGAGCGACGAGTACGTGCATCTCGTCGTCGAGCAAACGTTGAGACGTCCCACCGAGCAAAAGAGTAGGTACCTCATGTTGAGCGTGCTCGTCGAGCGCGTGGGTGCGAGAAAGATTCTGAGCGCGGAACCTCGACTACTCTCTGTGACGCTCGCAGCCATGCGGGACGTGTCCATCGCGTCCGCGGCGTCGCACACGCTCAAAGAGCTCTCCGCGAAGCATTTGGAAGAGCTCGGTTCCGTCGACGAGTGGCGTCGGTGGTGGCTGGAGCCCGTCAAGACAGCCATGTTGACGACGGCGAACGTGCGCACGTCCATCACGACGTACGTTTTGCCGATTTTGTTCAAACAGGACCGCGAATCGATCGTACACTTGGCGAAACACGTCGTCGAAGGGGAGAAGAATGAAGACGTCAACCTCAGCGCGTCTATCATATCGATTCTCAAGGTTGCTCGAAATTTACAAATGGTGGACCTAGAGCGCATCACAGTCATAAAGCCCACGTCGGATGGCCCAACGTATACCGTCGATCAGAGCATCGTCGATCAAGCGATGGCGAGCGCCGATAAAGCAGCCCGACTGGACGCGCTCGAATGGCTCTGCCTCGGCGGGCGCAAGGGCGCCGTCACCTTGCCCGGCGCGTATGAGCGCGCGCTCATCAAACGATTACTCTCGGCAAACTTGAAAGGGTGCGTCACATATCGACGTGCGATGATTCGATCGATCGCGATTTCGTGAGAGCTCTATGACGATATTTTCCCTAAGGGGCTGACGACCATGAGGCATCCTTAACCTCCTACTCATTCGGAGAGCTCGCGCGTTTGATTTCGCACCCAACGCACGCGCCCACACTCGCACGGACGACTAACTGCATCCGTCTTGTGTTATGTTTTCGTCATACAGGGAGACAGTGTCTTTTCGAGGCACCGTCGTCTCTCTCGCCGCAAAGCTCTTCGCGAGGATATGGACGGCGGTGAACAACGTGGGACAAAAAGTTCGAAGGAGAGGCGAAGCGGCGCTTAAAAAGGGTATCGAGACGCCGGCGGGCGCTCGAGACCCGCTGAAGGCTGACATCGACCGCGCGATGGAGAATCACGCCTTTATGGGAGCCATCATCGATATGCTCATCTCGAACATGTATCCGGGGGCGCCCTTTGAGAGACGATGCACCGCGCTCGAGTTGTTGAACGTCATCATGACGACGTGGGAACCGTACGAAGACACGCTCGATGGAACGCACGAGACGATCACGGACGATCACGACGTCAACGTCGCTCGTCGCATGCTGACTTCACCTTACGCCCGGTACGCGAACCACGAACCGTTCACGAATTTACTGTTCGGCGCGCTCGTCGATAGTTGGGAACAGTTGCGAATCAAGGCTTTTGAACTTTTAAGCCGGCACGACGCCCCGTTCGCGGGCATGGAGACGCCGGATAAGGTTCGAGCGCGCCTCGTGTGGGCGCTCGAGTTGTTGAGATCGCCTCGCGTGCGCGAGAGCGGCGCCGCCGCGCTCTTGATACGTTTGCTGATTCGGAAGTACGGTTTCGATTCGCACTGGCGAATGCGATTTAGCCCGGACGTGAGCGTTTCGCAGGTCGAAGGCGAACGATTATCCGCCGCAGAGAAGCAGATCGAAGTGCTCTCTTCCCTGTGCGACCTACTGGAAAACGACATCAACCTCGCCGGAATTGATGTGGTCGAGGCGTGTCGCCGCTCGCTCGCGCACGGTCCGATGTTTTTACTCAGATGCGTGCTTCAAGAGATTGATTTGGATGGATGCGTGAAGAGTTCGTCGCGTGCTCGATTACAGGTGAGTGCTGTGACGCGTACGCGCATATTTCGTTTTTCTCTCTGCGTCGTTTCGAAGAGCGATGACGAAAACCAGGCTCCCTCTACTGAAATTCGTTGAGGACAACTGTCGGCTGAATCGAACACCTAATTACCCTGGCCAGGACCGAGCTCTCAAATTGATCGCGCTTTGTTTTGTGACCCCAACTCTTCGCGCGACGCACACACTCACGTTTTTCAACCCATCGCAGGCCACCATGAATCGAATGATGTCGCTCGTACATCGCGCGACGGAGATGTCGTTGGAGTACATCAGCCAACCCGACGCGTTGGGCGCGTCGGCGGAGGAAGTCAAGCTCCAATCCACCGATTTCGCGATGATCGATGACGACCTCGACGGCGAGGACGAAGATTCTTCCGAACTTGCACCCATGGCGCAAATAATCACCTCGGCGTGTTGGCTCACGGTGAAAGAAGGGAGTCTGCTCACGGGCGACGCGATGGACTCGTCGGCGTCGACGAAGATATTTTCTCCGGATGAGATTACAGCCGCCGGAGCGAGGCTGATGCGCGTGTTATTTTCCGTCAAACACACCGGCGCGTTGGCTAAAACGCGCATCGCGATGACGGCGCTGTGTTCGCGACTGTTGCGCTCGGGAGACGACGCGTTGACGTCGCTTCCGCAGCGTTGGCTCGACGAAGTCGCCGAGCGACTCAATCGTCCCGGACAAGATTTCAGAGATCGAGTGCGACGCTCCGCCGGTTTACCGTACGCCTTCATCGCCATCCTCTTGGCCGAACCCAAAAATCAGCCTCGAACGGCGTTGGCAGACGCTCTGCCGCGACTCCTCGACGTCGCCGCCGGACGCACGAGTTCTTCCGACATCGCGCGCGTGCACGCGTTCAACGTTATTCGCGTGGTGTTCGCCGACAGGGATTTAGCGCACGACACGACCCCGTACGCCGCGCGCGGCGTGGAGATATGCATCGATGCGTTTTCTGCGCCGACGTGGGAGGTACGTTGCGACTCGACGCGCGCTCGTTTTCTCGTTTCCTCGTTTCTTCGTCGTCTTCGCTGGAGGTATCGTTGCCTGCGCTTTGAGCGCTGCAATTGGGCGCACGGCTTGTTCCCCAGCAACATCAACAGAGTTCGGACGAAGAGCGCGCGCGTCTCATTCGCGTGCGTTCGGACATTTAAACTCGACATCGTCTCGTCCGCCGCGCGCGCCATCGACTGACGCGTCGCTCGTTTTTTGTTTCATCCGCGCAGATTAAAAACGCGGCGACGCTCGCGTACGCCTCGTTGCTCACAAAGGTGTGCGGATACATGAACGCCCCGACGAGGGCGCGCGAGCACGCATCGGACGGCGCGAGTCGCGAGGTGCGAGTCATCGAGTTCTTCCAGCGGTTCCCATCGCTCGTCGCGTACCTGCGCGACGAATTGGAAAAGGCGACCGCCGCGTCGGCGACGGACGGCGCGTTTGGCGTGCATCCGAGTTTATATCCCATCCTGGCGTTGTTCTCTCGATTGAGACCGAGTCCGGCCAAGGATAGGACAGAGTACACGGAAGAAAAGAACGGAACGGAGTGCATCGCGCCCATCGTGCGATGCCTGTACGGAAACTATCTCGCCGTGCGCGCGGCGGCGGCGAGATGTCTCGTCGCCGTCGTTCCGTCGTCGCGAGCGCTCGAGCACACGGATGCCGTTCTCGCGTTTACGTCGCTCGACGCGGACCGACGCGCGAGACCGAGCGCTAACGCCGCGCACGGCGCAATGCTCTTCCTGTCGGAACTTCTCGCCGCGGTTCGATCGGGGTCGTACGGCGAGGACGTGTGTCTGTCGGAAATCGCCGCCGCCGCCGCGCAGCGTCTCGGCGCTCGCGCGGCGTACGGCGTCGACGCGCGCGTCCCTCTCATCTCCGCCGCGTGGTTACGATGCGCCGAGACGACGCTCGCCATCGCAAACATCGCGTCGTCGAGGTGTGCGCGCGGGTCTCGGTGCGCGTGCGCCGCGCGCGACCCCGACGCGTTTCGGGAGTTGGCGAATATGACGTGGCAATGCTCCGCCCCCGTGCTCGCCGCGCGCGCGTCGGGCCCCGGATCGAGCGAGTGGCGCAAAGCGGCGGCGGGCGCGCGGACGCGCCTGGCGATGGGATACGACGCGTGGGGCGAACCGCTCGAGGATTCCATGCGCGCGTTAGTCGACGTGGGTGACGTCGTCGTCGCGTTATCCGACGCGTTCGCCGCGAACGCCGACTACGAGTATCGCGCCGAGACGTACAAGGCGATGTTCAAAACGCCGCGTCGAGGCGACGCGAACGCGTTCGGGAACGTTCGGAAACTGAGACGGCGCATCGCGGACGCGCTCGGGACGGAGACTCGACACACGTGCGCGCGTCGAGCGCTTCGGTGTCTCGAATTGTTTTCGCGCGGCGACGCCGAAGACGAAGACGACGCGCGCGTCTGGACCGTCGCGCACGAAGCGACGTTTTCCAGCAGAAACGAACGCGTTCGAGCCGAGGGCTTACGCGCCATCGCGACGCTGTGTCGACGACGTCTGACGAAGAATGCGCGCGCGACGATTGAATCCGGCGAGGCGAACGCCTTCGTCCTCGCGCTTCGCGACGGCGCAGCCGCCGACAAATCCGACGAGACGAGATTGGCGGCGGCGGACGCGTTGCGACGAAGCGAGATTCTCGCGCACGTCTCCTCGTCCACGTGCGCGAACGAACGTTCGATCGATCTCGCGTTGACGGCGTGGACGTGCGCGTTGACGCTCATCGAGGATGCCGACGCCGACGTGCGTGCCGTCGCGTCTCGCGCCGCGTCCGTCGCCGTCGCGTCGAGGCGCGCGTCGTCGTCGTCGAGCGGCACGCACGCCGTAGAGACGCTCTGCGACGTTTTTGCCCACGCGTGCGCCGAATTCGGCGCGTCCGACGCGTTTCGACGGTTCGTCATCGACCTCGCGCGAGGTCCTTCGCGCGACGATCCCGCCTTTGCCGTCGACGAGTCGTCGAACGTGCGTCGACTCTTTGACAGAGAAGCCGACAATCCGTACGCCGAGGAGTTACTCCTCGCGCAACTCGCCGCGAAACGCGTCGTCGAGACGTTTGACGCGCGAGAGGACGTCTCGCGCGCGTTGGAGACGACGCTCGACGCGCTCGACGTCGCCACGAGACGCGCGGAAAATCACGAAGACACACGCTTCGTCGCCGTCGCGCGCGCATCGATCGGGGCTTGGTGTTTTCACGACGTTCTCTCTCGATCGGGAGACGACGGGATGACGAAGAGGTACCGAGACGCGATGGACGCCGTTGGACGAGCGACGCCGTGCCTGCGAACGGGCGAGACAAAGGAGGAACGATTATTTCTGCTCGGGCATCGCGCCTAGAGGTAATAGATACTAGTACTATAGCAATACACAGCGTAGCTTCTACAGATACCTAC
>Ga0255759_10004459_pt1 | contig 12089 bp, 4 predicted proteins | sample 101ome_20_FD_179959 | JGI IMG/M metagenome (GOLD analysis project Ga0255759, IMG submission 179959) | Coastal salt marsh microbial communities from the Groves Creek Marsh, Skidaway Island, Georgia - 101404AT metaG (version 2) | ecosystem: Environmental > Aquatic > Marine > Intertidal zone > Salt...
TTTCCATGGCTTCGGTCATGATTGTGTGATTTGTATAACTGAAGACGTTCTTTGTGATGCTCCACGCGTCCTCCCAGCACAGCAACTCTTCGTCTAAAAGTAAGCGCATAAATTCTGGAACGCCAATTGCCGGATGCGTGTCGTTGAGCTGAATGGCGACGCGCTTGGGCAAATCTTTTAAAGTTCGAATTCCTGGAATGGCGTTGGTGTTGTTGTTTCCGCTACTCGTCGACGACGGACTTTTTATCGCCGCGTTAGAATTTCCGGCAGCATAAAAAGCTTTCATGACGCTGTTGTTATACCGAGCGGCGGATTTTTTAAACTGGTGCAAAATATCCTGCAACGTCGCCGAACAAAAGAAAAACTGCTGCTTCAAGCGCAACTCTTTACCCACGTGCGTGTCGTCGTTCGGGTATAAAACACTGGAAATACTTTCGCCGCGCTCTTTCTGTTCGATTGCAGCTATGTAATCGCCGGCATTGAACGATTTCAAATCGAATTCGTGCGAAGGTTTTGAACTCCAGAGGCGCATGTTGTTTGCGTTGTAGGTCCCGTATCCAGGCACCGGCGTATCGTAGGCGACCGCGACTACAATCTCGCCACCTTCCCAGGAGAATCGCGTTTCGGTTTCATCGACTTCATCTTTTGGCGCTGGTGAAGACGACGGAGGAGCGGGAGCATCGTTATTCATGCGAGATTCACCGTTCGGCGTGCCGTGGGGAGGATGCACGTTCCCGAAATTTTCCTTTTCGGGATTTTCGCGAATGGTTTTCATGCGTTGACTCGCAGTTCGCTCGAGACCCGAAGCGGCTCCTGGCGTCGACCAATCATCGTTTTTCGTATTCACAGAAACTCTTCGTTTTCTTGTGTACTGAACACTGCGACCGTAAAATCGAACTTTGTACGTCACGTCCAACCGCTCGACTTCCCACGGATTGCCGCTCGTGAGCCAATAATCCGGTAGTTCGACTTGCTTCCCGTCAATCAACGCTTGTTCGAACATACCGTACTTATATCTGATGCCATAGCCCCAACCAGGATAATTCTGCGTCGCTAAGGAGTCCAGAAAGCAACTCGCCAATCTACCTAAACCACCGTTACCTAACGCCGGTTCTTTTTCCCGTTGCGCGATATCTTCCAACTCGTGCCCGAGCGTTCTCAAAGCGTCCGCGTATGGCATTCGTAAACCTAGATTAGATGCAGCGTTACCCAACGAACGTCCGACTAAAAATTCAAGACTCATGTAATAAACCATTTTCAGGTCTTTACATTCTTCGCTCGAGGCGTAAAATTGTTGCGTGTCTGACCATCTCTCCACAAGGCGATCCCGCAGAGAGAGAGCGCACGCTTCGTACAGGGAAACTGCGTCCATTTTATAGCGCCGACGCGCTAACGTGTAGTCATAGTGTTCGAGAATACTCTTACGCACACTCGATGAGTCCGACGACAAATAGGACCGCTTAGTTGTAGGTGCAGTCGATGCTACTTTCCGAGAAGGATCAATCGTTAGCGCGGCAAATTTTGTTTTAGTTTTCTCGCTCTTGGTGGTGGTCGGAGTGATCTTATTGCTCGCCAAAAATGACCCATTCGTGTTATTCGCACCGTCACTCATGTTATTTGACGCGGCCTCGCTGTTGAAAAGCTTTTGCGGCGTTGATGCTGGCGCGTTTGGAATTGAAGAGTGATTACCGTTATACGCACGATTCATCGTTGTGACCTCTTTTTGCTTGTTTGCCGAGGAAGCGCGAGGCGTTCCCGGCGCAGATCGCACTCCATCCGGTCCAGACTCTGAGACCCACGAAGGATGCTGATGCTGCTCGTGCAAAAGTCTCGTGACTGGAGGCGATACGACTGGTATTCCGGATCCGTTTATTATGGTTGTCGTCATCGTTGATGTTGTCGTCGTCGTCGTCGTGTGCATCGGTCTGATTTCTGGATCTCCGTACGAGCGACTATCATCTAACTCATCGTCTTCATCATCTTCATCTTCTTCCTCCTCGTATTCGTCGAAATCCCCATCGTCGTCTTCAAAATCAGATTCAGTGTAACTTTGTCGAGAAAAAAATTTCGTGTCTTCCTTTGCGTTTTTCAAATCGTCGTAATTCTCCGTCGATCGTTGTTGTTGTTGCTGCTGCTGTTGCTGCAAAATCAACATTTGAGATTGCCTCTGTCGCTCTAATTCTCTCGCGCTTCCCCCGAAACCTAATCCAATGCTATTGAAACTGTGGCCGATAATGGAACCGCTAGCGGCGGGAAAATACGGGTGACTGTTGAAATTCTTCGAAAAGTACGCGTCGCTGTCGCGTTTAGGTTGTTCCTCTTCCTCCTCTTCCTCCATCTCTCGCCTCTTCGTGATCAAACTCCTATAAATTTCTGGCGCGGCATGAGATCCGCCCCTCGCGAAATCCGATCCGGAACTGTTATAATTCAAATCCGCGAAGCTAGACTGATGCTTCCCGGCTAAATTCAAAGCGTCCTCATCCTCCATACCTTTACCCCTACTATCACCGCCACCGCGCAAAAGAGCAGTCACGGGATCCATCGACGTCTCCGGAGAACTCATCACACCGTTGTCGTTGTTATTGCCGTTGTTGGCGGCGACGTTACTATTCGCTCTCATCATCATCCGACTCGCGCTTCGCAGATTTTCCGTTTCGACCCATCTTTCGTCGTCGTCGTCGTCGTCAACGTCGATATCATCATCATCATCATCGTCGTCGTCTACTTCTTCTCCTCTCTCTTTCCTCCTCCTCCTCTCCATGTTCTGCGCCGCGTCGTACCTCGCCAACTCTTTCATGCTCTTGGAACTCCCAACCCTCAGAGAGTTTCGGTAATCCTTCTCCTGCGCGTTCGCCGCGTCTTCCAGAAATCGAGAGAAGACCAAGTTCTTCTTATCGTCCTCCTCCTCGTCGTTTACGCCGTTTTCAAAATTCCCTCTCGCGTCTTCTTTTATTTCTTCTTCTTCTTCTTCTCGTTCCGTCGTCGTCGTCTTCATCGTCGTTTTCAACAAATTCGCTTTCTCATCATCGTCGCGATGTTTACTACGAGTAGTGCGCGTCGTCGCCGCCGCTGAAGCCGCCGCTGACGCCGCGTCCAACTGCGCCCAAAATCCGGGTTTTTTCAGCCGCTGCTGCTGCTGCTGCTGCTCCCGCTGATAGTCACCGTTCATTCTCTTCTTCTTCTTCTTCTTCTTCTTCTTTTGTCGTTTTCCCCGCGAAAAGATATTTTTTTACCTAAGAAAAAACAAGTGTTTAGGGTTGCAAAAGAAGACAGACCCCTAAAAATCTTGGTGTTGTTGTTACACCAAAAGGCAACCCGTTTTCCCCACATTCAAAACGCGCGTTTTCTATTACTACCGACAAAGAGAGAGAGAGAGAGAGAGAGAGAGGTGAAAAGAAGAAGAAGAAGAAGACGGAAAAAGAGAAGCGCGGTTTTTTCCATCCATCTCTTTTGTTCTTCTCTTGAAGAGAGAGCGAGAGCGCGCTTTGGAAAGAAGAAGAAGAAGAAGAAGCAAAATGCCGCGCATCATCAACTCCGCGTCAACGTCTTCTTCATCGTCATCGAATAAACATCATCCAACGCCTAAAATATACCACCTGTACGCGCACGTTTTGCAGCAACAGCAGCAGCAACAACAACGGCAAAATCAATCCTCCTTTTCGAGCAACAGCGCGACGGGTAATGTGTACAACGATTTGCTCTTGTTGGAACCGAATTTCTGGTACTTGGAGAAGTGCGCGAGGGGATTTTCGTCGTCGACGTCGTCGTCGTCGAGAAGAGGAGACGAGCCGGAAAAGTCAGAAGAAATAGGAGAAGAAGAAGATGATGATGGAGAGAACGAGGAGTATTCGTTCGACGAGGACGATGAAGACGCGTCTAAAGCGGCGTTTAAGAAGCTCTTTGGAATGATGCGGGAAAGCGCTTCGTCGGCGAACGACGACGACGGCGGAGCGACGACGACGACGCGAAAAGCTCATTCGTCGTTATTGTCGTCGTCGTCGTTGTCGTCGTCGTCTTCGTTTAAAATTCTGAAGTGCTCTCCGTGCGCGATGGCGAAGTTTTCGCGAACGATTCTGTTTTCGAAATTGGACCAGGCTGAGACGGTGCCGCACACGAACGTCATGCAATCGACTCGGGTAGAGAACGCGTTGAAGACGTTGCGAGGGGTGGTGCGGGCGTTGGCGAAGCAGTCGAGGAAAGCGAGTGGAGTGGATATCGTGCATTGGATGACGACAGTTGGTAACACAAACTCGGTGAGTGATAACGATAATACGAGTAGTAGTCTTAGCAATAGCAAGAACGACATGATTACATCCACGATGACGACGACATCGGTATCGACGTCGGCTCGCGAATTCGAGATGCTACCATCGGTGGACGCGAGCAACCGTTTCTTCAACGCGCTCATTCAAAAATGTTGCGACGTTTTGAAATCAGACGTCTCTCATCCAAAGTGCAAACTCGAGGCGCTGAAACTTTTGGCTTCTCTGGCGAAGTGTAAAGAGAATGTTGGATCGAGTTGTTTGTTCGCGTACTTGGTTTCGGATCAAAAAAATGGCGACGCGATTTTTGACGCAATCGTGAATAACGTATTGAAAAACGACATATTAGCGAGGAACACGTTGTGGCAAAACGCGTGTTACGTGCTAGCGGTATTGATGAGTTGGAACGAAGGGCAAAATCGAGTGGCTGCGAGGACGGCGAGGGCGACGGATTTGGAAGCAGGGGCGATGCTTCGCGCCGTTTCGTTTTTGCTGACAAGAAGTGGACGTTTCGATGATGACCGTAGTAATGATAGAGATAGGAATAGTACTAGAGGCAGAAGCGGCAATAGAAATCAAAAAACAGCATCGAACGCGACTCAGGCAACGGCAACAACGACGGCGGCGAATTTCTTAACCTCCGGGTGGATGCACGTTACGAAAGCGTTAGGTTTTGTCGAGGAAAAATTGAATGGCGTGAGCGGTGCACTCGGCACTCAAACGAAAATGTTTCCGAATAGCGACATCGACGTGTGTGGAGCGCTCTGCATTGCGCGAGACGCTCAATTCATGAGCGCGCAGTCATTGCTAATCACTGAGAATGACCAAATGCAATGTGAGGATGAAAACGGGAAACAAAGTTCATCGTTGCCCACGATCGCGCACATTTTGGACGACGATGCCGCTCTCATTGGCGTCGCACTCATGCACGGTGTCATGTCGAATTGTGTCGCGTTGCGTTTACCTCGCGCGTGGATTAAGCAAACAACATTGAATACATCAGAGACGTTACACGGCGTCGCGCTTGGGGATCACTGGCGCGACGCGCTGGGTTCGATTTTGGTATTTGCCGCCGCGCTCGCTAGGGAAAGAGAAATAGAGAAGAAGCGAACTTCTTCGTCGATTGCAAACAACATTCGCAGAATCGTTGGTGCTGCTAATAGTAAGCGCTCTGCGTCTTCATCGGAAGTTGCGGGCGAGGCAAGAAGAAAAGCGCTCGCCACGTCGGTTTTATCTTGCTTTCAGCGTTTGGTGGACGACAGCGCCAGTCTCGAGTTTTTGTGCTCGTTGTCGTGTTTGGATTGCGCTCGACCAGTTCCCGGATCGGCCGCATCCTCCTCCATGTCACCGTTGTCGTCGACAACTTCATCGTCGTTGTCAAATTCAAATGGAACCGGTAATGCGGACACACATTTCATATCGAACCTTGCCAGCTCAAAAGGACTTTTGAACGCTCGGGTGAAACTCAACCGACCATTCATCGCGGCTATGCTAGAGACGTGTTCTGAGATTACCAAGTTTGGCGAGTATTTTGGTGCAGACGTGACGTCTCGCGCTGTGTATATCAGCCATCAGATCGTTTCGGTAAAAGCTGCGAACCGGTCGTTCGTTTGCGCCCACGTTCCCTCGACAGAGGAAGGTGGAAGAAGAGGAGGAGAGGACGAGCACGAGCACGAAAACGACGACGATTTCGACAACGGCACATTTAAAGCTACCGGTGAAGGGAGCTCTTCGTTACGCGCAAACTGGTCGAGAACGTTCGAAGCCATAGCAGTCGCCTTAGAGTTGTGCTCGAAAGCGCACGCTGCCGAGGCGTCGACTTCGCCGGCGGTGGTGGCGAAAAAAATGAACGGCGCCACCTCTCCTAAACGAGAGAAACAGAGAAACGCGGGGCGAGCAAACGAGGATGAAGCTTCAACCTCGTCGTCTTTAGATGAATTCAAAGCCACGCGCTCGGCGGTCGCCGCGCAACTCGTCAATCTCGTCAATCTGTTCCTGGCAAAACCAGAATCATCCTGCGATTCCATCGCGGATGTTGCCGAGCTCGTCGAAACGCTCGTCGCGCTTTGCCCGAAACTCACTCCTCTCCTCAACGTCGTCGGCCAACCGACGTACGGCGAGTTGCGCATGCAATCCATCGCGTTCGTGTACAACGCTTTGAAATCGGTAAACAAAACCACAACAAATGCATCGTCGACAAAACCAAACGAGTCAACGGGCAACAACGGCAAAAACGTCACCGTTCGTTCCGTCGCCGAGCGAGAAATCAACGACGGTTCCATGACCCGCAACGTTCCCGTCAAAGATAACTTAACCGCCGCGTTCGCCTTGCGCTCGGGAGTAGTCGCCGGCGTGGGCGCTTTCCCAGCCGCCGCCGCCTTGAAACGGAGAGACGACGAGAGAGAGGTGGTAACGACGACCGCGACGACGAGCGGCGAAAACGCCGCCGTGACGCGAGCGTTAGTTCGAAGCGTATCCTTGTAATTTTTTTATGATTATTGTTCGTTACATATCTTCAAAAAAGTATCTCTGTGTCCGCGACGACGATGAACTCTCCGTCCTCCTCCTCTTCTTCCCCTCGCGTCGTCGTCGCTGCCGCCGCGCTCGACCTTCTCGCCTCCACAGGCGGTGGCAGCGGCGGCGCGTCTTCTTCCTCCGACGCCACGAAAGACGACGCGTTTGTTTTCGCGTCTCCCATTCTCGTCTTCCCCGGGAACGGATTGAACGACGGTGAACGACGCGCCGTCGAGAAACTCTTCCGATGCGCTTTAGACGGCACGCAGCGCGCGCTGTCATCATCATCACATCTACTCGCTGCTGCTGGTGGTGCTGCTGCGAACAACTATTTGGGCGCCGCGCACGCTTCGCACGAAGTCGTCGTGCACGCGTGGCAGACAGCCTCGAGAACGGTCCTCTTGCTCGCTGTGTCGTCGCAGTCGGAGGAGAGCGAAGCGGATGAAGAGGAAGAAAAATTTGTCGCGAGAACATTCAGAGCGATGGAGCGCGAGTTGACGAGAGCGCGAATGAATCCGTTCGGCGGAAATGGTGGTGGATTGGGCGAGGAGAGAGACGATGAGGGCGGGAGGTTGGAGAGGTGTAGGCGAGCGATGGCGAACGCGTGTCGCGTATAGCGCGTATAGCGCGCGCGCCGGTCGACGAAAACTAGTCTTTTTAGCAACACTCTGCTAGCGCGAGTGGTATTGTAATTAGCATTTTATTTCAAATCATCATTTATCGTCGTCGTGATCACTGCTCTTCTTTCTTGAGAGTGGGAAACGCGATCACGTCTCGAATGCTCGGCGAATTCGTGAGTAACATTACCAGTCTGTCCACGCCAATGCCCAAGCCGCCGCAGGGCGGCATTCCGTACTCCAAGGCGTTGATGAAATCTTCGTCAATCGGGAAGTCGTAAATATCGTCCGTGGTTTCCTTTAATACGTCGCTGGCGTCTTTATCACCGCGTTCGACCTTCTTCTCGGCGCGAACGAGTGCGGCGCGCTGAGTTTCTGCGTGCGCTCTCGATTGTTTCTCGAATCGTTCTCTTTGGTCAATCGGGTCGGTGAGCTCCGAAAACGCGTTGGCCAACTCTCGGCCGACGACAAAGAGTTCGAAACGTTCCGTGACGCCTTTTTTCTCTCGGTGCGGTTTCGCCAGAGGGGAGATCTCGATCGGATGATCGAGAACGAACGTTGGTTGACGTAAAGTACCTTCGACGGTCGCTTCAAACATTTCGTTCAACAAAGTTCCTAAGTTTGGCGAATCTCTCACAGCCGGGATTGAAGCGCCCGCTTGTTTTGAGTGCGCTTTTAAAGCAGGTTCGCACGCCGCTTTCGCTTTTTCTAAATCACCATCGAAACCATTTAACACGTCTACGTTGCACGCTTCGATGACTAAATCGTTCATACTCGCGCGTCTCCACGGTCTCTTCGTTAAATCGATCGTTTCGTCTCCGTATTGGATGGGTTCTAACTTCTTAGACGGGCTCACCGCCGCCGCGCATCTACAGATGACTTCCTCAGTCAACTCCAACATGTCGCTCACGTCGCCATACGCTTGGTACAACTCGATGGACGTGAATTCAGGGTTATGCCTCGTTGATAATCCTTCGTTTCGGAAAATCCGTCCGATTTCATACACTCTTTCGAATCCGCCAACGACTAACCGCTTCAAGTGTAGCTCGGTCGCGATTCGTAACGTTAAATCCATATTTAAGGCGTTGTGGTGCGTGTTGAAGGGCTTGGCGTCCGCTCCCCCGGAAACGGTGTGCATGATCGGCGTTTCCATCTCCATAAATTCCAACTCGTCTTCCAAATACCTTCGCATCGTTTTGATAATCTGTGCTCTCTGATAAAAAGTATCTCTCGACTCCGACGACGCGATCAAATCCACGTATCTTTGTCGATATTTTATCTCGACATCTTGCAAACCGTGCCACTTATCCGGTAAATTTCTCAAAGACTTTGTCAAAACTTTTATATCTTCCACGACAACCGACAACTCGCCTTTATCCGTCCGTTTTAAAGGCCCTTCGCACCCGACGATATCGCCGACGTCGATCAAGTTTTTAATCGTCTCAAACTGCTCCTGATCAATCCTCGATTCGTCGCAATATAACTGAATCGTCCCGCTCGCATCCGTCAAGGTCATGAACGCGAGCTTCCCAAAAACTCTTCTCGCCGTCACTCTGCCGCAAACTTTCTCTCTCGTTCCGTTTTCTAACTCGCAGCCTTTCGCCAAAACCGACTCCGGATACGCGGCTTGCAATTTCGCCGCCGTGTTTGTTCGATCAAACCTATACGCGAACGGCTCTTGATTCGCCGCGCTCAACTGCGCCACTTTCTCAATGCGCACTTGTCTAACTTCTTCCGGAGATGAACCAGAGGACTGCTCGCCGCCACCTTTCTTTTTCCCTCCTCCTCCTTTCTTTTGCGTCGGCGGCGGCGCGGCTTTCTTCTTCTTCCCTTCGCCGCCGCCACCCGTCGCGCTCTCCAGCTCCGCTTTCAACCGCTTCAAAAGCACCACCGCCGCTTTCACCTCCTCGTCCTGGTTCGTCTTCCCGTCCGCTTTCAATCCTTTCACCAACGCCGCCTGCGCGGCGATTTTATCATTTAGGGTATCAACTTCATCCACCGGGGCGGCCGCAGCGACGAACGCGTGTCTCCTCCTCCCTCCTCGAAGCAGCGGGGAAACCGAAGGATTTTGAGAAAAAGCGAAAGAAGAAGAAGAACAAGAACCGGCGCTAAAGCAGCACCCTCTCTTCACTTTTCTCTTCTGCGACGACGAAGACGAAGACGACGATGCGTTTTGGAGGAGATGATAATTCTGCGGCAAAATCGCGCTCATGTGGAACGCCGCTGCTGCTGCTGCTTTGACGACGCAAATGGACGACGACGAGAACGACGAAAACGCGAGGTGACTTCTTCTTCTGTGCAGTAACGACGACGAGGAGACGACGGATTTGCTGCTCGCGGTGAGAAACGAAAAGGACGACGCTTTCCTCGCGACGAGCATGAAGGAGTGAATTTAATGAAGATTTGCGTCTGAAAACCTGAAAAGAACTCTAATAAATGAGAACAACTCGAATTTTTCAACTAAAACGCTATTTAAAAGCTACGCTGGCTGCGGAAAAACGCACACCCGCAAAATCTCTGACGATGGTAGTTGTTCACTCCACTCGGAAAACTTTACCGCGACGTTTCCTGTACCGAATGCCGCTCCAAACGACTTCGTCTGAGACGAAGAAGACGTACGCGCACTGCGCCGGCGCGACGGCGTAGACGACGCACACGGCGAGCCAGACTTTGAACCAGTCGGTGCGGTTGAAACCGGAACGAGCGATGCGGCCGGCGTTTGGTTCGGTTGTTTTTGTTGGTGCGTTTCGCTTCGTTCTCGTTTGCGCGGCGCTGGTGGCGGTTCGCTCGCAGAGAGAGACGCAGGACGCGTACATTTTTTTGGCGCGCGTTACGGCGAGGAAGTGCGCGAAGAACACGGCGAAAGCGAGCGAAGGGACGTTTGTCTTCGTCGTCGCGATCGAAGAGTTCGTTTGGAACCATCCTCGCGAGTTAAATAACCAGAATATAATGTCAAACGCGCTCGCGAACGTTCCAACTGTCAAACATAGACTGGAGACAAACATCGCCAGAAGCATCCCGTGGTTGATAAATTTCATGTGTCGGTCGGAATACGTGTCGTTGACGAAAATTTGTCGATGGAAATAGTTCACGAAATCTCCTACGGTTTGTTTCGGATTGAGCGGCATTGGAAACAGCGCGTCTCCCGGGCACAATATCGATCGCTTCTCACGATCGGCAGCTGCGGCGACTATGAGATCGTCAGAGTATCCGCCCGTTTCGTACGCTTCTTTCACTTTACACGCGTTCGCCAGGAACTCGTCCAAGCGGAAAAGCATGCAACCTCCCCAAACGTTTTTGGTGTACTTACCGTGCGAAAAAGGTATCAACAAGACGAGGTGGTACACCATGGTCATGTAATTCGCAAAACACGAGGAAGATTTGCCGGTGCCCGACGCGCTGCCGACAAAATCCAACGGGTATCCAGTAGCCAACAAAGCGTTGCCGCCCGTTTCCTTCTCGTCCTTCTCCATCGCGCGCACTAAACTCCCAATCGTGCTCGGATACAGCATCACGTCGTCGTCTAAAAACAAAACGTATTTAATTTTATTCCTCTTATCGTCATCTCTTCCAGAAGGACGACGACGACGACGACGACGACCGTTATAATCATGGCCGTCGGCGTTATCTGCGATAGCTCCGAGCTCTTCCACCCCTCGCAACTGTTGCCGGATCTTCTGCGAACACGTCTCCGCGCTCCCGGAAACGACCACTCTCGCGCTTCTATTTCTCCTTCTTCTACTACTATGCTTTCTATCACCCACGCTATCATCTGATTCGTACTCGTGCGACAAGCTTCCTCCTTCTTCCGCTTCTTCCTCCGCTATCAACCGCTCCGCCGCCTCTTTCGCCTCGTCCGTATCTTTATCCACCACGAACACAAAGACAACCGGCCCATCGTACGACGTCTTCAGCTGCGTCCGCCAGTTTTCTCTCTTCGCGGTCGAGAAACCTTTCACGGGAAGAACAACGCCAACGGCGGGTGGTGCGTCTTCCTCCGACTCGTCGTCGTCGTCGTCGTCGCATTCGTCTCGCTCTCTTTGGTTCTTTCCGTTCCGCATTGACCCCTGGCTTTGGGGAAAACTCGAATTGGAGTCTGCGACGAGGTGGTGGAATATCTCGCGACGACGAGCGGCCCACGTCCATCCGAAGGCGACGATCGATAAAACGACGACGGCGGCGAGTTTGAAGAACGTCCCGTCTTCGCGCATTTTGATTTAGTGCGTCGTCGTCGTCGTCGTCGTCGTCATCTTTGCGTGGTGTTTCTTTAAGAAGAGTGGCACTTGTGAGGAAAATACGTACGCGAATGAGAGATACATTAATATTATACGATTCCATCACACAATGCTAAAAGATATGTCTAAAATGACGTTATTCCAGAATTATTATCGTCGTCAGCAACCGTTCCACTCGGTGCGGTGTCGCGGTACAAAGAAACATGAAGAACCAAACCTACGGTCAGCCGCCGCCGCAGCGTCGCTCGCGCGTAAAGTTTTGGCCGCGTCGCATCCGCGGCGCGAGACGCGAGGAAAATAGGAGGAAGTGAAGGTGGTGGAAGTGGTGGCTACGGACTAGTAGTGGGAGGAGGAGGAGGAGACGGTGCGACCCAAGTGCTTTTGATAGTGTTGCAAGAACTTGCCGGACCGTGTATTTCGCACGTGTATTTCGATTGAAACGCAGTCGCACCCGAAAACAT
>Ga0255759_10004461_pt1 | contig 12087 bp, 10 predicted proteins | sample 101ome_20_FD_179959 | JGI IMG/M metagenome (GOLD analysis project Ga0255759, IMG submission 179959) | Coastal salt marsh microbial communities from the Groves Creek Marsh, Skidaway Island, Georgia - 101404AT metaG (version 2) | ecosystem: Environmental > Aquatic > Marine > Intertidal zone >...
TCAACCAAAGAAAAAAATTTTTTGAAGAACAAAAAATCAATATTAACTCACCTTGCCCGCCGGGAATTATCATTTAGAGACTAAGTAAATTTTGCAAAATCATTTCACTAAACTAAAAAAACAAGAATTTAAAAAACTTATTATTGGAGCTGCTTTAAAAGAATTCAATGCCATAGAAAACTTTTCTTATTTGTTTACCCATGCACAAGCAGATGCCATAGATATTTCAGCTTTTCCACATTCTGTGATTTCTGCCCTAAAAGGCATTAATACTGCTCTAGCAGAAAATAGCCAATTAAAAAAACCTCTTTTAATGGTTAGCATTAATGTTGGACAAGATCCACACTTTAGAAGAATTGAACTCAATAAAGAACTCTGCACATCCTGTGAAGATTGTATTGTCACCTGTCCTTCTTTAGCTTTCTTTTTAGATGAACAAAAAAAATTTCAGTATAATCAGGATTTATGTTTTGGATGTGCAAACTGTTTACCTGCATGCCAAGACAAAGCACTAAGTTTTAGCAACTGGAATAGTTTTGATAGCAAATCTTTAACAGAACTTATTGAGCTTGGTGCAAATGCTATTGAAATTCACTTAAATGCAGATTTTGCAAATTTTACAAAGATTTACCAACAGATTCCCAAAACTTTTTTACTAGAATCATTTTGTATTGGCAGTCAAAGTGCCAATGCAGATTTTTTAGCATCAAGTGTTGATGAAATAATTAAAAACGTTTCGAATAAACATAGCTCCAGTTATCAATTTATAATTCAAGTTGATGGACTTGCCATGTCTGGAGCCAAAGATCTAAAAATCAAAGATAAAGATCAAGTGAGCTTAGACAAAGCAAAACTTGTAATAGACTACATTCAAAACAAATATCCACAACAAGTAAAAAATATTTTTGTGCAAGTTGCTGGAGGCACTGACTCCAAGACTTTTGCAAAAGCTAAATCTCAAAAACTTAACATTAATGGAGTCGCAATAGGTTCTTATGCAAGAAAAAAAATCAATCAAAGTCAAACTAAGCAAGAAGCCCTAAAAATTGCAGCAGAAATTTTTACATAAAAACACTTGTAAAATTGTTGCAAATATTAAGAAAAGAGGTATGATATTTACAAGAGGTAAAAGCATCCTTGATGGTAGATATAAGAAAAGATGATGTCGAAGAAGTAGTTAAACTACTACCTCAAAATTTTCAGGAAGAATTAAAACAACACGACTTAAGCAAACTCATAGAGGTTGTTTGTGATTTAGGTCGTATACCGCAAGCACTATTTTCTAAAGGCAAAACAATCTTACTTGGAGATAAAAGCGTTTCTGTAAAAATGCTTGAAGATATCTGCGCACAAATCGGTGAGTTCAACAGAAATAATAGAGCCGGTCTAGAAGGAACTTTGCACAGAATAAGTTGTATCAAAAACAAAAACAACAAAATTATTGGTTTGACAATGCGTGTTGGTAGATCTATTTTTGGAACCATCGAAATTATCAAAGATTGTCTAAACCAAGATAAATCTGTTTTACTTTTGGGACCACCAGGTGTTGGAAAAACCACAATGCTCCGTGAAGTTGCACACTATTTATCTACTCAAAGAGAAAAAAGAGTTGTTGTTATAGATACCTCAAATGAAATTGCTGGAGATGGAGACATTCCGCATAGCGCCATTGGTAGAGCTCGAAGAATGCAATTACCTTTTGATAAAGAACAACATGATGTAATGATTGAAGCAGTTGAAAATCATACTCCACAAGTAATAATCATTGATGAAATTGGAACCAAACAAGAAGCAGATGCTGCAAGCACTATTGCAGAAAGAGGAGTTTCTTTAATTGCTACTGCACATGGAAACAATATAGAAAACGTAATAGAAAACCCTCTCTTGCAAGATTTAGTTGGTGGAATCGAAACTGTCACTATCGGTGACGAAGAAGCCAAAAGAAGAGGTACCAATAAATCTATTTTAGAAAGAGCTTCAAATCCAACTTTTGATATTTGTGTAGAAATCATTGATAAATACACTGTAAATGTTCACAAAAATGTTGCTTATAGCGTTGATTCCATTTTACTTGGTAAAGCAATACCACCTGAACTCAGAAAACGTGATAAAGAAACAGACCAAGTAGTAATTCTTGAACAAACAGAAGAACTAGAAGAAATACAAGACTTTAGTTTTTCTAAAGATGGTAACAGCATTGCAGTTTATCCTTATGCGATTAGTAAATCACTTTTAAAAAGAGCTTTTTCAAGTATCAATAACTTAGATTTTAAGGTGGTACATACTTTAGACGAAGCAGATTTTATTTTTTCGCTCAAAAGTTATACTACAAGTGGCGCAAAAATAATTAGCATTGCTAAAGAAAGAGATATACCTATAAAAATAGTTGACGAAAACTCTCTTTCTGAAATAACACAAAGTCTTGAAGAACTAGTAAATGATCTCCCTTATTTAGAAAAATCATGGGGTAGAGCAAAGGCAAAAAGCCTGATTTTAGACAATTAATCATAGCTTTTCTAAAATCAGTTTACTTTATATATAGAAAATTTCACTTTGCTTAACCGAAGCTTAACTCTTTTGCGCTAAATAGTAACTAAGACGCATGAGGAAAAACGGCAATGCCATCAATAAAAGTTAAAAACGCAATCTCTGACCTTAAAGGATTAAAAACTATCGCAGCTGACAAGGCCGATAAAGCTTCATCTAGCCGTATTGATCAGCAAATACAAGCATCTCAAATTAAAGGCGCTGAATCAAGAATTACACAAGCTGAAGCATCAGTAACAAGATACGAACAACAAAAGGATAAAGCTGAAGATAAGTTAAGTCCCCCACCTACAAAAACAATACCAAGTGATGGTAAAAAAGGTGGATCAAAAACAGTTGTTGATGAAAGAGAAAAAGACAAATTACAAGCTCAAGTAAGAGCCGCAGATTTACAAATACAACAAGCGCAAGCTGCAGTAGAAGCAGCAAGAGCAGAAGCTGATGAACTTAAAGGAAACATACTGATTTCAGCTGGATTAACTGAACAACAAGCTAATGACATGGGTAGCTTGCAATCACAAATTGACGAACTAACAACTTTAGCAAATGATGAGCAAACTGATTTAACTTCTGACGATTACCAAAGCAAACTTAAATCAGCAAGTGATTTAACAAAACGACTAAAAGACGAACTGCCAGACAACGCTAACGCTGCCTTAGAAGATTTTTGGAAGGATGTTGGTGCAGGGTTTGATGAAATTCTACAAAAATTAACAGAGCAAACAACACCACCACCAGCTGATATCGGTGGCTCAGGATCAAATTACGCTAAATTCTTTACTGATATTGATCAAGGTTATGATGCAATCATAGCCCACCTTGAAACAAATGGAGAACGTGATGAAACTATTGCGATTTTAAGAGGCAACCAAAGCAGATTAACAAATAAATCTGATCTATATTTTGGTGGAATGAATGCACGTGATGAGAATTCTATGGTATCAACGCTTACCTATGTAAATGAATTAATGAGCAAAATCAATGCTGGTGAAGAAGCAATAACTGCTGAAGATATACAATTATTAATCAATAAATCAGATGAAACTACTGATGTTTTATTAAATCAAGGAAGAGACTTTGAGAATACTATTAGTATTTATCCAAATACAATAAAAACACATTTAGATACAATCAAAATTAACAACGAAGACAATGAACAGTTTATGGGATTCTATTCAAGAATAGAAGGCGTAATGGGTGATGCCGGTAATTCACCAGAACTACTAAAAGGCATTACAACTACTGAAGTTGACCAAATCAAACAATACTACGATTTAACTTTGGCAATAAAAGAAAAAATAAATGATGGTGACACTCCATCAGCAGAAGAAATGACACAGTTAATTAACGATGGTGATCAGATTTTAGATTTAATGATAAATAAGTTTGGCTTTACAGATGGTACAGACGGTCAGAGTAATACCGGTAACAGTAATGGTAATAGTTCAGGCAGTAGTAGTAGTTCAAGAGGCGGCAGAAAAGTAAAAGGGTAGAAGGGAAATAAAATGACAAGAGTAATTGAGAAAATAAAAAATAAAATATATGAAGAAAAGTTACTAGAAATTTATTCTGGCAAACAAAGTATTCTAGATGTTTTAAAATGCGCATATGCTCAAGAATTACATTTTATTCGCGGTGCCTATCTAAATAGTGGAACAGTTTTAATTTCTGCAGCCAGTGATAATATAACTGGTCTTTGGGAAATTTGTCTTGAAGTTGACCATGGAAAGGTTATATATAACTGTATGGATGCAGAAGGTAATAACATGAATATCTATAGTATCCCAAGCGATAAATATATAAAAGACAAAGAAAATTTAAGTGAATCAGAAATAAAAGCTATTCAAATTCAAGCTTCAAACTCTATAGATATCGATTTGAGAGATACTAGAAGTCTAAAAAAAGCAAAAGATTTATTTAAAAGAGATTATGTTTTAAAACACATTCCTCTATATCACTTAGAAGCAGATGATGCGGCAAGATTTTTAATTTGGCATATTAGAGCATATAGAAAAGTATTTTTAGAATATCAAAGAACATTTAAATTTCTTTGGGAAGGAACTAGTTTTAAAAATGCAAGAAGCTTGGTCGAAGCTTTATTAGAAAAAAACTTGGTAGATAAAAGTTTTTTTGAAATTGAACAAAGTGAACATATACCAGGTGCACACGTTGAAATTGATGGTGTTTTACAGCCAATCGAAAATCTTCAAGAAAAGGAATAATCATGAGCTTAGACATTCAACCAACTGTAGCAAAATCTGTAAGTAGTTCTGATAGTAGACTAGAATCTGCTTTAAATCAAAGGGGTAATCTATCAATCCTTGAGGCAAAATCTGCAGAATCAAAATTTATGGCAGAGGCTTCAAGTAGCAAGCAAAAAGTTTTCAGATCAGTATCTCAATACCAACAACAAGGTGGCGAAGAAAAAATGATGAGAGGACAACAACTTGTCAACTCTGGAAATGCTAAGAAAGCTATGGGTGGAGCTATTATGGGTACTGGTTTTGTAATGATTGCAACAGGACTTGTTTTTTTAGCAACTGGATTGGGTGCTGCTGCTGGTGCATCTATGCTTGCAGCAGGTATGGCTGCAGTCGGACAAGGCGTAGGGCAAATGATCATGGGTACTACAGATGTTGCCAATGGTCAAGGTGAGATGATGCGCGCACAAGAGATGCTCGATAAAGCAACTGAAAATGAAGTTTTAAGTAAACAAGAAGCCAAAGTAATTCGTAAAGAAATGAACAGATCTAAAATCCTTGAATTTAAAAAAGAAGCTTTAAAAGAACTAATTGACACAATTAGACCACAACTTGAAGAACTCGGCATCAACACTGAAGAAATGGATGAAAAAGAGCTTAGCAAATGGTTTGACAAGATGTTTGAAAAAGGTGCTGAGACCCTAGCTAATGGTGGCATGCTAGAAACTAATCTAGATGATGCAGATGGTAATCCATTATTTTTTAATAACGATGGCGAAAAAGTTGAAGGGACTTTTTACTTTTTCAAAGATGAAGAAAGTGGAGATTATTTTCAAGTTGAGCCAGCAATGGACGATGATGGCAACATTATGACTGGTGCTCTTGGTGAACCATTATTACTTGATGGTAGTGCTAAAAAAGTTGATGATGGAGATTTAAAAGCATATTTAGATCTACAATTTCAATTTGTTGATCTTGCAAAAACACTTTCAAGACAATTAGGTACAACAGATGTTAATGATTCAGGTGAAGAAACTTACACTCCTTATGACCCTGATAATATTGCACATATGCAAGAATTTTCAGACCTAGTTAAAAAAAGTAATTTTGAAGCAATTGAATCAGGACAAGTGGAAGGACCCGTAAAAGTTATACATGAAGATGGTAATATCTTTTTACAAAAATGGGATTGGGTAAATGATATTCCAATTGGTATTAAAGTACCTTTTGCAGAAATAACTGGTGGTACTTTAGAGAATGGTGGTGCAGTAACTCGTAGCAACGACCAATTAGGATCAATAGAAGCTTATCAAGGATCAATAGAAAGAAGTCAAGCGGCTCTAGAAGAACTTGGACTTGGAGTTGGCAGTAAAAGCTTTAATTTACTTGCTGGACAAAACAATTTTGAGTTAAGAGCCCCTCTTCAAGGTGTTGGCGATTTAGGATTCGGGAACATGAGTGGAAGAAATAGTGATGCTTTCCAGCAGTTCCAAGGTTTGGGTGCCGCTGTGGCACAATCAAGAGAAACAAGCATTCTTGATTCACAGCAAAGTGACGAAACAAATAATGGTAATGCTTAAGTTGAAAAAATTAACGTAACCATAATTCGTTTATGATAAAAAGGACAAAAGAATGAGTACAGACTTACAAGGATCAATATCAGCAGCAATATCACAAGCAAATGCAAAAGCTGCAGAAAAAACAGAAGGTAACTTTAGTCAAGATATAGCGAAGGATCAAGTCGCTAAGGCACAAAATAGAATCAGTGTAGCTGAAGCAAAAGTACAAAAACATCAAGTTGGAATAGCCGAAATAGATGAACAACTAGCACCGCCCCCAACTAAAGAAGTCTCGACAGGTGGTAAATCTGGTGGTACAAAAAAAGTAGTGGACACCGATGAAGTAAGAAGATTAGAAAAATCAAAAAAGAACATTCAAGGTCAACTTAATACAGCTCAACAAGAAGTTGCCAATGCAAAAGCAGAAGCACAAGCAGCATCAAACAAAGCACTCGAACAAGCTGGTATTAATTCAGAAACTCAAACTGAAATTGATACTTTACTTTCTAAAGCTGAAAGTATTAAAGAATCACTTTCTAAGGGAGAAACAGTTGCAGATTCTGATATTGAAAATCTTACACAAGATTTTGCAGCATTATCAAATAATCTCACCAAAGAAGATAATAAAGGTGGTATTTTATCCGAAGCATTATATAAACCTATGGCTGATCATTTTAAAGATATTAGTGAACTTCTGAAAAATCCTGTTGAGGCAGACAATGGCAACGACACTACTGATGCAGATGATACGACTGGTGCAGATGCTACGACTGGTGCAGATGCTACGACTGGTACAGATGCTACGACTGGTGCAGATGCTACGACTGGTGCAGATGCTACGACTGGTGCAGATGCTACGACTGGTGCAGATGCTACGACAGCTAATGCTAATAATGCAACTAATGCAAATGCGGCAAGCTCATCAACTGCAACAAGTACTGATGCAGATGATACAATCACCGCAACTAGTAATGGTTAATTTTTCAAAACAAATAGTTAAGAATTTGCAAGTGCAAGATTTTAAAGAGTTATTCAAAAACACAATGTGATTAGAACCACTCTAACAAATTATCAAAGAGCTACTGTTTTTTTTATTAAAATGCAGAAAACTATAGAAGAAATGAACGAATCCACTAACTATAACGAGTGATTTCATTTTTTTTCTTCAAGCCTCTCTCTGAACTTTTTTAAAGTATCACGATAGAAAGCTGCTTTTTCAAAATCTAAATCCTTCGCTGAATCATGCATTTGAGCTTCTAGTTTATCAATCGCCCTAATTAATTCTCTTTTACTTAGTTTTTCAAGTGGTTTATCTAAGATTGAATCAAGCAGTTCGTCTGCAATTCTTTTTTCTTCTTCGTCGCTCACACTAAAAGCATCTAATATAGGATTTGAAACTGATTTTAAAATTGTTTTTGGAACGATCCCATGTTCTTCATTATATTTAAGCTGAATCTCTCTTCTTCTAATAGTTTCATCAAGTGCATACTTCATGCTTTTGGTTTCTTTATCAGCAAAAAGCACAACTTTAGAATCTGCATTTCTTGCGGCTCTACCAATCATTTGAATAAGAGTTCTATTGTTTCTTAAAAAACCTTCTTTATCAGCATCCATAATACAAACCAAAGCAACTTCAGGTAAATCAACACCTTCTCTTAAAAGATTCACACCAACTAAAACATCATATTCATTTTTTCTTAAATCATTTAAAATTTTCATGCGTTCCAAAGATTTAATTTCACTGTGCAAATAACGAGCTCGAACTTCATGGTCTAATAAAAAATCACTTAAATCTTCAGCCATTTTTTTTGTCAGGGTATTAATAATGACTTTTTGCTGTGGTACTCTTTCTTGAATCAATTCTAGGACTTTATCAATTTGACCTCGAGTTGGCAGAACTTCAACAACTGGGTCTACCAAACCAGTTGGTCGAATAATCAATTCTGTATAAGAGTCGCCACAAAGCTCTAATTCTAAATCTCCGGGAGTAGCTGAGATATAAACAAGCTGTTTAACTTTACTATCAAACTCATCATACTTCAAAGGGCGATTGTCAATCGCACAAGGCAATCTAAAACCATAATCAACTAAAGTTTGCTTTCTACTTAAGTCACCATGATACATTGCTTTTAACTGAGGTACCGTCATATGAGACTCATCGATAAAACAAACCCAACCATCTTCGCCAAAGCGGCGATTCATATAATCAATTAACACCTTTGGAGAAGATCCCGGTTGCCTTTGTTCAAAAATTCGTGAATAATTTTCGATACCATTACAGTAGCCAACTTCTTTAATCATTTCGATATCATACTTTGTTCTTTGTTTAAGCCTTTGTGCCTCAACATCTTTGCCCAAAGACCTCAATTCGTTAAGTCGATTATGCAATTCTTTTTCAATTTGCTCAACTGCTTTTTCGATCAAGTTTTCATCAGCAACATAATGCTTGGCAGGAAAAATCTTTACCTCTTCTAATAACTCTAAAACCTCACCGGTCATGGGGTCTATGTAGCTAAGACGGTCAATCTCATCACCAAAAAATTCAATTCTTAGTAGTTGTTCTTTATCTGGTTCATGAATTTCTACAATTTCGCCTCTTACCCTAAACAAACCACGCAGAAGCTGTATATCGTTACGCGCATATTGAATATCAACAAGTTGATTTAAAAATTTTTTTAAATCTATTTCCATACCAAGTTTAATGGGAATAGCTGACTCATAATAAAGTTCAGGAGTACCTAAACCATAAATACAACTAACAGAAGCAACTACCACAACATCATTACGCTCAAAAATTGATCGTGTTGTTGAATAGCGTAAGCGATCAATATCTTCATTAACTTGAGCTGTTTTTTCTATAAATGTGTCAGTATGCGGGATATAGCTCTCAGGTTGATAATAATCATAATAACTAATAAAAAACTCGACTGCATTTTTAGGAAAAAACTCTTTAAACTCATTGCAAAGTTGCCCAGCTAAAGTTTTATTGTGTGCTAAAACCAAAGCAGGTTTTTGAATTTCTTGAATGATATTAGCAACGGTAAAAGTTTTACCACTACCAGTAATCCCAAGCAAAATTTGCTTTTCAGTTTTTGCATTTAAACGAGAAACAATTTCTTTTATTGCCTTAGGTTGATCACCTGCAGGCTGATAACTACTTGATAATTGAAAATCAATTTTTTGAGTTACCATGTAAACTCCATTAAATAGCCTGCATATTTCCTAAGGTTGATCACGCCCGTATCTAAAATCAAATACTGCCCCTTGATACCCATCAAGACCCCCTCACAGACTGGGTTTTTATCGAGATTAAAGCTAGTCACTTTTTGTGGATATTCTAAAACAGGATATTTAATAGTAAGAATTTTTTCTTTTTCATCTTTCATAATAGTATCGTTTAGATATTCAAACTCTTCACCTAAATTTTCAATCTCATCAAAAATCATCTCTAATAAATTATTTTTTTTTGCTTTTAAATTAACATCTGGATATTCATTTTTTATCATTTTTTTCCAGTTGGTTTTGTCTTTCATTGTTGCAGAAATTTTCTTTTCGAGAATGCCTGCATGTTTTCTTTTGGCGCAGGTTAAAACACGCAAAGCCTGTGAAGCACCTTGATCCACCCAACGAGTTTGTTCTTGATTTTGCCTGGTAACACCAATCTTGAGATCACTAGTTAGACTTATATATAAAGAATGATTGATATTGCAATATTCTTTTGCAAAGTTTTCATCACGACAAGTACCATTATCAAAATGACACAACTCTGGTTTTACAATGCAAATATCACATTGGGCTTTTGTATTTAAACAAGGGTAACAGTAACCTTGGTTAAAAGATTTATTAGTTTTGCGTCCACAAGAAATGCAATTAATCTGATTTTGAAAAACTAATTTTATTTCTTTACCCAAAAAATCATTTAATTTGGTTACTAGTAAAAAATCTTTTTCATTTGCCTCTTGCTGAGCATTTAAAGCAACAGCATATTTTTCGTCGATAAGAGCAAAACTATACTGGGGCGTACTTGTATTATCTAAACTATGTTTTAACTTTCTTAGATGTCCAAAAATTGCCATCATTTTATTATAGATTATTCAAGATCTACTGAAAAATAAACTTAAAATGTTTGCTTAGAAAAGCCTGCAATAAGTAATAACAGATAGCTTGTATCTTATTTTTTATCAAGATACTGTTATACTGATATTTCTATGAGATTCAAACAACTAAGCCTATTATTAATCAGTGTTTTTGCTGTATTTGCTTTTGTTTCTTGCGCAAAAAACTCAAATCAAAAAGCCACAAATGAAAACCAAGCGCATGAAAAATTTTACGGCAATGAAACTTTAGAAATAGAAAATATAGCCGGTGATGTCCTCATAGCAATCGCGGCTCCATTAACTGGACCTTACAGAGAACTCGGCAATTCAATTTTAGAAGGTGCAACTATTGCCGTTGAAGAATTTAATAAAGTGAATAAAAAGAAAGTTGGTACTGTCATTATAGACGATGGTGGTATTGTTTCAGAGGGTTTAGCCAGAGCAAGCTTAGTAACTCAAGAAAAAGTTTTGGGCGTTATTGGTCACTTAAACTCAGCTATTTCAATTGAAACATCAAATCTCTATGCAAAAAACAAAATTGCTAGTATTTCGCCAGCATCAACAAGTCCAAAACTTACTGAAAGACTAAACGTAAGAGGTTATAGTTTTAGAACAATTGGTACTGATAGACAGCTTGGTGAGCTTGCTGCCGAGTTTGTCAAAGCAAACCAACAATTCAAAAATATCGCTGTTTTATATAACGATAGACCATATGGAATCTCAGTAGCATCTGAGTTTGTTAGAGAAATGGCAAAAAGTGATGAACAAAGATTAGTGTTTTATCAAACCATTCCAGTTAGAACAAGCGATCATTCTTTAACAGCAAATAAAATTGCAAAAACAGAACCTGATTTAGTGTTTTTTGTTGGTGAGTATAATGATGCAGGTTTTTTATTAAAAGAATTAAAAAAGCAATTACCAAAAATTCAATTTTTAGGTGCTGAAGGTATCCATCATAAAGAATTTATAGATATCGCAGGAACAGACGCTGAAGGAGCTATTGTCATAGGACCTAAAGTAATTGAAAACAAAAACTTTGATTCAGTGTTTAAAGAAAGATTTGGCAAAAAACCAAGTGGCTATGTTAGCTCAAGTTACAAAGCAACAAAAATTCTTTTAAAAGCAATCAAAGAATCAGATTTTAAAGACTCAGAAGAAGTTGCAAAAAAAGTTTCAAAGAATTCAATATTTGATTTAAATGGTGATTTGAAAGATTCGGGCTTTAGTATTTTTAAAGTTGAAAATTCTCACTTTGCAATTATCGGATCATAATTAAGTCCTTAAAGCATTTTCAATAAAATCAGCAAACGCAGTGTTTAGATTGGATACTTCTAGTTGTACTATGCACGGACATTCATAACTATGTATTTTTTGTATTTGTAATTGCAATTCTTGAAAATTGTCTTGTTCTGTTTTGAGAATAACAACAGCTTCTGAACTTTCTTGCATTTGTCCTTGCCACTCATAAAAAGAACTGACCTCTTTAAAAACATTGGCACAAGCAATTAGTTTTTTTTCAAGTAAATATTTTGCGATATTTTTTGCTTCGGCAAAATCTGCACAAGTTACATATACTAAAATAAATTTACTCATATTTTGCTTTTAGTTTGTTCACTCTATTTCTTAAACGTTGAATTCTAAAATTAGTGATTTTTTGCATCAAAATTATATTGCATTTTTTTT
>Ga0255759_10004473_pt1 | contig 12070 bp, 14 predicted proteins | sample 101ome_20_FD_179959 | JGI IMG/M metagenome (GOLD analysis project Ga0255759, IMG submission 179959) | Coastal salt marsh microbial communities from the Groves Creek Marsh, Skidaway Island, Georgia - 101404AT metaG (version 2) | ecosystem: Environmental > Aquatic > Marine > Intertidal zone >...
TTGGGTTTGCCAGTGATGACGATGAGGAAAGATTTGCACTCAGCAGAATGGGGAATTTTATTGAAACTCTCCTTCGCCCCACTTTTGTTGATGATTTCTCTGGTTACATCACTGGTAGATCCAACTTCCGGTACAAGATAGCTAACGAACAAGAATACAAAGGGAATCGTAGTGGAACTAGAAAGCCAACCCACTATGAGTCCCTGCGTAACTACCTTACCGACAAGTGGGGTTTTGAGTTAGTTGAAGGTGAAGAAGCGGATGATGCAATTGGCATAGCAGCTTATCAAATGAGGGCTGGTGCTTTTTGCATTATGTCGCTTGATAAAGACCTTGATATGTTGAGGGGATGGCACTACAACTTTGTCAAGGACAATCTTTATTACATTACAGAGAAGGAAGCCATCAAGAACTTTTATACACAGATTCTGACCGGTGATCGAGTAGATAACATACCTGGATTACATGGTATTGGTCCAAAGAAAGCCGAGAAGATTCTGGAAGATTGTCATAACGAGAGACAATTATTCGCTGCCGTCTTAAAGGCGTATGAGGATAACCTTGAGTTATTAACTGAACGAGCGCAATTACTATGGATAAGAAGAAAAGCTGGGCAGATTTGGACACCAAAGATTTCCCAGAAATAGCTTACATAGAGTGGTGGGATGCGTTGTCGGATTCTGGCTGGGAACCATTAGGCAAGACTGACATTCACCCTGTACTCAGCATAGGGTTTGTCGTAGCAGAAGATAAAACAGCAATCACTATCGCTGCTGCATACTCTATCGATCAGTCTAACTCTCGGATGCACATACCTAAAGGTTGGATCACTAAGATCAAGAGGGTTAGATTAAACAAATTCTTGAATATCAGGAGACGGAAATCAAAACCCAAAGTGCAAAAGCCAAAGGAAGAAAACTCCAACAATGGTTTAGAGATTTACTCATCGACCGATTCGATTTTTCCAGGTCCGATGTAAGGTCCACTAGCATGGGTGCTGCAGGTGAGGACATTCAGTTTTCGCAGGATGCAGGAGACAAGCTAGGAATATCGGTTGAATGTAAGTCAAGGGAATCAATAGCAGTCTACGGGTTCTACTCGCAAGCTGCTGACAATTGTCCCGAAGATAGAGAACCTGTTGTCGTAATCAAACAGAATCGATCTAAACCACTGGTAGTTATAGATGCAGAATATTTCATACAACTGCTAAAGGAGCAGCATGAGACACTTAGTAATACCTGACACCCAATGTAAACCTGGATTTCCTACTGAACATTTAGAGTGGGTAGGTAAGTACGCAGCAGAGAAGAAGCCTGATGTTATTGTCCACCTAGGAGATCACTGGGATATGCCTAGTTTGTCCATTTACGACATCGGCAAGAAAGCGTTTGAAGGTAGGACATACCAAGCAGACATCATAGCCGGCAACTTAGCTATGGATAGATTAATGAAACCTATTGTCAATGAGATTAATAGGTTAAAACGAAACAAGAGAAAAGCATGGAATCCTAAACTTATTTTTCTGATAGGCAATCACGAACAACGAATCGAGAGGGCTATAAATTCAGACAGAAAGTTGGAAGGGTTAATTGGATACAACGATTTCAATCTTGACAAATATGGCTGGGAGGTTCAAGACTTCTTGGATGTTAAGGTTATTGATAACATTGCGTATTCCCACTACTTTACATCTGGTGTAATGGGTAGATCAGTCACTACTCCTAACTTGCTATTACAGAAGAAACACATGAGTTGTATTATGGGACACGTTCAGGACCGAGCAATAGCGTTTAGTAAGAAAGCCGATGACACTAGAATCACTGGTATCTTTGCTGGTATCTGTTACCAACACGATGAGGACTACCTGACACCACAGACTAACGGTTCATGGTCCGGTATCTGGATGTTGAATGAAGTGAACAACGGCAGCTTTGATGAGATGCCTGTCAGTCTAACTTACTTAAGGAAGAAGTATGGAAAAAATACTAACCGTAATTAGTTTAGGAGTAGGGGTTCAAAGCTCAGCTATGGCTTTAATGGCTGCTAAAGGTGAACTTCCTATGCCTGACTGTGCAGTTTTTGCTGACACAGGAGCAGAACCTGATTCTATTTATTCTTATTTAGAGTTTTTAAAATCAGAGTTACCTTTTCCTATTTATGTAGTACAGAAAGGAAACTTAACAGAAGATACTATGAAGGAAGGTGAGAGGTTTGCGTCAGCACCTTTCTTTATTAAAAACCTTGACGGTAGTAAAGGAATGTTAAGGAGGCAGTGTACTAACGAATATAAAATACAACCAGTAAGGAGAAAAGTTAGAGAGCTTTGTGGTGTTGAATTCGGTAAAAGATTTCCTAAAGGAAAATATGTTGAACAATGGATAGGAATATCTACTGACGAAATTCAAAGAATGAAACCGTCAAGAGATAAATACATTGAGAATAGACATCCTCTTATTGAATTAAACATTAGTAGGCAACAATGCTTACAGTGGTTTAAAGATAACAATTATCCATTGCCTGAAAAGTCTGCCTGTTTCTTCTGTCCTTATAAGAGTGACGATCACTGGATAGAAACTAGAGACAGAACTCCAAAAGAGTTTGAACAAGCAATAGCTTTTGATAAAGCATTAAGATCAACAAACAATCCCAGAATAAAAGGAGAGATGTTTTTGCATAGATCTTGTACTCCACTAGATCAAGTAGAATTTAAGCCTAAATTAGCAGACAGTCAGATGGATCTTTTTGATAACGAATGTGAAGGGATGTGTGGTTTATGAATGAGGTAGACGATATCTTAAAAGACAGAGCAACAACATATGGGCAGTACCAGAACGTGAGTCAGATTAGTCAGGACATTAAGAATATCATGCAGCAGTCTCCGAACTACAAGACCATGCCTGCGTTCATGCGAGAGAGTCTCGATATGATTGCCAACAAGATGGCTAGGATACTAAACGGTAACTACTACTATGATGATTCTTGGAGGGACATCTCTGGGTATGCTACCCTAGCAGTTATTGAAATAGAGGATATGGAAAAGCATGACACCCCTGACACTCCATGAGCTAAAAGAAAAACTAATGCAGTTCAATGAGCTAGACCTTATTGAGCTATTAGATTTAACGTCTGAAGATATTTTAGACAGGTTTGAAGATGTAGTTGAAGATAGATACGAAATATTAAGGAAGGAAATTTAATAATGGATTTTTACCAGCAATATATTGCAAAGTCTAGGTATTCAAGATACTTAGACAGCGATAATAGAAGAGAGAATTGGTTTGAAACAGTAGATCGCTACATGGATTTTATGGGCGAACATTTGCAATCTAAACATAGCTATAAAATACCAGTTGAGGTTGATTCAGAGCTTCGTGAGGCGATTAAAAATCTTGAGGTAGTCCCCTCTATGCGCTCAATTATGACTGCTGGTAAAGCTCTTGAGAGAGACAATACAGCAGGATACAATTGCAGTTATTTGCCTGTGGATGACCCTAAAGCATTTGACGAGGCAATGTACATTTTATTGTGCGGTACAGGCGTAGGTTTTAGCGTTGAACAGAAATACGTTAACAAATTGCCTGAAGTACCGGAGAAGTTATTTAAATCCGAGACTACTGTTGTGGTAGCCGATAGTAAAGAAGGATGGGCTAAGTCACTGCGACAAGTCATCGCATTGCTCTATTCTGGTGAGATACCTAAGTGGGATCTTAGAAAGATTAGACCAGCAGGAGCTAGACTGAAAACCTTTGGTGGTAGAGCTAGTGGACCAGGACCGTTGAATGAACTGTTTGAGTTTGTTATTCGTAAGTTCCAAGGTGCTGAAGGACGTAAACTGAATACCTTAGAGTGCCACGACATCATGTGTAAGGTAGCTGAAGTCGTAGTGGTAGGTGGCGTTAGACGTTCTGCAATGATCTCTTTATCTGATCTTGAAGACGACAAGATGAGACACGCTAAGACTGGACAATGGTGGACTGATAATCCACAACGTGCATTGGCTAACAACTCTGCTGTGTACACTGAGAAGCCTGACGTTGGACAGTTCATGAACGAGTGGTCAAGCCTGTATCACAGCCACAGTGGTGAACGTGGTATCTTCAATCGTGAAGCAGCAATCAAACAAGCAGCTAAGAATGGACGTAGAGACGCTGAACAAGACTTCGGGACTAATCCATGTAGTGAGATTATCCTTAGACCGTACCAGTTCTGTAACCTATCGGAAGTTGTCGTGCGTCAAGATGACAGTATCTATGACCTAGAGCGTAAGGCTAGACTGGCTACAATACTTGGTGTTTACCAGTCAACCATGACTCACTTCCCGTACCTCAGAAAGATATGGCAACGTAACACTGAGGAAGAAAGATTACTGGGCGTATCCCTGACGGGTATCCTGGACAACAAGATGCTTGGAGATAACAATGAGCAACTCAAGACTCTTCTCGAAAGACTCAAGATGGTATCAGTTGATGAGTGCATACAGCTTTCCACTGACCTTAATATCCCTTGTCCTGCTGCCGTCACTTGTGTTAAGCCTAGTGGCACTGTTAGTCAGTTGGTTGATAGTGCTAGTGGTATTCATCCTAGACATTCTAAGTATTACATCAGAAGAGTTAGGGGTGACAAGAAAGATCCGCTTACTACGTTCATGGTTGAACAGGGTATTCCTTCAGAAGATTGTGTAATGCGTCCTGAGTCTACTACTGTGTTCAGTTTCCCTAAGCAATCACCGGAATCTGCAACACTACGGGACGACCTAACTGCTATCGAACACTTGGATCTATGGATGACATATCAGAAGCATTGGTGTGAACACAAACCATCTGTCACTATCTCTGTTAAAGAGGACGAGTGGGTTGAAGTAGGTGCATGGTGCTGGAAGAACTTTGATGATATCAGTGGCGTTAGCTTCCTGCCATACGATGGAGGCACTTACAAACAAGCTCCATACGAGGAGTGTACGCAAGAGGAATTCTTCTTCTTACAACAGCGAATGCCTAAAGAAATATTCTGGGATGAACTGATTGAAGAAGATGATAATGTAGAGGGAGTACAAACACTGGCTTGTACAGCAGGAGTCTGCGAAATATGATGAGGAGATTCTTATGCTCGAAACAGTACTTAGCTTCTTGGCTTTGTTTAACTGCTATCCTAACGACGTAACAATAACCCCCAGCAACTCAACGTTCTATCTGGCTGGTGATATGGGTGTCGTGTATGTGAGACCTGATATGATGAAGGATCACGTCCTAGTGCATGAACTGTATCACCACTGCCAGTGGCAAAAGGCAGGAAAGAAACCTGCACAGACATGGGACGAATGGAGACATCGGGAAGAGGAAGCAGCTAAGATAGAAGATATCTACCTGAACCTGAAGTAGTTACTTCTTGTTGTTGAACAGTTCAAATAAAGTCTTGACTTTCTCTTCAAGCATTGTCAAGCGTGTACTGATCTCTGCTTTCCAAGTGATACCTAGAAAGATAACAACTAAAAGACCTGAGATGATCTCCCAGTAAGTGATGACGAATGTTTCCATTAAGGCATTATTTCTATTCGTGATGCTGGTACAACTTCTCTTTCTTCGCCAAGTCTCCTGTCAAGTATAGAAGCATATTCATCTCCTTCGCCTTGACGCTTGTCTGACGGAATCAAAGTGCTGTGACTAAAGTAAGGCAAATTCTTATACTTACCGCGCAACTCTGTGACCAACTTAACTAAAGCATCTTCTGCTTTCTTAGTCAATTTAGGTGATGAACTACCTTCACCTGACCCAAGATAGGCGATACCAATCGTATTAGAGTTACTCAGAACTGGTAGATTCATCATCGTAAACTCTTTGTTGATGTCTGGGTTAACTTTTTGCCACTTAAAATGATTTGTTCTTTTGTTAAGTGGAGCAGTCTGGTAGACGTTTCCGTCTGCATCAATAGCAAAGTGATAGCCAAACTGACCGTCCCTAGCTTGGTCAAACGTGCCGTAGTAGTTTAGTTTAGCTTTAGTTGTGCCATTTAGATCGTGATGCAAGACAATTGATTGAAACGGTTTTGCTGCTGCTGATGCTTCAATACCATAGTCCTGTACGTCATGATTACCCCAATACTGTTGAATATTCAGATCAGTAATGGTTGGTGTAAAGTTAGTTGCTGAGTTCTGGATTGCTTCGGCTATTTCATTGACAGGTTCGCCACCACCTGCCTCACCGGAAAAGTCAGGATCGCTAGTATCAATATCGCCTTCATCTGCTTTCTCTTGAGTTGTTGTTTTCTCTCCTTCTCCAACACCTTCCCACTCATAAACAGGTTCATCTTCTTCGTCAATAGGAACTATCTCGTAAGTTGTATCTGTTGGATCGTCTGGATCGTTAGCGTTAACAATCAGAGCTTCTCTTCGTAGTTCATCTAAACCAGGACGTAAGGACGGAAATAAAGCCATGCCTGTCCCAGTTAGATCGTAGTCAACTGCTGGGCTAGGCACTACAGGTCTTCTACCGCTAGGTGGAGCTACGTTAGGATTAATCTCTATACCACCAAACAATTGATCCATCTTGTCCTGAGAACGCTCATTCACATCTGTAGCGATTGTGGTAATAAGATCATCAATAACTTCATCTGCTGTAGGACGCATCCTAGGACCGCCTGGCATCTCTAACGATGGCGACCTAACTGTCATGTCTGAACGCATAGGAGGTAAATCTGATGGTGGAGCTATTGGTGGATTTACTTGGACACCACCAAACAAAGGAGGCTGGACTGTTTCACCACCACCTTGACCACCAATCATGTCTGAAGATACTGGTGGAGCAGGAGACTGTCCTTGCATCATTCCTTGAGTCAATCCAGCAGGTGGTGTGTAAGGTTCTTTTGTAGTTTGAACTATGTTTGACCTAGCAGGTTCTCCATACATATCCTCATATGGAGCTAGTTGTCGTTCTTCAATAGGAGCGTTACGTTTGGCTCTAGCCGGTAAAGGTTGCCTGTTGAACATAGCCATTAAGTAAGGATCAGCTTCTCGCTGTTTTTGTATCTCTCCTTTAACGCCTATACCAAACTCAGCTAGTCTTTGTCTTAAAGTTTTTGCCATTGTACGTCCTTATGGTAACGGTGTGACAAGAGTGTCTTGAACTTCTTCTCTTTCACTTGCTTTTGCTGCTGAAATACCTGTTCTAATTCTTCCTTTAGGCGGTGTTACTTCAGCTTTAGTCCTAGAAATTCCTACTAAATCGTCTACAAATTTAACTGACTCTTCTCCTAGTTCTTTTCGTACAGATGATTTAGCTGCTGTTGTAGCTCCTGTAATTGCTAAAAATGCAGGGTCTAACATAAAGCCAAAACCGTGCATCAGTAAAAGCATATTGTTTGAAGTAGGCGCATAACGACCAATCATTTGTTTAAAGTCTCTAGTAAAACCACCTCTACCTAATTTTTCAAGCTGTTCAATTTGAGTTGGAGTGTAGTGCATTTGAACTTCAGGATCGTCTAATAATTTTCTTATTGCTTTTTGATAAATAATTACAGGATCTTTTACGCCAGTAGATTCTGCTGCTGCTTTTTCAAACGCTTTAGACGCTACTAATGCTTTTTTGTATTGACTTGCTGCTAACCTAACTCCATCAGCTATTGTTTTACCTGAACCGTCTTTAGGCAACATATCATCAATAAACTGACCAGTTCTCTGATACAGTTTATAAACAGCTTGTTTATCTGCTTGATCTGCTTTTAAAAAGTATTGATACAAAGTTTGTCTAATTGTTTCCATGTTAGAAAGACTTTGATCTTTTAGTGTCTGTTGATTTAAATAGTGCAATGCTTGCTCGTAAGGGTTTTTGCTTTTAGGATCAAGTTTGCCAAATATTTTTGGAAGAGCGTTTTTATCAATGTCATTCATTGCATTGATAAATGCTGTTTGAAAATCATCTGATTTAAAAACAAAACCAGACTTATCAAGAAGATCGTAAGCCCTGTCTCTATTTTGTTTTGCTAGTTGTAACGTAGGACGTAAAGACATTTCATCAAAGCCATTTGCGACAAGATTACCGCCTTTAACTTTTCTTAACAGTCCTCCAACAACACTTCCTATTGGAGACGAAAACAAACTAACTAATCCATCGGTGTAAGCTCTATCTGCTATTTCTTCTAAAGAACCTTCAGCAACTCCTGCACCATAAGCAGCACCGCCGGTAAACGCTCTTGTTGAATTAATTAAACCTCTAGTGGCAAATCCACCTTTATTATAAAGTTCCATTAATGCTTTTGGACCACTAATCATCATAAGCGGTGATAAAAAACCACCACCTATTTCAATAGCTAATGATTCCCAAGGAGCGTCTTTTTGGTATTGTTTTAACTCATTAAGCATTTCAGCTTTATAAGTGCTATATGTTTTTTTCCAATCGTGTGGTCTTCCTTTAACTATGTTACCGATAGTATCTATAGTTGCTACAGCACCGGCAACAACCTCATCACCCCAAGAAAGTGTCTGACCTTCAAACATTTGAAATAATCGTTTATCAGTGTCGTCCCATGTTGATCCTGACATTTCAGTAGGTTCATAGCCAACTGACTTACCATAACCAATCATTTGACCAAATTGATCTTGAGACATATTTAACGCATCAGCAAACTGACCCATAGCTAATTTGTCTTTGTACTTTTTGTCCCAAAGTCTATAAGCAAACTCTCCATCAGAAAGATTGCTGTACTGAGGAAACTTTGTTCTTACTTCTTGAAAAGTAGCCATTACGTTAAAATTCCTAAAGGATCATTATCGTCAGACGAATTATCAGGAGTTTTTGAATCCCCGCCACTACTATCGCCACCAGAAGTATCAAAATACTCGTCTACAATTCCTGATTCTCTTAACAATCGTAGACCTTGCGCTGCTTTTTCTTTGTCTTCTTGGTTAACAACTTTGTTAATAATAGATTTAAATTGCTGATCTATTCGTTTTAAGTTTGCATAAAGTTGTGATGCAGTTAAAACATTTGGATCTAAAGAAAGAATACTGCTTTCTAATGCACTCCATTCCCTCATGTTAACAGCACCTAATCCACTTGCTCCCGTAGAAGACAATGATTTTAATCTAGCTAATGCTCCCAAAGCTATTTGAGAGTTTAGAGATTTAATTGCTGCGTGTAAATTACCTACTTGAGTTGGAACAATTTTATTTGCCCAACTACCAGGTGCTAACCATCTTATAAACGCTCCATCTAAAAATCTGGTGTAATCGTTTTCTTCAATAATTCTTATAGCATCAGAAACATTACGTCTACTCTGTGCTGCAAGAGTTGCTGCATCTACAGCTTGTGCAAATTGTTGTTCTTCTGATTCAACATCTTTTATTTTTTGTAGTTCAAGACCGTCTTTTGTTCTAACTAATCTTGTTCCAGCAGGTATTGTTCCAATAGTAATCTCAGATCCTATTTCTTTAATATCTCCTGTTTTAGTGTTTACTCGATAAGTAGCAAATTCGCTAAGACCACTAATTTGATTACCAAACAATTCCATTATTCTTTCACCAGATGCAGTTATAAATTGATCTGGTTTATTTTTTACTAACTCATTAGCCATTTGAGCTAACTGAAAAGCCTCATTTTGCATCCCTACTGCTGCAAATTCTCTTGCCATTGTATTTAAAGAGTCGGGATTGTTAATTGCATCTGGACCGTATTTAGACAAAATAGATTGAGTTGCAGTAGCTTTTTGCAACATAGGATCTTGTCTACCAGCATTAAATAAAGGCGATATTGCTTGCGACAAAAGATTACCTGCCAGCATATAGTTACGTTCTGCTGGTGTTGAAGCCGTTGCTAACATAGCTTCGTATTGTCTGTTTTGTTGGTCTGTTAGCTCTTTTTGCCTAGCATACATGACCTCTGCTGGTGAAGGTCCAAATAAAGAATCAGCCATTGTTCTTACCTATTTATTTAATATAAGGAAAACCAGAAGAGGAACTAGGAAATCCAAGTCCTCCTGCTAAATTAATACCTGTAGTCATTCCTCCCCCTAATGATCGTTCTTCAATAGGCGCAGGTGTTGTAGGAAATGCTCTATTCATCCAGTCTTCAAACAATACGTTTTGGTCATATTGTCTACCTAGTCCTGCAATACCTTGACCAAGTGAAGCTAATCCAGATGCTTTAGCTTGTGCAGCTTGAGACTGCAAGTTAGCAGCAGCACTCATACCCTGACCCATTAGTTCTCCAGCCCTAGCATTAGCACTTGTTACTTTTTGTCCTAATGCAGTTCCTATATCCATAGGCTGTCTTGCTACATCTTCTAGTTGTGTAGCTAACTGGAATTGACTCTGGAATGGTGACAACGCAGCTTGTTGCATTTGATAACCTGTGCCAAGTAGACCAGCACCTTGACCAAACAAACCTGCTGCTTGTGCTGCTCTATTCATAAAGGTTTGATCTACGTTAGCAAGCATTTCTAAATCTCTACGTTTTCTTGACTCAGCTAATGCTTGTAGTTCTGGTTGTCCTCCAGTACCTACACTAAGTCCACCACGACCACGACCAAACACTCCAGCAGCTAATCGTTGTTCTTGTTCAATGTCATAAGGACGTAATAGATCACGTTGCTGTTGTAGTATTTGTTCTCTACTTTGCGGTACTTCTGCTTGACCTAATGCAAACAATCCTTGAGCAGCTTGTTGAAACTGAGGCATTGCAGCAGCAGCTTGTTCGGCTTGCAACAAACTAGGACCATAGATACCTGATAGTTGGTCTTGTAATGCTTTTAGTTCAGGAGCAGCTTCGTAAGAATAACCACTTAAACGACCACCAGTAAACTGAGGGGTAGCAGAAGCAAACCGAGTAGTAATCCCTACCGGTCTAAAACGAGCTTCTTCAGCAGCAATTCTAGCAGCTTCTAACTGCGCTGCTCCTTGTTGTTGCATGGCAGCAGCTTGTTTACTTGCTGCTCTGTTTGCCATCAGTCCACCTATGACTGATCCTGCTATTGCGCCTATCATAGTTTTACCCTTTTACCATTTACCTAACGGACATTGATTTTGTTCAAACTTAACTTTAAATTTAATAACACAACCACACTTAGTACAAATACCTATCTTATTCTTTTCACAGTTGTTACAGATTTCTTTACGCTTTTCTTCTAACTCTTTAGGAGTTGCTGTTGGAATTATGACCATGAGAACTGAACTGCTCCTGCTACACCTGCTCCACCGTTTCCTGTACAACTACCGCCAGTACCTCCTGTACCATAACCAGTACCGTTAGTACCACCAGGAGAAGTAAAATCAGTATGAATACCGTAAATACCGCAACCTCTAGCACCACCTGATCGTGAATACAAAGTAGTTGCTCCACGTTTAACGTATGTTGTGCTACCAGTAACACCACAAACTTGAGGTGCTTGGAAAGCCCAACAACAACCTCCTGCTCCGCCTGCACCTACAATAACTGTAAGTGTTTCTCCAGGTGTCACAGATATTGTTATGTTGTCTGACGCTGTGTAAGCTGCTCCAGCACTGCCTGCAAAACCTGAGTGACAGTCACCACTGTGATAACCTGTTGCACCACCTCCACCTCCACCAGACATAATAGGCATACTTAAACTATAAATACCTTGAGGCACTACAAATGAATGAGTACCTGCTGTACTAAACGTTTGAGTACCTACTGCTGGATAAGCCTGTTTCCATATTCCGTTTTGCTTAACATGAATTTCGTCAACAGTTTTCCAAGTCCCTGAATCTTTAACAAAGATTTCAAGAGGATCTTTAATAGTTCCAGAATGTTTAACAGATACAGTCATACTACTTTATACCAAATGTCTCCGTCTGATCCACCACTAGGACTAGCAGTTGATACTGTTTTAGTACCAGTAGCATTAGAACCTACGGTATGTCCTTCTACTGTTGATGATGTAATTGTTAATCCTGATGCTGTACCTCCTGTTACTGCAACGCTATCTGAGTCTTGTGTTGCAATAGTCCCTAGTCCTTGCGCTGTAATAGCTGTAGTTACAAACGCTGTACTAGCAATCTGTGTGCTGTTAGTTCCTGCTGTAGCTGTTGGTGCTGCTGGTGTACCTGTAAACGTAGGACTAT
>Ga0255759_10004474_pt1 | contig 12067 bp, 13 predicted proteins | sample 101ome_20_FD_179959 | JGI IMG/M metagenome (GOLD analysis project Ga0255759, IMG submission 179959) | Coastal salt marsh microbial communities from the Groves Creek Marsh, Skidaway Island, Georgia - 101404AT metaG (version 2) | ecosystem: Environmental > Aquatic > Marine > Intertidal zone >...
GGTGTCAATGTATACCTGTGTGCTTAACCATGGCTTAGAACCGTCGTGTAATACAGTAGGGCAGTAATTACACTCGTAATTACATGAATTACCCATGTTCCATTGTATTCGAATGTTATCATCAAGACCTCTAGCATGTGGGCCTTTTACTGATATTAAAGTTGACATTATGGCACTATAACTGTGCTAGAACCAGGCGTTACAGAGTGTCCGCAAGATGCTTGTGTGCCTTTTTTAGCAGGAATTTTACCGTCTACTAAAACTTTTTGAGCACCGTTACTTACTAGTCTTGGATTGCTGTGAGGCGCCAGGCCGTGACCAGCAACTATATCGCCTAGCAAAGCAACTGGCTTTCCGTCTGCATAGACAGTAGAAGAACTAGGGCCCGTAATTGTACCTCTAGCATTGTCTGATCCTTTTCTTGCAATTCCTGGCATATAATTATTTATCTGACTTTTCTTCTACAATATGTTCAGAAACAATTACTTCGTCAGATGGCTCATCTTTTTCTACTAGATTAAGATAATCTTCTTTACTTTCTTCTGCAGTTAGCGATACTGACAATATTTCGCTAGTATTCATTACAATTTCATCTGCCGAACTAGTAAAAACATATGGTACTAGTGCAAGTTCACCAGAATCACTGTTTATGACTAAGTTTCTAGGATGCGTTACAGTTAGGTATCTAAATTCTTCATCAACACCTATTAATGTTGCTAATATTTCGATGCCACTGGATACTTTGATGGTGACTACGTCACCGATTAAATTTTCTGTATTATACATTGTGTCTCCTAAAGGCTAAGGCCTTTAAATGTGTCGTTTGTTACGTCTTGTTTTGTACCACCAATTACATATGAACTAATTTCTGTTTCTTGTGGTGCTACTTGTACTTCGCCTCCACCGATCCATTTTTGTGTCCACGGCAAAGGATTAGTACCCATATTATATACCTTTTCTAAGCCAACGGCATGCATTCTTTTGGCCGCAATAAATTCTACATATTGTTTTAGTAGATCTGCATTTAATCCAATAATACTTCCGTCTTTAAACAAATAATCTGCCCAAACTTTTTCTTGTTCAACAGCATCAATAAACATTTGCTTACATTCTTCTGCTGTTTCTTTTTTAATTTTAGCAAAGTCTTTGTCTTCTTGCGGTAAAAATTTTAGCATTTGTTGTGTACTTGCTAAGTGTACATTTTCATCACGTGCAATTAGTTTGATAATTTTTGCATTACCTTCCATTCTTTTGAGTTCTGCAAAAGCCCAACTACATGCAAATGATACATAGAAACGCACACCTTCGAGTATGTTTACACTCATTATGCATTTCCACAGTCTCTTTTTGTGTTCATATAAATCGTAACTGGCTAACCCTCGCTCTCTAATTTGATTGTATTCAATTAATTTATCGTAGTTTTCTGTAATGCTATCTGCACAATCTACAATCTCTTTTACATCAAGCATTTCGTCGAACACCTTGCTTGGATTACTGTATACGTTCCTAATAATATGAGTATAACTACGGCTGTGAATAGTTTCTGAAAATGCCCAAGTCTCAATCCAGGTTTCCAGTTCTGGCAAACTCACAATAGGCAGAAAAGCCAAGTTAGGCGAACGACCTTGTACACTGTCTAGTAAAATCTGTCTTTTTAAATTACTAGTAAAAATATGTTGTTCGTGAGCAGATAAATCTTTAAAGTCTTTTGCATCACGCAAGATATCAACTTCTTCTGGCCGCCAAAAAAAGCCTAATTGCTTGTCAGTTATTTTATCAAATTGTTTATATTTTAGAGTATCAAATCTTTGCATGCCCATGCCACCATTATCATCCAAAAACATTTTTGCTTTTGTATGATCGGATTTATTTTTAATATCTAAAACGCTCATTTTCTTCTTCAAATCTTACAGCTCTCGCATTCTTCATCGTCTTCAACAAATTCGGTTGTTACTTCAACTGGTTGGTCTTTGTTAATATCTATCTCTCCCTGGCCATCAAAAGTATTGTTATAATATAATTGTTTGCCGCCATATTTATAAAACATGATGAGATGTTGTAACAACATACTCATAGGAACTTTTTCGTCTTCGAAATGCTCAGGATTGTAAGATGTATTTACCGAAATACCTTGGTCAATATACTTTTGTAGTACAGCACAAATTTTCAAGTAACCTTCTGGTGATTTTTGATCCCACAGCAAGTCATACTTGTTTTTGAGTTTAGCATACTGTGGTACAACCTGCTTTAACACACCATGTTTGCTTTGCTTAATGCTAACATAACTGCGTGGCGGTTCAATACCGTTTGTGCTGTTTGAAATTTGTGCAGAAGTTTCTGCAGGCATCAATGCCATCAATGTGCTGTTGCGAATACCTGTTTCTTTTAACTGCTTACGAAGATCCTTCCAATCCATACGTTCTTTGTGTTTAACTAATTCATCTACATCTTTTTTGTATGTTTGGTTAGGAGTAATTCCATGGCCGTACTTAGTTTCCATAACTTTTGGTATAGCACCTTTTTCTATTGCTAAATTGGCACTTGCTTTGATTAACCAATAACTCCATGCTTCTGCCCACTCGTCTACTAATTCTAAATTAGGATTTTGATATGTAGTATCATGCTTGGCTAACCAAAATGCAAAGTTAATAATACCAATACCTAACGGACGCCTATTCATTGTGCTAAGTTCTGCCGCTAATACAGGGTAACTTTGATAATCTAACAGTTCATCTAGTGCCCTTACTGCTAAGTCACAAACAGTTTCAAACTCTGCAGGATTTTTGATTGCACCCCAATTTACAGCACTTAATGTACATAGGCTTATTTCGCCTTCGGGGTCATCAACATTTGTTAAAGGTTTAGTTGGTAAATCAATTTCACAACATAAATTACTTTGTCTAATTGGTGCTACTTCTTCAATAAATGCTCCATGTGTGTTAGCATGGTCAACATTCATTAAATAAATTCTGCCTGTGTCTTTACGTTCTTGCACAAATGCAGAAAACAATTCAATAGCAGGAATAGACTTCTTCCTAATACTTGTTTTACGTTCCGCCGCTTCATATAATTCTTTGAACTTGTCCTGATCTGCGTAGAATGCGTCATATAATCCCGGCACATCATGCGGAGAAAAAAGTGTAATGTTTTCGCCGGCGATCAATCTTTCGTACATGAGTTTGTTAAACTGCACACCATAGTCCATGTGCCTTACACGATTATCTTCTGTGCCTTTGTTATTCTTGAGAACCAGCATGTCCTCGATTTCATAGTGCCAAATAGGGTAGTACAGTGTAGCGGCACCGCCTCTTACGCCACCTTGGCTACAACTTTTTACTGCTGATTGGAATAATTTATAGAAGGGAATAACTCCTGTGTGAGTTGCATCTCCATTCCTAATAGGCGAGCCGATTGCTCTAATACTGCCTGCACCAATACCGATGCCTGCTTTCTGACTTACATATTTTACTACTGCACTCGACGTTGCATTTATGCTGTCTAAACTATCTCCGGATTCAATTAGTACGCAACTGCTAAACTGTCTCTGCGGTGTACGCACACCAGCCATAACTGGAGTAGGCAAACTAATTTTAAATGTACTAATTGCATCATAGTATGCTTTAACATACTTCATTCTTGTTTCTTCAGGATACTTGCCAAATAGTGTCGCGGCAATCATCATGTATGCAACTTGTGGTGTCTCGAATATTTCGCCTGTTGCTCTATTTTGCACAAGATATTTTCCACGCATTTGCTCCATAGCCGCATAAGTTAAATATTCGTCTCTGCTATGGTCAATAAATTCTTGTAATTGATTAATTTGTTCCTTACTATATAATTCTAAAAACTCTGAATCATAAAAACCTCTATCAACATTTATTTTAATTATGTCACAAAGGCATGGGGGCTCAAATTGATTGTAAACCATTTTACGCAAATGATAGTTAATCAATCTACCAGCAACAAATTGATAGTTAGGTGCTTCTTCTGAAATTAAATCTGCGGCACTCTTAATTAATGTTTCTTGTATATCACTTGTAGATATGCCGTTTGAAAATTGAATCTTGCTGTGAATTTCTACTTCACTTGCACTTACGCCTGTAATGTCTTCACAGGCATACATGACGACTTTATGCAACTTATCAATATTGATATCTTCTTGTCTGCCGTCTCTTTTTGTAACCTGCATGTGTGTCCTCAAATGTTAATTGTAGTAATATTTACCTAGATTTTATTATAGTATAAAACAGTATTAAAGTCAAGAACAGATTTGATTTTTTGGTACAACGTGCTTGGTAAAAACAACTGAATTGTCTATTGCAAATTGTTCTGTTACTACTGTATCAGAAAAATTATAAACCAGTCCGTTGTCTAATAACACTAGCCCATCGGACCCATCTAGTGTATTACTTATCACTAAGAACGTTAAATTTTCGCTAGTAATGAAATTTTTATTAATCAATGTTGCTGTTAAAACTAATGTGATTCCAGACTTACAAAAATACCCTTCGCTTACTATTTCAAAAGGATTAGGCCAACTGCTAGGAGTATAATAATCTAAGTATCTTTGCAATATTTTTATAGTGCTAAATTCTTTGTGTAAATCATTTACAGATTCGAAATCGCGATGGCGTAACTCCCGCCAAATTTTTAATCTTTCTTCTGGGGATTGATGGTCAAAGAACATTAACCAGCAGAATCCCAACTACGTTTAATATAAGTCATTTGCAATTCAGTACTAGGAACCAGTGTATTTCTAAATTGTAATTGTAGTTGGTAATTGCCTGAGCCATCAGGTATAACAGATCCGGTTATGTTAACGTTGCCCGCGATATTGGATGTAAAATCTGTATAGGTATCGTTTACTAGGACTCCGTTGTTTCTAATATCTGCAGATGCTAGTAAAGAACCAATTCTTTTGTAAGTAGTATTTGGGTCTGCATCTGAGTCACCATCAATAAGTGCATATTCAATAAAAATTGTATCATATCTTGTTACATCAAATGTTAAATTAGAAACTGTGCCCGGATATGGGCCTCCTGGTAAAATTGTAAATGCTTCTGGTGAGCTATAAATTGTGTCAGCAGTGCCTGCTTCTTGTGTTTCTAATGTTAATATTTCAATGTTTGTTTTTACATTAAGTAGGCCTTTAACTTCTGGACTTTCGCTATCAAAATATATATTATTCAAAACTTTAGTAAAGTTTCTTGCTTCTTCGCTACTATCAAAAGATACTTCTTTTAAAGTACTATCTATACCGCTAAATTGCCAGCCGCCTGATTTGTATTTAGGTGATGTCCTTGCAGTGTCGCTATAAAATTCATTAACAGCAAGCTCAGAAAATAAATTAGTGTTTGCATTCTGTACATCAATTAGCCAGTTCTCTAATTTAGATTTAATTGTACTATTATCTCTAGTATAGTTGTCTGGTGTAATTTTTAAGTAGTTTGAAAAAGTTACATTAGCATCATCGTATATTCTAAAACCGCTTGATAATTTACTTTCGCTTTCTGTTTCTGTAATATAAACTTTGTTGATTGTGCCAGGCACATAGTTCATTTTAAATCTATTTACATTCTCATTAAAATGTGTAACTACTGTATCTAGTGATACATTACCGCTAACATCTAAACTATCAACGGGAGTAACATATACGTCAGCCGCTGATACATCAGGCCTCAATGTTACATTTCCTGGAGATGTAACTGTTACACCAGATGATGTTACATTACAACTAAAAGCATTCTCGGTGATTTTATGTGTTGCAAAGGTTCCACTTAAACTGTTTGGTCCACCAGTTAGCTCGACATTAGAGCCATTGTAACCGTGATTAGTTTCATCGATTAAAATATTTGCAGAACTTCCGCCTTTATAAACAATCACAAAAACATCAGTATCAATATTAGCATTTGCTGTAAGTGTGGTTCCAACAACAAGTTTGTCACCTTCGATTGAATTTATAGTTAAAGTATTTGTATTTTGTCCTGTAGCACCGTTTGGATCGTAAATATAAACAGTGTCTGATGTTGTTATTCCGCTTGATGTATTTACAAACAAACCAGTAGTATCAATTGACGATACACGTCTACCTATAAAACCAACATTACCATTTGTATTAACAGTTAATACATTGCCAGTCATTGTATAAGGTAAAACCTTGCCATCTATCCAACCACTTGCACTAACTAAATTAGAATTTAAAAAACCACCCGAAGAACTAAAATTAGATTCATCAATTGAATTTAGTGCTATATCGTAATAACCTGTTGAAGCATTTGCAGTAAGAGGAGACGAGCTACTCTTTGTTCTATTTCTACTTAAATACAATGTGCCTAAAGGAACAGTAACTTGGTTCCATTGCACTACTTCTGCCGGTGGATGCAATACTTCTGTAGCCACAATAATATGTTTTGGGCTAAGTCCGATAAAGCCTACGCCAGTACTAGACGAAAGAACAACATTTTTTTGATCTAAGAATCTATGTTTTAATCTTGATGTGGTTCCGTCACTGTCATTCCATTCGCTGTCCAATCTAACATGAAATGGAGGAACACCTGTTGGCTGTGAAGGATTAATATCATTTAAGTTACTGTCTATAGCACTCCACACATCAGCATTACCATAATATGTAATACCAATTTCATCTTTATTAGTTGGTCTAGTTCTAAATGATAATTTATGGACATCAGAATTTGTTGTTCCTGCGGCACTAAAGAAATAATCTGCTCCGCTCGAAATATTATTGTGAGATCCGTTACCTGTTGTGTCAGCACTTATAACAGTGCCGTTCTTAACAACACGCATGCTTTCATTTCCAAATGCAACGTTTGTACTTATATCTGTGAAAACAGTTTCACCTGTAGCAAACACAGGGCCTATTGAACTATCTCCTTGTATTGCATTACTAGTTGGAGTCCAAGTTGCACTGTCTACAGTGCCGTCGAATGTATTTCTAGGAAATCTTTTGTGTGGAACACGAAATTGAACCATCTGTACATTAGATAAGGATCTGGTAACACTTTCAGCACTAATAGACAGCCCTGATTCAAATTTTGCAACTTTATTATAAGAATCACTTACAACAGATGTATCTGCACCGATATAAATTTGTCTGGTATCTGTTGCAAATCCAATTTCACCAGGACGCAAAGGTTTAGGGAGATCTTGTTTTAAACCCCTTCTATTTTGTATTCGTGTTATTATTTTGTTGTTGTCTTCTGCCACACTAAGTCTCCTAACTTAGTAGTATTTATCACTTTTACAATTACTTAGAATAATAATCTGCTAAACGATTAGCCCATTTATTGCAATAATATTCAAACTCGTCGTCTTTGATGATAAATTCGGCAAAGTTACTCTCTCGATCTACCATGAGAATAACTACTTTTTTGATTTTGCTTTCAAACATTTCGTTATGTGCTAGTGCGTATGCACAACCTTGTAGAAAGTAATCTTCAATCCACTCTCTTTTCTTAATTTTTTTAGCAGTTTTAAAATCTATGATTGCCTCTTCGCCCTCATACATACCTATTGCGTCTGAAGTACCTGCATATAATCCTTGTGCAATAAGACCTACTTCAACGCCATAAAGCTCGTCAATTTTATTCAAACCATTAGTAACCATTTCGTTAGTCATACTTTCTGCTAGTACACTAATGTGGTTATTACCGAAAGACACTTCTTCGCCGAGTATATGTTTTTCTAATGCATTGTGTACTTTAGTGCCTAGGCCTGCAGATTCTTGGCTTATGCGGTTTGCTTCTTGTTCTCCTACACGTTTACGCCAAGCAATTAATGCTGTTTTATCACCAGTATCACTTAAGATAGTTGTTACACTAGGCACAGGATCGCCAATATCATCTGTATATTGCCTGCCTTGTTTTGTTTGAATTCTTTTGAGATTGGGGTATTCGTATTTAGATTTTAACATGTAAAATATACTTCATAGTTGTTACCAACTAATGTTCCATTGTAAGTGGTTAGTCTGACCTGGGTCGCTAACTATACTTACCCCGTAACCTAAATCTGTGAAGTATTTTTTGACATAATTTAATTGATCTATTTTGGTAGGATCTGATGTAATACCGTTCCAAACGTTGTAATATACATTACTATTTGTCATTGCAGTATTATTAATATTTGCATAAAGTATACCAGCATCAACATTTACAAAAACTGCACTTTCAATTGCTGTGATTTCGTTATGTATAACAGTGTTATTTCTGCTATCCTTTCTTGCTGTTGTTGCGTTTATAAATATACCTGGCATTATTGTGGTAACTCCGAATTAATATCACTCATTGCCTGATTTCCGGCCATTGCACCTACATCAACACTTGGTTCTGCATCGGTGTCTACTGTTGCAGGCAACTCGTCCATGGGTACAATTTTTTCTTTGTCAACACTACTAGCAAAGCCACTTTGATCAACTGCTTGTATTACTTCTGCTGTAGTAGCAATAAATCCTTCATTCGCTAGTGCTTGTCTAAATGTTTCTGTGGGAATTTCTTTTACGTCTGTTGCCGCAATTTGAACCAACAAATCTTGTACTGCAACAATCAAGTCGCTGAAGTAACTTTCTTTGACAACGACTTCGTTTATGAGCATGTTACACCTCTACTGGTGCTCTACCTAATGGCTCTTCCTCTGGGCCAGCCGCGGCAGGTTCGTTAACATCCATTGCAGGATCAACTTCAGGCATATCATCTATAACTGCATCTGCTGGACTAGGCTCTGCTAATTCGCCGGTATCGCCTAAACCCATTTCCGCACCTGCTACAGGTTGACCTGTAATCTCTCCGACTAATCCGTTAATGCCTTCTTTGCCTGCTTTAGCACCTTCAAGTGCCGCTTGTAAAACTTGGTCTGCTGAATCTCTAAATTGCTGAGCTCTTTCTGCGCCAAATTCGTGAATCATTTGGTCTGCAATAGCAGGAATATCTTCATTAACCATTCTACCTAGTCTTTCAACTTGATCTTGAATGTCGTCTGCTAATGCTCTAACAGCCATAACAACTTCTGCTTCTTCCACCGATGTGCCTTCAAGTTCTTCTGCTAACATGTTGTCGATGATGTCATCAAACATACTTTCGTTTTTCTTTTCGTCGTCAGTATCACCAGTAACTTTATATGTTTTGCCGTCTACTTCGAATTCGTCTTCGTCAGCGGCAATTGCCTTTCTTCTTGCATCAACAAATTTATTTGCTTCTTTAATTTTAGCACCAAAAAACTTGATACCGTTTCCAACTGCATCTTCTTCTAAACCGTTAAGGAAACCTACAACGGCGTCTCTGCTCTTACCGGATACTTGTGCAAACATACCTAATTTTTCTTCGATTGCTTCTAAACTTGCCGAGTCAGATAATTCAACTCCACACTCTTTTGCAAGTTCTCTTAATAGAAACTCATTCAAATCTGTTTGTGGTTCTCCAACAATTTCTTCTAGGGATTCATTAGAACTGCAACTTGATTCAAAATAATCTTTTGCCGCTTTAAGAACTATGGGAAGAACATGTTCATCATCATAGGCAAATCTATTATCCATTCTGTATCTATTCATACATTCTTTACTTGCTTCGTCAATAGTATAACCGCTATCCATAAGTTGCTGTACACTAGCCATAAGCATATCTTTCATTTCCATGTATGCAGGACTTTCAGCATACATGCCTTCGTTAAGCATAGTAGATGCAACGTCTCTGATACCTAAATATTTTGCATATTCAGGTTGTAAATGAAATTGTTTTCCGGAGCCTTTAATTTTAACTAGAGCCATGTCAGCCTTTTCTTTAACTCTAATTAATTTATCTCTTGCCGGAAAGCCCATTAAAACAGCCATATTAAATTCTTCTTTGAGGAATTTATTTACTTTGGCTATTTTCTCTCTGCCGTTTTGATTAAATTCTTTTAAAAACATGATATTCTTCCCAATATTAAATTGTCTATACTCTTATTTATCATCTAGATGAAAGTTTTAAAAATTTATCAGTCGCTGTTTTGCTTCTTTTAGGTATGCTATAGTCTCTTTAAGTCTTGCTTCGGTAGCAAAAAACTTAAAACTATCTTTTGTTGTTGCCATAGTGTGTCTATAAAACATTGCATCGTTATAATGTTTATAAAAATACTCTATTTTTGACTTAAATTTTCTAACAACAAGTGGATCAATTGTTTTGCTTTTATGAATTTTATTAGCAAAACTTTTTGCTGTATTTGCAAAAGGAATGTCATCGACTAAAACTTTTTTTGAAAAGTAATGAACTAGTGCATAGGAACTTCCTTGTTTCTGTACAACATAAACTGGACGTTTGCTTACATTAGAGGAAATTTTTTCCAACTTTTTTGCAAGTCCGTGTTTTTTGCTATTAGGAATGTTCATACAACTATTTATAATTTAACAGAGTTAAATTGCTATTGAATAGGTTTTGTATCCTACACAGTTGTTTTTGCGAACTTTTTTAAGTAGATTTTTTTGATATAATTCTTCAGCAATGTACAAATCTCTTTCGCCTAAAGATGTGCAAGGAATAAATCCTGCGGCTTCTATAGTAGAAAAAATTTGTGCTTCCGGTCTGCTGATCAGACTTAATTGATTATTTTTGCCTTTAACTGCTCTCATGATTAACCACCGGCATGCATTGCGGCCATGTGTGCTTTATATTTTTTAGTGCCTTTTTTGTGGGGTGACTTGCCCTCATCGAGGTCTAGTCTAGATATAACATCATCTATAATACTGCCGCTGTCAACAACATCTATAATTCTGCCATTAGCAAAGTTACCTATACGTTGTCCACCAACTTCTATATTCGGATCTATAACATCACTGACATCTAAACTTGACAGTTCTGAATAGATTGATTGTTCTAATGTTTCTCTATCCATTAAATCTGTGTTTGCACTGAATACATCTACTAAATGATCAACTGCGGCATCACTAATAATACTTCTTTCTTCACCTTCGTATATGCCCTTACCAATATTGATTTTAGCATCTTTCTTTTTAGCACCAATACCTGGTCTTTTGATAGGCTTCTTAGTCATAGGCATAGCCACAGTTGCGACTGCACCGGCTGAAGTCATTTCATTTATAATTTCATTTATACGCATATTACTATTTATTCCTTCCTGACTTCATATTTGCACACCAGTGGTACATTTTGCCTCGTTCGCCTGAATACTTTTTTGCTTTTGCACGGAGACTACTCACTGAGCCCTTGCAACTGGCTCCTGCCTTCTTTACTCGGCCTGGTCTACTTTTACCTTTCTTTTTACCGTCAGCAAAGTTTTCGTAGTATCCTCTTTTTTCTATTTGTGCGCCTACTTTTTTAGCAATAGCAGTCCAGGCTTCTGCGTTTCGGTTCATGTGAATACCTAATTCTCTGACGCCTATACTAAGATGTTGTTTCTCAAGCCACTCAAATAAAGAGGCAATTATTTTAGCAACTACGCCTTTATAATTACCAGCATACGCATCACCAACATTTACATACCCCTTTGGGGGTTCGTCATCACCTATATATTGTACACCAAGGCTCAAATAGAAATCTTTTCCATTGCCTCCGTGATGTTCGTATTCATCAGCAGTAGTGTACTGCATATACAAGTCTTCGTCATCAATGGCTTTTAGTGGAACATTTGGGTATACTGATTTCCAGGCTTTAATAACAACAGGATGTATTTCATCGTAGTATTCTACGATGTCATCGTCATCTTCTTCTTTGTATATACTTTTATTTGGTACCTTTTTTAAATCTTTTTTTCTCTGTTTTAAGTCTGCTTCTATACCTTTCATAAGAGCGTTTAGATCTTGTGCGGCTTCAATAGTTTCATAAATTCCTTTACCGTAACCATAGTTTTTCTTTTTCTTTTTCTTTTTAGGTTTAGCACCTGGCATATAAGTTCCTATGCCTACAAATCCACTACCAACAGAAGCACTTGTAGTAGGAGCAGAGTCAGAGGAACCAGTGTCGCCACTGTCTGCAGACCCTCCGTCTCCGCTTGAACCTGTTGAACCGCCATCACCACCAGCACTTGCACCAGCACCAGAGCCACCTGCTCCAGCACCACCACC
>Ga0255759_10004498_pt1 | contig 12031 bp, 23 predicted proteins | sample 101ome_20_FD_179959 | JGI IMG/M metagenome (GOLD analysis project Ga0255759, IMG submission 179959) | Coastal salt marsh microbial communities from the Groves Creek Marsh, Skidaway Island, Georgia - 101404AT metaG (version 2) | ecosystem: Environmental > Aquatic > Marine > Intertidal zone >...
CAAATGTTAATAGCTCTTGTTCGTTGTTGAATCTATTCATAAGTCTATCTGCCGCAAGTTGTATGGCTATGTTGTTTTCTTTGTTTGCAGATAAGTAATCATACTTCATTGACTCGCTTTTACAGTATAAACCCGGATCTGGAACTTCAGTTATATTTAAATCTTTGACGTTTAGAAAATTCAACAATCTTTCTTTCGATCCGTCATTTCTGACAGAAAAATGAGCGCATTCGTTTATCATATCCAGTATGCTGGACCTTGCTTTCTCGCATAAATCTACTTCTCTATTAAAAACATTATATCCAACACCATATATGATCACTGGTTTTTTTATGTGCTTTAAGTTTTTAGTGTCTAGATTAATGAGCGTTCCGCTGGAATTTGTCTTTTTTGCTCTTGTGCTTGGAGTAGAGTGCAGAAGTCCACCGCCACCTATAACTATTCCGTCGTAGTGCTTATTAATTTCTGATATCTTTGGTGCATCTAATATTGTAGATCTTACGTTTTCTAATAATAATTCATGACCATCAAACAACGATCTCATGCCAATTATTAAAGCATTGTCTCCAACATTACGTCCCGGTGCTGCTAAATGCAAAAATTTCATCATTGAACTTTCTTGACTTGTCTTGACATTAAAATTTCTAAGAACTTATTTCTAATCTCAGTATTTATTTCGTATTTCATTATCTCGTCTACGCTTTTGTTGTAGCCTTCTACGATGATATCTTTGTTAGAGAAAACATCCAGCCCATAAGTTACTGTACTATGATTGAGAAACATGGATTCAATTAAAAATGTTGTATTGATTCCTGCCACATATAAAGAATTATTAATCAGGCTTTCTTTACTGTATTTTGTCATCGTGATGTCGTATACGTTTTGTTTTTTAGGTATTGGGCATTTGTTTTTATTGTGAGGATGGTTTTTGAAAAATATATTGATGTCGTTAGGAGTTGTGTCTATCATGTATGATACAAATTCTGATACCTTTTTAAAGAACGGGCTTCCTACTAACAATTTTGAATCGTTGTCTACTTGCAACGGAACTAGTATGTAGTTTCTATCCGTTAACTTTGTGCCTATTGATAATAGATTTCGTGCAGTTTTGGTACACAGTTCAACTTTTGTTTTATCTATTGAATAATCTGCTACATCTTGCTTAGTAAAACTAAATAATTCACTTAAGTTACCAATGCCATTTGGGTCTAGGTATATGTAATTTTGCCAAGTTAGCCAAGCATTTTCGCTAAATAAAAACTCTTGATTGGGATTCAGTTCTAAACATTTTTGGTATATTTGTTTATCAATATTGTCAGTACCATTAGAAAAAACTATATACTTTACGGAACCACTCTGTATCGAATTGTAATACTGCTCTAAATCTTTTACGTTTTTTATATCTATTACGTGTGTTTTATAACCGTTTACTTGTCTAAAATGATTAAATAAGTGTTTAATCAGAGATATTCTAGATGAACGTATAACATATATGTGTTTCATGAGTATTCTTTTTTAAAGAAATGCGTTGAACCAATAGATTGAACCAAAACAAAACCGTAATTATTAATAAGTGAAAGACATTTTTGATTGAACTTCTTATCTTCTGTTAGAAACTGATGCGTTTCTACAATCATTTTATTACATCGTCTTATTAATTGTGAGTTTTCTTCTAAAAAAATTAGCTCTCCACCTTCGCAGTCTATGTTCAAACAGTTTACTTGACTTATATTTGGTATTTCTTTTGCTTTAATACACTCTACACTGTAGTCTATTCTAGTTTTTGAAAATTCTCTTGCGTTATCTTGTCTATCGGCTGAACCAGCTACTATAAAATCGTAAGTTTGAAACGTAACAGTATCTAATGTTTCAGAAATATACTTAAATATCAGATCTGCGTTTGTCACATTATTTTTCTTTATTGTCTCACGTAAAGATTCTTTTAATTCTGGATTTGCTTCGACACATATAACATGTTTACATTTTCGTGACAATTCTAAAGTGGTAATACCTAAACATCCACCAATTTCCAAAACATAGTCTTTTTTATCTAGATACTTGTTAAGTAAGGTCAATTCTTCTTTTTCGTACACGCCAGAATTAATTCTTTCCCTAATTAAAGGTATGTCGTATCTGTCTGGAATAAAGATTTTATCGTTTTTGTACAAAAATGACTTCATTTTCTTAAACTTTCTCTTTTAGATTTTTCTCCGTGTAATAATACCCTTGGGCCTACTGGTTGCGTCATACTTTTTTCAACATCTCTAATACCTTTTACTAATTTAAATAAACCGGCAGGCTCAAGGCTTGATAGGTGATCGCTGCCCCACATGTCGTGGTTAAGAGTTATATGTCTTTCAACCCACGTTGAACCAATAGCAACAGCCGCAAATGTAGATACTAATCCATACTCATGGCCGCTATATCCTATTTCTTTATTATTCCACTTCTTTTGTAGCCAGTTAATATATCTTAAGTTGAGTTGATCTACTGGTGAGGGGTATGTGCTATTGGTATGCATTATAACATCTGGATTGCAAGCGTCAACACACTTTTCAATTTCTTCTTCTGTACTCATACCGGTAGATATAATTAAAGTTTTGAAGTTATCTCTTGCATGTTTACAAAGTTCTAAGTCTGTTATTAATGCTGATGGTATTTTAGTTATGCTACAGTATTTAGACATAAGTTCTGAACTAGGAATGTCCCAAACGCTTGCGAACAATGTAATGTTTTGTTCTGTTGCATATTTAACTAGATCTTCTATTTGTTCTTTATTAAACTCGATCTTCTTCTTGTAATCAAGATATGTCATATCGCCCCAAGGTGTTGATCTTATTTTATTCTTCTGTGCTTCTGGGACACATATTTCTGGAGTTCTCTTTTGTATCTTAACATAATCACATCCAGCAGTTGAGGCTATATTAATCAACTTCTTGCAGTTATCAATAGATCCATTATGGTTGATGCCAATCTCTGCTATAATTTTAGTTTTCATTAAAGTATGTCTCCGAATTTATATTCCTATCATCTACAAATAGATCGTACACGGGCTTTCCAAACTTCAATTCGTGATACTTAACAAGCCACTTGGCTAATTGTTTTTCTGTCAATTCTCTCCAATCCTTGCCAGTTCTTGTGCCTCTGGCCGTCCAGTACACAATTGTAGCCCCATTGTCGTACAGATCATTTATCTTTGCTATTCTATCGTATAGCGGTTTAGCTTTTTCGTATTCGCCAGTTTCTGGTGTTTTGCAAATTGTATTGTCTACATCAACGTAAATAATCATTTTAATCTTTCTCTGTTCCATTCTAGTAACTGCCTGCTATCCTGCCCATTTACTTGTCCAAGATATGGCAAGGTCTGAGACGCATAATGATGAACATATGTTCCTGTACACACATGTGGTTTAATGTTGTTTTTTTCTAGCCTACGATAGAGATCTGCTTCTTGGTGTACATTTATATTCTTGGGGTTAAATAGGTGCTTATCATCGAATTCTGCAATTGCTATTTCTTTGGTAAAACCAAAACAGAATCCATGAAACCATGTTATTGGCAAATACCTTACATTATTATTAAGCTCTGGTAGAAATTTTTGCACTTTGTCAGGACGCCAATCAACAAATCTCTTGTGGTATGTATTAACTTCCTGCCTCTTTCCTGAATCTCCACACTTCCAACGACCAGACATTGGTACTACAAATGGGTGCAAACTTAAGCCTTCAATCATGTATTTCAGACTTTCGTTAAACTCTACATCATTGTTAGATATAATCAAGTTATCATAGTCTTGTTCTTTGAATGTTTTGTATGCTAAATTCCAGCTATCGGTAAGGCCCGCACCCGTGCCTTTTTCTATGACATTAGCATTTTTCGATTTTAAATGTTTAACTGTGCTATCTGTACTGTTATCGTCAATAAACACAACGTCTAAGCAGTCTATCTCTGGTATAGATTTTCTGCAAAGTTCTGTGTATTTTAATTGATTAAACGTTGTTATCACCAGAAGCGTTCTGTTCATTTTTGATCCTTTTTATCAAATTTAGTATATCATAGTTTTGAACGCCGTGCTGTTTTTGAAGGTTCTGGAATAATTTTTCTGTGTATTTTTTGCTAAAACCATCTTTTTCGGGGTTTGCGCTCCCATCTCCCGGCCCTCTCTTTCGTTTCAACTCCCAATCTTCTCTACTTCGTGTGTAATAATGGTTGATTCTCATTACTTCATTTATAATGGGAGGGCTGTTGAATGGCCCTTGTTCTATTCGTTCTTTTTTTACATTTACCAACGCTTTTCTTGTATCAGCCCAGTGTGGATTCCGAATGTTGAAAAAATGCTTGGTTTGCACGATTGATTTTATATGTTTATTAGCTGGCTCATTTATCATAGCTTTTGTAAAACTCTCTAACTGTGAACGTGGAGTGTTTTCGTGTCCATTGGAGTTAAACATAAGCCAGTTAAGACCAACCGCTCCGTAGTCTTCATATTGTTCCAAATAGCGCTTTATGTTTGTGTCTTTATCTAATAATACTATAAATTCATCAGTATCTATTAATGCAACCCATTTATAGTCACGTAAGGTTTGCCTAGCTGAACGCTGATAAGCAATGCATTGTCTATGCTTAGATAGTCCTGCTAGATGCTTAACTGATACGGTTTTGTTATCTATGTATTCTTTGACTGTTTCTTTAATTGGTATTTTGCTATCATTATCCCATATCTGTATGTGATCAAACCCTATCAACAAGTGGTAGTCTATCCACTCTTTTAAATATTGGTTTTCGTTCCTACACACTAGTGAAATAGCGCAATATTTATCCATTTTCTTTTCCTTTCGTGGGTTTTCGTCCCTTTTCTTGACGATAAATACTGGTAGAATGTGGGATTATTACCCATTGTATTATAGCACAAAGGGGTAGTTATGTCAAGAAGTCTTAAGTACGATACACACTACAAATACAGTATACAATACATATATACATAGTACACACACATAGGAGAGGTATATGGGGATAGAGGATATTGAAAATCATGATTTAAACCAGCGCTGGCCACGCAATACATTATTTATTAGTATATTAGTCTGATTTCTTGATTTCTTTACGTAGGTATATGAGTACTAGTACGTATAGGTATATGAGAGATAGGGTATGGATGATGTCTGTATAGGTACTAAGAGACATATTCCAGTCCATATTCCACTATAGCCAGATATTCATCTACTTGATGAGGCGTCATCTCTATGCCCGTCACCGCCATAGCGTTTCGATATATAAGTCTATCCGTCTTATTCATTAAAGTAAGCTCAACTAAGTCCATAAATGTCTCGTCAGACTTATCTGCTTCCTGTATAACGTCTAATAACGTAAGATATCCATCGGAGTCCTTATATTTAGTTTTAAACCTTAATGACATGTATTCATAAAAGGATTTCTTTGTGGGTTTCTTCATTGTTGTACTCCGTTCTATTTGGCCTATGTATATACGTAAAGTAGTACATAATCATATATCTTGGGCGATCTTGGAGTCCTTTTTAACATATATCTTATAGGGCGAATTATAAAGCATAGATGAGATAGTAGATCTATTACTAGTCATATCAAAGAACGTATAGCCTTTTTTGCCATAGGCTCCAAAGCCCTTTTCCATAACCTGTACTATTCTATATACACCTTTATCCGTAGTATAGTCCTTAGTTCCGTCACTGTTTAACCAGTACGCGCCCGAGCGCCCATTGAAATATATGTTTTGCCCCGGCTGAAGCTTTTGCCACTCAGTAATCTCTATAAGATTCTTTTTTGTGGCCTTATTTCTAATTCTTTTCATACGTATAGTAGGATCAGTACGTACTTCAAATTCATTATTACAATGTTTACATACCTTAGACCTAGCTCCACATACGTTGTTACATTTCTTACATAACTTCTGTCCACGTTTTACATTCATGTTATACTCCTATGTTACTGTTTTTCGCTGGCTACCACATTCTCCACGATCTTTATAGATAGACTAAGACAAGATAGTTACCTTATCATCATCTAATCTACAAAAATATGACTTAGCTATACGTGTTCGTTCACCTGTTAATCCTTCTATGGACTCTTTGGTATATATGTTAACCCGATACTTGTTGTCATATACATTTAAACTCTTACATTGAAAGAAATTATCAGGCTTCCCTACCTTTTCCAATACTTGCATACATACATACGGATTAGTATTTAAAGCTCTATCATTTTGCATATTTAAATCTCCTTATTTTCGCTGGCTACCACATTCCCCACGATCAGGGTAGATGCGCTGATACACTCCCATTCTATCATAATATCGTCAAGAGTCAAGGCGCTACTTGAGCCATTTTTCGCTGGCTACCACCAATGTCACGACCGGGGCGGTTGGGGCAAGACAAGCCCATGTTATCTATATTGACTAGTATACGTACATTCACCATCTTACCATTATAGCATAGACTGCCTAGACTGTCAAGTTTACTTATATTCACATATGGAATCATTATACATACTTATAAATATACCCCTCTAATGGGGGATTCACGGCCCGCCCCGAACCCCCCGATGGGGGGGGAGGGAGCAGCGACTAGGGGCGTATGATGTTATAACCTATTACCCCTAGCCGCCGCTACACCTTCCCACTAGGCCGTTGTGGCGAACACCTTATCGAACTCCTTGTCGGTGTAAGTATCCGCACGGGTCAGGATACTACTCCACGCCTTGGAGGACATTTCCATCAGTTGTCCACCAACTTCGTCCAGCCTTACCCATGACTCTGGGCTGAACTCTTGACCGGCACGGGTCACGGCGTTGATAACACCAAACAGGTTGGTATGATCATGCTCGTGGGTGACGAACTGCTCAAGAACTTCAGTTGACTGTTTCTTATCAAGTCGGTACTGATTACAAACAGCGGCGATAACACCCTTCATGCTATGCGTACCAGTTGACATAGTACGGGTAGCAAGGAACTTGCGAATACCGTCAGGCAGGATCGACAGTTGGAACTCAATGTTCTCAGCGATACGAACCTTCAGGGATTCAAGGTCGATAGTTCCACGGTGAACCTTGGAAATATCCTGACCCTTTTGTTGACCCCAGATGCAACCGTTCATGCAGATAGCACGAAAGATACTGGGCGTTTGTGACAATCGACGCTTGCCGATCTCACAGTTGCCAACAGATACCATACCACCATAGTCGGTATCATCATCCTGCCCGTAGTCAATCACGGAGTCAGGCAGCAACAGATTGCCGTAGATAGTATCCTCGTCACCCTTCCAGTGTGAGAACCGTGCTTCTGGCAGGAACTCGCGGAGGGTTTCAAGATACCAGCGGTTGTCCACCGGTGCATACTTGTCAGTCAGGAAAGCCCGACAAGTACCATCAGTGTATGTCCGCAGACGGAATTCCTTGTCAGGATCAATACGCCGCAGATAGTTGGCAGCGTAGTCTACCATCAGATCGGCATCCTGCTGATCGTAGTTCGCTTGGTTCCGCATTTCCCGCAGGGCAGATGCAGACGGTGCAGAAGTACGGGTAGAGAACTGTTGCAGACTCCAATCCGTTGGAAGGTAGTGACGATCACCGGCAACGAAACCAAACTGGTGCTGGTCGTTATATGCCGGTGTAATATCCTTAGCCTTTACCATAATATCCTCGCGGTTGTCAATGTCCGCTTGGACTTTTTGCATGACCGTATCATACGATGCAGTCTTTGCCCACCAATCCTTGTGGACATGCGTACCTTCCTGCATACCAGTACCAGTAGCACCTTGCAGACCGCGAACAAAACTACCCTGATCTTTATTCTGGGCAGATGGAACTAACTTTTCGTAACTCATATCAAACTCCTTAGTGGGAAATCAAACCAAACTCAACTAAACCTAGTATACCTTATTCTTCGTCATCGTCAAGATCGTCACCGAACATATTTTTCCAGCAGTTGTCGCAAGTGCCAAATTAGCAACTCACGCTCTCCTGCCGATAGATATGCCAGAACATCCTGAATATATCCTGAGCCACTGAGCCACGATGCCACATCCTCACGGTCAGCGAGAATAGTATACAAAATGCCACAATGCTTGCAAGGAACTTCCAGAACGTCGTTGTATGCTGCAACCATGTCAAATCCTCCTTTTCTACCAGTATACAGTATATATCGGCGTTGTCAAGGGGTTGGCTTGAGAAAATCAGAAATATTTTTTTACCCCCTCTGCTGGGGGGTTCGCGGCCCGCCTCGCGCCCCCTATTCAGGGGGGTTGAGGTACATCAGCGTTGAGGTATAGATTTCTTCAGCGGCTAGGCGTGGATCTTCAAAGTTATCCCAATCAGCCACCATCATTTCTTGTAAACGTGGAATGATATATTCCTGAATAAACTTACGTTCAGTTAGTATTTCTACTTCATGTCCCATGTCGGCTCCTTTTGAATGTGGTTATAAATCATATCGTACAATTCCCATAACACTTCGGTAGGTGTGGTTTCAGAATGAGTCCACTCCGTATCAATGTTGGAGTTTATTATCTCCAGTAGTTCTGTTAGTAATTCTCTATCAGTCATATTCAACCTCGTTAGACCTTATTGACCCAAGACCCTTCGGCATGGTCTTCTCCTGAGCTTAGTGCTTGAACAAGTCCGTCTACTTCGTCTATTGTATATGGATATTCTAATCCATGTTCAATGTTATTGCGTAACGCTTCTAATGCGTCCAAAATCATTTCCATATCGTGTCGTTCAATATAGTAGTGCATTCTTACCCCCAGACTGTAAAGCGTGAGTATTCGATCATGTCCTTCATCTTCTCCGCCGCTGGCGTCATCTGATAAACACCATCAAGCGTAAAGATCATACCTTCGTGGTCACAAGGCTCATCGTACCTGTCACCAGAACCTTCGTCGTAATGAGTAGCAGAAAGTTCTAGTCCCGTTTTCTTCTCAAAGTCAACAGTCAGAGCAACCCACAAGTCATTGATTTCATCGAGGTCGTCTGCTGGTGCATCTTCAAGACGATCCCCCAACCAGTAGTCATACTGTACACTTGCGGCCAGATCGTTCCAACCAGCGTCTATGCTCTTGAGTTTTTCATCAAGTTTGCTAAATCCTTCCGGGCAAATCTTTTTCAGATTGTCCGCACTAATGGCTTCAACATTGACGCCCCAAGTTCCCATTCCCATAGTAATTCTCCTTATTCGTACTCAACCTCAATATCAACGTGTTCATATTCACCATCAATAGCAGTTGCAAGCGTTTCGCCAACACACTCTAGGATATATTCATCCCTAGATTCTTCGTCTAACGCAAGCCACTCTGTACCAGTTATAGTGCCACCAGTTGACATCAAACCATACTGTTCTGGGCCGATATACTGAAACCGCACCTTATCAGGATCAGCCTCACACCAGCCAGACATGCTCACAATAATCTTACTCATTCGTATTCCCTCATTACAAAGTTATTCTTAGCCTGTCGAGTACGCATACGCTTGGGGCGTGTGTCAATCGTACAACTATTATACGACTTGTTCTCTTTATGTCCAGTGGGCAGTTGCCATTTCTTTTTGACGCTGATCTGGACGTTCTCATACTTGTGCTTGGCTGTCATCGTATCCACTCCAGTTTGATACCAACTTTCATATCTTCAATCGCACGTTCGTCAAGTTTGATTACCTTGTCTATAGTTAGACTATTTTTGTTAGGAACTATTGCACACCCTGAGTATAGGCAACTCAATGCGAGGATGAGTTTGGCGGCAGTATGATAATTATAATTGTCAAACATTAGCGGTGTCTCCAACTATCCTGTTTCTTGTGTTTATGGTTATTCTTTGTTGCCGCCGAATACCAATGCCCAAACATATACCATGATGAATAGTTCTATCACATAATACCCTCCGAATAAAAAAACCTGACAGTAGGACGCCGTGGAGTCGAACCACGCTATGAACACCTTATAAGAGTGTCGGATGCAACCGGCTTACCTTGCGTCCCATAACCGGGAGCCTACACCATTGTAGCATAGACTCCCGGCCTGTCAAGGGACTACGAGAGGGATGCGTCGAGCATCTTATCGCAGCGGAGAGTCCGGTACTGTCCCGTATTGGAGCGTACAAGGGCGTATGCTCCGTTGGGGCCGAAACCGGCCTTTTCAATCACGCCTTCGTGCCACTTGAGGACATTCTGGCGACCATGCTTCGGGTACTTACACTTCAGATACTTACCCTTAGCCAAACTTGCAAGCAAAGCAACATTACTCATAGTTATCAACCTTTCAAACTCTTTTCAATCCTCTGAAGGGAAACCACTTCCCTCACCCCTTGACGTTCAACCGTAACACCGTCACGGCTGATTTTGACAACTTTACCATACTTGGTTTCGCTGCCGATTCCAACAATAGGTTTCATAAAACCTCCTAAGTTCCAGTGACTCGGGGCCGAAGCCCCTTGTCACCATTCTACCATAACATCGGCTTTTATCAAGCCCCAACTTCAGCAAATTCCTCGGATTCCACTTCTGCGGTTTCCGTGGGCTTTGCGGCCTTTACGGGCTTGGGAGCGGCCAGCGAGAGGCCAATCTTACGCTTCGTCCAGACCTTCAGACCCTGCTCCGACAGAGCCTTAGTATCAGTATGCTCAACACACTGGTACGTTGCAACTCCGTCAATAGCCTGTGCCAACATAGCACTAATCGTCTCACTGTCAATCTGATCATGAATCAACTCAACAGTATAAGTAAACTTCTTCATACTTTACTCCTCTTCTTCAACTGGGAAACAACAAACTTACGATCTACAATAACACACTTGTGTAACTGTGGAACACGACGCTGCTGGGGCAGAACACGCAGGCTCTTATCAGCAGCAAGACTAACAACATGACCAACAATCGTCTTTCCAGTGATACGCTGAACACGAATATGTTCAACACCTTTACCAGAAACAACTGTAGCATAACGACGCTTCATCACTTACCTCCTACCATGTTAGACAGTGAAACTGTGGGATTCTGACTCAACATCCAAATCAGATTTTCAGCACTAATCTTCTTCATCTCAAAAAATCCTGTTAGCGGGACACTCTGACAACCCCGTTGGCTGTCATGCTCTCATTCTAACATAATTATCGTCACTGTCAACTACTCAACTGTAGTTTTTTTCAAAATTATTTTGCACCCCCTCTGCTGGGGGGTTCCCGGCCCGCCCCGGCCCCCTCTAAAGGGTGGATATCGCCAGAGCCACGCTTACCGCGAACCATATCACTAATAATATAGTATCAAGAATATTACTCATCTCCTTCTCCACAAGTAGCCCACAATAAACTGTATACAAGTGCGAACAGAATTAATTCTATCATTATTGGCATTTCTATATAACTCCAGTGCTTGTTTTATATGAATTTTACGGGTTCTCATATATACACCAAAGTTAGAGGAATAATAATAAACGGGGGTTTTTGGCAAGAACCCCCAAAACTTGGGTCACGCTAGCCTCCGACTTCTTCTTCCTCATGATCCTCCCAGTATAGAGGATCAAAGGCATGATCTGGCGAAAAACTCTTTATTGCATTCCTAGCACGAATAATGAGGTCACGCTGTGAATCTGTCTGTTCATGACATTTTGCGTCGTACTCATATTCTTTTAGCATATCAACCAGCACATCAAAAAGATCATATGCTGCATCCATATTTATCATGTTACTTCTTCATCCTCATAGAACTCGTCCATATTATATTCTTGGATAAGATGATCTGGAAAATCTTTCCACTCACCCTCATAATAGTCATCCACGCCGTTTTCCCACTCGCCGCAGAATCCCATTCCCGGTTCAAAGTATGATGCACGAATATCAAAACCGTGCTGATCCTTCATGAAACTATAAAACTCAACAGGCGGCGACCATGCACTGTCGAATGATAACACCAAACCTTCTGGAGTATCGTCATAAAAAGAATCCTCCCCACCAACGTCCCACTTTGTACCCCAGTTACGCACACGCCAACTCCACCAATCTTCGCTACCGTCAAAA
>Ga0255759_10004501_pt1 | contig 12028 bp, 6 predicted proteins | sample 101ome_20_FD_179959 | JGI IMG/M metagenome (GOLD analysis project Ga0255759, IMG submission 179959) | Coastal salt marsh microbial communities from the Groves Creek Marsh, Skidaway Island, Georgia - 101404AT metaG (version 2) | ecosystem: Environmental > Aquatic > Marine > Intertidal zone > Salt...
GGGCCTGGGCATGCCATTGAGTCTCCAGACGCTGACACTTTAACCGTAGATCGCTGAGATCGGCCTCAGTTTGAGAGAGTGCCGAGCGCTCTGTCTCAAGTTGCGCCCAGGTGTCGAGCAGCTGTTCGGGGGTGCAGTGGTGTTTGCGAGACAAATCGAGGATGCGCTCCAGTCTGCTTTCGATCTCATTGAGCCGCTCCGGCTGACTTTCGATCTGTTCTGCATAGCGCCCCAAATCCCTGGCGCTTTCCTCGAGTTGGATCACCGCGGACTCAATAGGCGAGAGGTACTGTGTTAGGTTTGTATCCCTCAAGCTATGGAGAATAGCCAAGATTCTTCGTAGCTCATCGGTCAGATTCTCGTCCGATGCTGTGAGGCGATGCAACTGATCGGCGAGTTGTGTCCTGGTTTCATCGGCGTGGCTGAGCCTTGTCTGATCTTCGCTGAGGCTTGCATACTCTCCAGCGGTGAGTTGTAAAGCCTCGAGTTCTTCTAATTGGTAGTCGAGTAACTGTTTTGCTTTCGCTCTCGCATCAGAAGCTTCAGTGATTGACTTGATTTCCCGCTCGGTCGAATGCCAGGCCTCATAAAGTTCCGCGAGTTGAGCGCGCTCGCGATCGCAACCAGCGAACCCATCGAAAATAGCGATCTGTTCTGACCGCTGACCCAACCGATGATGTTCGTGTTGTGCGTGAATCTCGACGATCGTCTCAGCGAGCGATTTCAGTTCTCCCGCAGTGACGGCTCGGCCATTGATGAAGTTACGCGATCGACCTTCTTTGGTCAGCACTCGGCGTATCAAGAGCGTGGCGCTCGCGTCTTCGTCCAGTTCTCTCTCCTTGAGCCATGCTTGCGTTGTTTGGGACCTCGACAGGTCGAACTCGGCAATGACCTCAGCTCGATCACTTCCAGGACCGATTATTTGAGAGTCGCTTCGTCCACCCAGAGCCAATAAAAGACCATCGATCAAGATCGACTTCCCGACACCCGTCTCACCGGTAATGGCGGTCATTCCTGGCCCAAAGTCGAGATGAGCAGCTTCGACAATGGCTAGATTCTTGAGGTTGAGATTAAGGAGCATGGCGCTTAATGGATGATTTAAGTGGTTAGTATATCGCGCGGCTTTTAAGCGAGCACGAGCCGAAATCATCCGCTTTTTTTGGCAAGGCCGACAGGCTATATTGACCAAAGTCTCGTGCGAAACAACAACCATGGAAGAAAGTTTGCGCTCTGAGCGATCGCGTCTGGTTCTTCAGGCGATTGTTGAAGAGTATGTTAGTCAAGGCCAGCCGGTGGCATCAAAGAAGTTATCCGAACGGGCGGATTTGCCGCTGAGTTCGGCCACCATCCGCAATGTGATGGCGGATCTTGAGGAGCAGGGCTACCTCAAGTCGCCCCATACGTCGGCCGGTCGCGTGCCGACAGATCAAGGTTATCGCTACTTCGTTAACCATCTGGCCATTTCAGATGCCGTTGAGGATGCGGATTTGACGCAATGGCAGAGGCGACTGGATCCAAATTCAACCGTGAGCGAATTGGTACACAGTGCGTCTGGATTGCTCGCAGAAATTACTCAGTTGGCGGGGCTCGCAACCAAACCCAAACCGACGCTCTCGATCTTGAGACATATTGAGTTTCTGCCGCTCGCGGGTCGGCGGGTTCTCGCAATCCTGGTTTTTAATGATCACGAGGTTGAGCATCGAGTGCTTCATGTTCAAGTCGAGCACAGCAGTGAACGATTAAAAGAGTCGTCGAACTACATTAACGCGCATTATGCGGGGTGCTCCCTGGGTACGATTCGAGCCCGAATTTTGAAGTCCATGCAGGGCGATCAACGCCAGATCGATGAATTAACTCAAATGACGTTGAAGATGGCTGAGCTCTTTTTCCAGCACGATGAAGAGGATGTGTTGGTTGCAGGTCAGGAGCGTTTGATTGACACCATTCAATCGGATCAACTGGATGATTTGCGAAAACTCTACCGGGCGCTGTCTTTAAAGGAAGAGTTGCTCGTACTCTTGGATCGCTGTTTAGATGCCCAAGGGGTCAAGCTTTTTATCGGTCCTGAAGCCGGAGCTGATCCGCTGGAAGATTGTGCCCTGATCGCATCTCCATACCACATGAACGGATCGCTTGTTGGTGTGCTCGGTGTCATTGGGCCTACCCGCATGGCCTACAAACGGGTGATCCCACTCGTGCAAGCGACCGCGCAATCGCTGAGCTACGCTTTAAACCAACGATAAGTCGTCAACGGGATGTGATCTCACTCAATGAGGGTGAGTGTGGCGTCCCCAGCGCCGTCCCCACGTCCGTCGAATCGATCCCATCGCTATATCTTGAGTCAACAAAAGCTTGGACGCCCACCGTTTGTCATTGCATGCATTGGCCTTTCGGTTTGCGACGGTGGGTTGGAGTTACCGAGAGGGATGTGGCGTGTCGAGGTTGAGGTGCAAAGCAGGTTAAACCACCACTTGCTTCAATGTGCCCCTTGAGGAGCTGGGTTTGTACCGCCTGATAAGGCTCGAGCAGCTGGGGTGCTCTGTCGTGCCGCCTGTATTAGCACAGCGATGTCCATCGTGCCGCCGAATCCATCCTGATGACTCTGTTTATCGGCGCTAGAGCGTCGTGGCATCCCCTAAAGGTGAGGGAACAACCGTTGCTGGAGGTAGCCAACTTATTGAAAAGTATCAGTTTAAGATCCGCGCAGCTTGCGTTTGAGCTCCTAGGCGCTCGAGTCCAAGCGACCCTTGAAAAGAGAGAAATCAGCCCCATTGTTCGAGGGTTAAGGGAGGTTCCAGCGATATGACCCAACAAACAGATCAAGGTGCGGCGCCCGGTGAAGATCAGCGCGAGGAGTTAGAGACGTCAGAACAATTTCAGGACAGTGCATCTGAGGAATCGAGTGAAGATCGGGCGCCATCAGAAGACGATGCCGTTGAGTCAGAGGATAAGCTCGTCGCCGAAGTGGAGAAGTACAAGGACATCGCCTTACGCGCCGAAGCGGAAATGCAGAACCTTCGTCGGAGGGCGGAGCGTGACGTTCAGAACGCGCATAAATATGGCATTGAACGGCTGTTACAGAATCTTTTGCCTGTGCTGGACAGTCTTGAGAAGGCGGTTGAAGTCAGTGAAGCCGCAGCTTCCGACGACGATGACCCTCAGCTAGAGGGGATTCGATTGTGCAGCAAACTGTTTGTTGATGTCTTAACGAGAGAAGGGGTTGAGGCGCTCGACCCGCTCGGTGAGCCGTTCGATCCGAACCTTCATGAAGCCTTATCGATGATTGAAAACCCGGATCTAGAACCGAATTCGGTGATGACAGTGATTCAAAAAGGCTACCGACTGAATGAGCGATTGGTGCGGCCAGCCAAAGTTATGGTGTCTAAATCGGCCTCGTGACTTGAAGGCGGTTTGACAGGACCTATATAGCGAATTAAGAAACGCCGCGGACTGACCGCTGCAGAGGGAGAAAGAAATGGCAAAAGTGATTGGAATTGATTTAGGAACCACGAACTCATGTGTTGCTGTGCTCGATGGCAGCAACACGAAGATCATTGAGAACTCCGAGGGTGATCGAACCACCCCGTCTGTGGTGGCCTATGCGAATGATGAGATTCTGGTTGGGCAGTCGGCTAAACGGCAGGCCGTCACCAATCCTAAAAATACGTTGTTCGCGATCAAGCGCCTCATTGGACGGCAGTATGCTGACGACGTCGTCCAGCGCGACATCAAAATGGTGCCCTATGAGATTGTAAAAGCTGACAACGGCGACGCCTGGGTGAATGTTAACGACCAAAAGATGGCGCCGCCGCAAATCTCCGCGCAAGTATTGAAGAAGATGAAGAAAACCGCGGAAGACTTCTTAGGTGAGGAAGTCACAGAGGCAGTGATCACGGTCCCCGCTTACTTCAATGATTCGCAGCGACAGGCGACAAAGGATGCCGGCCGCATTGCAGGCCTCGAAGTGAAGCGAATCATCAACGAGCCTACAGCGGCAGCGTTGGCCTATGGCATGGACAAAGCAACAGGCGATTCAACCATCGCCGTCTATGACCTGGGGGGTGGAACTTTCGACATCTCAGTGATTGAAATCGCCGATGTGGATGGCGAGAAGCAATTTGAGGTGCTGTCGACCAATGGGGATACATTTCTCGGCGGTGAAGACTTTGATATGCGTCTGATCGAGTACCTCGTTGAGGAATTCAAAAAAGACCAGGGGATTGATCTGAGTAAAGACTCTTTGGCGCTGCAGCGGCTCAAGGAGGCAGCTGAAAAGGCCAAAATCGAGCTTTCAAGCAGTTCTCAGACAGAGATCAATCTGCCCTACATCACAGCGGACGCGAGTGGTCCCAAACACATGGTCTTGAAGATCACCCAGAGCAAATTGGAGTCCTTGGTTGAGGATCTCGTTGACCGAACCATTGAGCCAGTTCGCACAGCGCTCAAAGATGCGGGCATGAGCATCTCAGAAATCAATGACATTATTTTGGTGGGTGGCCAGACCCGTATGCCACTCGTGCAGAAGAAGGTTAAGGAATTCTTCGGTAAGGAAGCCCGTAAAGATATCAACCCGGATGAAGCAGTGGCCATGGGAGCCTCAATTCAAGCTGCGGTTCTTGCTGGTGAAGTAAAAGATGTCCTGCTCCTTGATGTCACGCCGCTGTCTCTGGGTATCGAAACCATGGGTGGCGTCATGAGCGCGTTGATTGAGAAAAACACGACCATTCCAACCCGCAAGTCTCAAGTCTTCTCAACCGCAGAAGACAACCAGCCTGCGGTCACCATTCACGTGCTTCAGGGAGAGCGAAAGCAAGCCGCTCAGAATAAGTCTTTAGGTCGATTTGATCTGTCAGATATTCCTCCCGCACCGCGCGGGACACCCCAGATTGAGGTCAGCTTCGATCTTGATGCCAATGGCATCTTGAACGTGTCTGCGAAGGATAAAGCCACCGGTAAAGAACAATCGATCGTCATTAAAGCAAGCAGTGGACTATCTGACGAAGAAATAGAAAAAATGGTGCGTGATGCGGAGGCACATGCTGATGAGGACAAGAAGTTCGAAGCGCTGGTGACCGCACGAAACACCGCAGACGCAATGATTCATGCCACCAAAAAAACCCTTCAAGAAGCGGGCGATGAGGCAAGTGAGAGTGAGAAATCAGAGATTGAGGCTGCGATTGAAGCACTAGAAACCGCATTGAAATCAACTGACTTGGAAGACATTGAGGCCAAGACGCAGAAGTTGACTGAAGTCTCCTCATCGCTTGCACAGAAAATGTATGCCAAGCAGGCAGAGGCGGGTGCCGCTGGCAACGCAGAAGAGGCCCAAGCTTCGAACGGGGAACACGATGATGCTGTGGACGCAGAGTTCGAAGAAGTCAAAGACGAAAAATAAGCACTGATCGTCGAAGCAAGAGAACGGAAGCCAGACTATGGCCAAGCGGGATTATTATGAGGTGCTCGGTTTATCCAAGGGCGCCTCAGAAAAAGACATCAAAAAGGCCTATCGTCGTTTGGCAATGAAATATCACCCGGATCGAAATTCGGATGATGAGTCTGCTGAAGAGAAGTTCAAAGAAGCGAGTGAAGCGGCCGAGGTTCTGCTCGATGATGAAAAGCGCTCAGCCTATGACCAGTTTGGGCATGCAGCCTTCGAGGGCGGCGCCGCGGGTGGGGGATTCAGTCAGGCTGGCGGCTTTGGCTCTATTTTTGAGGATGTTTTCGGAGATATCTTCAGTGGTGGCCGAGGCCGATCCCAGGTTCAGCGCGGGTCAGATCTAAAGTACGTATTGGATATTTCCTTAGAGGAAGCCGTTAAAGGCACCAATCCCAAGATTAAGATCCCCACACTGGTTGAGTGTATGGAGTGCTTGGGCTCGGGTGCTAAAAAAGGGACGTCGCCAATGGACTGCCTTCAGTGCGGAGGGTCTGGGCAAGTGACATCAAGGCAAGGCTTCTTCTCTTTGCAGCAGACCTGCCCAAGATGTCGAGGCGCTGGTCGCGTGATCAGCGACCCTTGTGGCAAGTGTCACGGCCAGGGACGAGTCCAAGAACGTAAGACCTTGTCTGTAAAGGTGCCCGCCGGTGTCGATACCGGGGATCGCATCCGGTTGTCGGGGCAGGGCGAGGCAGGACCGAATGGTGGCCCATCTGGTGATCTCTACGTGCAAATTCAAGTTCGTGACCATCCTATTTTCACTAGAGACGGCGCCGATCTTTACAGCGAGGTGCCCATTAGCTTTGTCGATGCCGCACTGGGTTGCTCGCTTGAGGTGCCAACGCTAGAGGGGAAGGTGAGCTTAAAGATCCCTCATGAGACGCAAACCGGTCGATTATTTCGGTTGCGTGGCAAAGGGGTCGATATGTCGAAAATTCGAGGCGGCGGTCTAGGCGACTTGTACTGCAAAATCGTGGTCGAGACCCCGGTGAATCTGAGCGAGCGCCAGAAGGAGCTGCTAAGGGAATTCGGCGGTAATCAAGATGCGTCGCAAAGTCCGCGCAAGAATACCTGGGTTGATGGCGTTAAGCGATTTATCGACGCCCTGCGAGATTAATGCGACACATCAACCGTCTCGGGATCGCGGTTTCTTAGAAAAACCCGGCGTATGCATCTCATTGGGTTGGTCGAGCGCCCAATCGCATCGAGCCCTCTCTTAATCCCTGTTCTCAAATTATCGCTGTGTGATGTCCGCATAGAGTCGGCACGCTGCATCGAATCAGATACCATGAGCAACCGCGGCAATATCAAGAGGAAAGTACGGTGGTATCACCAACACGTGTTGTAATTTCTGGTGCTCAGGGGCGTATGGGTCAGGCGTTGCTCGAACTGTTAGGTGCCGAAGAGTCGATACAACCCGTTGGGCTGCTGGAAAATGAAGGGTCGTTTGCATCAGGCGCATGTCTGCCGGTGGGTCATTGGGGAGACGTCGGCTTACTCAGCCAGGTAAGGGCCGCGGACGATTTCGACGTACTCATTGACTTCTCGACGCCTCTGGCCAGTCTTGCCCACCTCAATGCGTGCGCTGAGCTTGGTAAAGCCATGGTGATTGGCACGACTGGGTTCGATGATGCTGGGCAAGCGTGCATCCGGGAGGCCGCAAGGCAGATCCCTATCATGCAGGCGAGCAACTATTCGCTCGGCGTTGCCATGCTGATGAGGCTGGCCCAATCGGTCAGTGCCAGCCTCGGTCAGAATGCCCAAATCGAAATCGTCGAGATGCATCACCACCGTAAGGTCGATGCGCCCTCGGGTACGGCCTTGTCTCTTTTAGATCGAGTTCAAAAAGGGCTGGGGCAGGCGGTCTCCGTGACTCATGGCCGTGAGGGGCAGGTCGGCCCCCGACCTCCGCAAGAGATCGGCATGCACGCCTTGCGGGGCGGCGATGTGGTGGGCGAGCATTCCATCATTTTTGCAATGGAGGGTGAGCGATTGGAACTTGTTCACAAAGCGTCATCGAGGAGTAATTTCGCCCAGGGCGCATTGGCCTGTGCGAAGTGGCTGGCTGATGGTCAAAGCGCTGGCCTCTATGGAATTGAGGATCTGTTAGGCACCGATTAACGTGCATCGCGTTTGAACCTTAACAGCCGGGTTCAAATTAAACTGCGGGTTTTGAAATTAAACAGTCTGCTCAGATTCCAAGACATTGCGTCTACCTTAGGTCGGACCCACGTCGCAAAAATACGGGATGCAAGTCACACCACCACGGAGAGGACAAAAAAAGCGATTTTACTGGCGTCTTCCGCCTGCCTGAATTAGAATGCGCGCCTAGAATGATTACGCAAAAAAATTTCAAAAAAGCGAGGACGGGTGACCTTCCTCGTTTTTTTTTGACTAATTCTCGGGGGGCTAAGCCCACGCACGCAAGAAGGAGTGCATCATGCCGTTAGATGCAATTCTTGCGTTAGCAAATGGAACCGTTTTCAAAGGCCAAAGTATTGGTCGGCGCTCGGGCTCCTCGGTGGGAGAAGTGGTCTTCAATACGGCCATCACCGGTTACCAAGAGATCCTCACCGACCCTTCCTATGCCAAACAGTTGGTGACACTGACCCATCCTCATATAGGCAATGTCGGTTGCAACACCGAAGATAGTGAATCGGATCATGTGCATTGCTCTGGGTTGATTATCAGAGATTTGTCCCCCGTGCCCTCGAACTGGCGACATCAGACCTCTCTGCCGGATTATTTAGACGCTCATGAAACGCTTGGGATTACAAATTTAGATACCCGAGCTTTGACGCGCATCCTAAGAAATCAAGGTTCTCAGAGCGGTTGTCTTTGGGTCGCCGAAAGCATTACAGATAAAGACGTCGCGGCGGCGATTTCTGCGGCAACCGCCTTCCCTGGGCTCGCCAATATGGATTTAGCTCAGGATGTCACCACCCAAGCCCCTTACCAATGGTCGGAATCGAGTCTCGCGCGATTTAGAGCAGAGTCGCCTGCAACGCAGATGCCCCGCCAAGGAGTGCCGTTCAGGGTGGTTGCTATGGATTTTGGGGTGAAGAAGAATATTCTCAGGATGCTGGTTGACCGGGGCTGTGATGTGACAGTTGTCCCAGCGAAAACCACAGCAGACGAGGTTTTGGCGCTTAAACCCGACGGTATTTTCTTGTCGAATGGCCCGGGCGATCCAGAGCCTTGCGACTATGCGATCAAAGCGATTCAGCAATTTTTATCGACTGATGTGCCAGTCTTCGGTATCTGTCTCGGTCATCAGTTGTTGGGTCTCGCATCGGGTGCAAAAACCAAGAAGATGCCTCACGGTCACCATGGTGCGAATCACCCTGTTCAGAACTTGAAGACAGGCGAGGTTTTGATCACCAGTCAGAATCACGGGTTCTGCATTGATGAGTTGGCTTTGCCAGATCACATCGAGGTGACACACGTATCGTTGTTCGATGGGACGATCCAAGGGATCTCGCTCAAGAATGCGCCAGCCTACAGCTTCCAAGGCCATCCTGAGGCAAGCCCAGGCCCTCATGATGTGGCCCCCCTGTTTGATCAGTTTATTCATCGAATGCAAGAAAGGGTGCAGCATGCCGGCTAGATCAGACTTAAAGAGCGTGCTCATTATTGGCGCCGGCCCTATCGTGATCGGCCAGGCATGCGAATTCGACTACTCAGGCGCTCAAGCTTGCAAAGCGTTAAAGGAGGAGGGTTTTCGAGTCATTTTGGTCAATTCAAATCCAGCGACCATCATGACAGACCCCGACACAGCCGACGCTACCTACATTGAACCGATCAACTGGCGAGTGATTGAGAAGATCATCGCGAAGGAGCGGCCCGATGCGTTGTTGCCGACGATGGGTGGCCAAACTGCGCTGAACTGCGCGTTGGACTTGGCCCGTGAAGGTGTGCTCGACCGTTATAACGTCGAATTGATCGGAGCGAAGAAGGAAGCGATTGATAAAGCCGAGGACCGGCAGTTATTCGATCAGGTCATGAAATCCATTGGCCTTGAAACCCCTCGGAGCGGGATCGCACATTCGCTTGAAGAGGCGAAGCAGGTTCAGGCAAGACTCGGATTTCCATGCGTGATCAGGCCCAGTTTTACCCTGGGTGGGTCGGGCGGTGGTATCGCCTATAACTTCGATGAATTCCTTGAAATCTGCTCAAGAGGCCTTGATCTTTCACCAACCAATGAGCTTTTGATTGACGAATCGTTGATTGGTTGGAAAGAGTTCGAAATGGAAGTGGTCCGCGATGTGGCGGATAACTGCATCATCATCTGTTCGATAGAAAATTTTGACCCCATGGGGGTTCACACGGGTGATTCAATCACGGTGGCGCCCGCACAGACGTTAACGGATAAAGAGTATCAGGTGATGCGTAATGCATCGGTGGATGTCTTGCGTGCGATCGGTGTCGAGACCGGTGGCAGTAATGTGCAATTTGCGATCAATCCGCTCGATGGCAGGATGGTGGTGATTGAAATGAATCCTCGAGTATCGAGATCATCCGCACTTGCTTCAAAAGCGACGGGCTTCCCGATTGCACGGGTCGCAACCAAGCTCGCGATCGGCTACACGCTGCCCGAGCTCGAAAATGAGATTACCGGTGGTGCGACACCGGCTTCCTTTGAGCCCACGATTGATTACATCGTCACCAAAATTCCTCGCTTTACCTTTGAAAAATTTCCCCAGGCTGAAAATCATCTCACCACCCAAATGAAATCGGTGGGCGAAGTCATGGCGTTAGGCCGAACGTTCAAAGAATCACTTCAGAAAGCGCTTCGGGGTCTAGAGATTGGGATTAATGGTTTTTCGCCCAAGCCGCACGATAGTTCGAGTGAGGCGATGGCAGGTATTCGGCATCATTTGAGCGTCCCAGGCGCTGAACGCATGCTGTACATCGGTGAAGCTTTTCGGTCCGGCTTGTTGCTCAGCGAGATCAAGGAACTGACCGGGATTGATGAGTGGTTTCTTGCTCAAATCGAAGCCCTGATCGCGAGTGAATCATCACTTGTTGGTCAGTCGATCGAAGCGTTGGATGCGGCCGCCTGGTTAGATTTGAAGAGAGATGGTTTTTCAGACGCGCGTCTGGCCGAATTACTGGGTACCTCTGAGCAAGGCGTCCGCGATCGACGGTTGGCCCTTGGCGTGAAGCCGGTTTACAAGCGTGTAGATAGCTGTGCGGCTGAGTTTGCGGCGACAACCGCTTACATGTACTCGACCTATGAACAGTTTTGTGAAGCCGAACCGTCGGATAGAGAGAAAATCATGGTGCTCGGTGGTGGTCCAAATCGAATCGGACAAGGGATCGAGTTTGACTATTGTTGTGTCCATGCAGCGCTTGCCATGCGGGAGGATGGTTACGAAACCATTATGGTGAACTGCAACCCAGAGACCGTCAGCACGGATTTTGATACATCGGATCGGTTGTATTTTGAACCGCTCACCCTAGAAGATGTCCTGGCCATCGCTGACATAGAGAAACCCAAAGGCGTTATTGTCCAATTCGGTGGTCAAACGCCGTTGAAGCTCGCGCGCGCGCTTGAGGCGGCCGGCGTGCCAATCATTGGTACCTCGCCAGACGCCATTGATGCTGCAGAAGATCGAGAGCGATTTCAACAGATGCTGAATCATCTAGGGCTGACGCAACCGGCGAACAAAATTGTCCGAAACGTTGATGAGGGCATCCAAGCTGCGGAAGAGATTGGTTACCCGCTTGTCGTCCGTCCCTCCTATGTTCTTGGTGGCCGAGCGATGGAGATTGTGTATCAGCCATCTGAACTTTTGAGCTATTTAAAAGAGGCTGTGGTCGTGACGCCGGATTCTCCGGTCCTGCTCGACCGGTTCCTGGACCAGGCGATTGAGGTCGATGTAGATGCGGTATCTGATGGGAAGCAAGTCGTCATCGGCGCGATCATGGAGCATATCGAGCAAGCGGGCGTTCATTCCGGGGATTCAGCTTGCTCCTTACCTCCTTACAGCTTGTCAGAAACGTTAATCGCCGAAATCGAGCGGCAGGTTGATGCGCTGGCCAGAGCGCTCAAAGTCGTTGGTTTGATGAATGTGCAATTTGCCATCCAAGGTGAGCAAATCTATGTGCTCGAGGTAAATCCTCGGGCTTCGAGAACGGTGCCTTTCGTCTCAAAATGTATGGGCCGCTCGCTCGCTAAGATTGCTGCACGGTGCATGGCTGGCATGTCCCTCGCCGATCAAGGGTTTACACAAACCATTCACCCTGAGCTGTTTCACGTCAAAGAGGCCGTGTTCCCATTCAATAAATTCCCCGGTGTCGACCCGATTTTGGGCCCTGAAATGAAATCAACCGGGGAAGTGATGGGGATCGGGCGAACCTTCGGTGAAGCCTACGGAAAATCACAGTGGGGGGCCAACGATCCAATTCCAGAACGGGGCCGAGCGTTACTCAGTGTGCGCGACCCCGATAAATCTCAGCTTGTCCCTTTGGCAAAGGATCTATTGGAATTGGGATTCAAGCTATGCGCGACCCGAGGGTCAGCCAAAATCATTGCCGAAGCGGGACTGCCTGTGGATCGAATTAACAAGGTGGTTGAGGGTCGACCCG
>Ga0255759_10004502_pt1 | contig 12025 bp, 12 predicted proteins | sample 101ome_20_FD_179959 | JGI IMG/M metagenome (GOLD analysis project Ga0255759, IMG submission 179959) | Coastal salt marsh microbial communities from the Groves Creek Marsh, Skidaway Island, Georgia - 101404AT metaG (version 2) | ecosystem: Environmental > Aquatic > Marine > Intertidal zone >...
TCTGCACCTTGTGCTGTCGACGATATTGCTGATTCCTCTGCAGTAGAGGCTGACGTATTGGTTGGTTGTGTGCCTGTTAATATGTTTGCGCCATCTTTGTATAACGGTATTATTGGTTCTTTTGGGACTCAGGCTGAAAAAGATTACTTATGGTATGAGTCAGTATTTAATACCACTTTTGATCAACAAGTTATGAGTGCATACGCCACAGGTACAATAGGCGAAGCTCAAGGTGGAGCTATTGGTGCTGTAGTTGGTTTTGAGTTAAGAGAAGACGAAATAATATCAACTCCTGACAGAATTAGAGACAAGGGTTTATTTTTTGGCTTTGCCGCTAACGGGGGAGCTAAAGGTAAGCAATTTGTAAAAGAGGGATTTGTTGAAGTTGCTATTCCTGTGCTAGCTGGTATGAAATATGCGCAAGAGCTAAATATTGAAACATCAGCGAGATATTCTGAAATTGAAACTGAGAACTATTTTACTGGTGGTAAACAAAGTTCAACTGGTTCAACTTACAGTTTCAAGGTTGGCTATAGACCAATTAACGATCTATTAATCAGAGGTACTATTGGTACTTCTTATAGAGCACCTAACCTAAGAGAGGTTGCCTTGAGAGCTGAAAGTGCCTTTAGTTCTGTTAGTGATCCATGTAGAGTGCCAACAAGCTATATTGGGCCTGAAGGGTATGATCCTACTAAAGAGCAGCGTGAAGATACATTATTAGAAAACTGTAGACTGGCTGGTGTTGATCCTACAACCCTAGGATACGACTTTGAAGCAGGTGAGCCTATTACCACAAGTTCGACAGAAATAAAAACAGCTGGTGCAACTAACTTAGATGCTGAAGAATCACAATCTATAACTTATGGTTTTGTGTATGATTTACCAAATAATCATACTATCGGTGCTTCTTGGTACGACATTACTGTTGACAATGCAATTATTGAACCGTCTGCAGGTTTTATGGTTTATGACTGTTACTATGAAAAACCAGGTTACACCAGCAGATACTGTGACGATATTGTTAGAGATGCATCAGGTGAATTTGATTATATTAATGCATTCTTCGTAAACAGAGATGAAGAAACTGCAAGGGGAATCGATATCAACTATAGAGCAACAACATCTATTGAAATTGGTGATAGGTTGTATGATATGGGTATGGATATCACAGCTAATAAAATGATAGAAAGAACACTAACATCTCTAGATGATGACGGTTCACTTGATACAGAAAGATATGAAGGTGAGCCAGGTTATCCTGAGTGGACTGCATTTATAAGAAACTATGTAGCATGGGGTGACTGGAACGCAACATGGCAAATTAGTTACAAAAGTAGAGTTGATCAAGATCCTGATGCCTTGGATGATTGGTCAGATGTATATGGTACTGTTAATGCAGAGGGAAACGCAGTTAGCTCTGATACTTGTTACGGTATTGCTAACGGAGATGTTGATTGTAGAGACGTAGGATTCATCAAATCATTTGTAACGCATAATATGTCTCTTTATTATAGAGCAGATACTTACTCTGTAGGTTTTGGTGTAAGAAATGTATTTGATAAAGAGCCACCTAAAGTAGATGGCACTGAAATATCATCATACTCTAATGTACCAATTGGATATGGATACAGTTTATTTGGTAGAGAATACTTTCTAAATATTTCAAAAGCATTTTAAGTTGTCAACAAAAGTGCAGTAGATTAATATAATTTACTGCACTTTTTTTATTTATAAACAATATGAAAAAACTATTTTTACTTCCTTTATTACTATCTCAATTTACCTTTTCTGAAATTTATCCTATCGATAATTGGGCTGTTGGGTCTGCTATGGGTAGCGTTGGTCTTTCAAATGATGGCAGATATATATCCTTCATGCAGGCTCTTTCTAAAGAATCTGATCCAGTATTAAAGATTTTTGAAACCTCTGATTTGTCTAAAGATCCATATATTTTAGGTGGCGAAACATTAGAAATTATTAATGCTTCATGGGTTGGTGATAGTTCAGTAGTGGTTACTTTTAGAGGTAAGGCTAGAGATGAAATAGAAGGTTTTAATCGTGGTATTTATGAATATAGAGTAGCTCTTTTTAACATGGAGACCAAAGAGTTTAAAAAGCTTGATGACAGAGGTCTAGGAACATCTGGTGCATCCTTTTCAATAGGCGTCCAAAGCATATTACCTAATGACGATAATTATATTTTGATTTCGTATCGTGAGTTTAGAAGAAATTCTTCATTTAAGGCTACAAGATACTATAAGTATAATCTTAAAACTGGAAGAAAAAGCCTCGTATTAAAAGGTAGAGAGGGCATTTATGGCGTCTCTTTCGATGATAATGCAAACCCTAGACAGGCATATGGTTTTGATGCTTCTAAAGGCGACTTCATTGATTATTATAGAGCTCCTGCTGATAGTAAGTGGCGTGAAATTCATAGAAGTAATGAAAATAGTTTTGATACATTTTCTATGGTTTCTTACCCCGAAGATGGCTCTTCAATAGCATTTGTATTAGCTACAAATGGTGAAGATAAGAGAGCTTTGTGGACTTATGATATAGATAAGCAACAATTTATTGAGAAAGTTTATGCAGATAAAGAAGCAGACTTAAGTGGTGTTTTCTATCATTATGACTATTACAATCACCCTGATGAAATGATTGGGATAAGGACATCAAAAGTTAAACCAAAACGCTTATATTTTTCATCTGCGCTTGCAAATGCAGCAAAGACTACCCAAACTCAAATTGAACAAATAATCCCCAACTCATACACAACATATATTACTGATATATCTAAAGATTTAAGTCATATGGTTATCTTTAATCAAGGACCAAAAGATCCTGGCTCATATTATTTATTAAAAAATGGTGTCATATCTTTTATTGGTTCACAAAGGCCATCATTTAAGGCAAAAGATTTAGCTGATGTAAAGTATATTAAGTACAAAGCAAGAGACGGTAGAACCATACCTGGTTACGTAACTATGCCAAAAGGTAAAGGTCCATTCCCTCTAATTGTGATGCCTCACGGTGGACCATTCGTATCTGAAACGGTTGTTTGGGATACATGGTCTCAGTTATTGGCAAGCTATGGTTATATGGTTCTTCAGCCTCAATACAGAGGATCCACAGGCTACGGTATTGATCATTACACTAGTGCATTTATTGATGGTGGTCAGGGCGGCTATAAAATGCAGGACGATAAAGATGATGGAGTTTTGTATTTAATTGATAATGGTTTAGTTGATAAAGATCGTGTAGCAATGTTTGGTTGGTCCTATGGTGGCTATGCTGCTCTTGTTGCAGCGTCTAGAGAGGATCAATTATATCAATGTGTTGTATCTGGTGCTCCAGTTGCAAAGAATACTCTTCAATTAAATTACTATCGTGATCAACTCAGAGGAACTGGTAAGCTTTCTCAGGAAAAATATTGGCTTGAAAGTATTTCTCCCATAAATGAAGTTGAAAAAGTAAATGTTCCAATATTGTTAATACATGGCGCACAAGATCAAAGAGTCCCAGTTGAGCATGCTAAAGAGTATGTAGCTAAACTCGATGAATATAATAAAGAATATGAGTATATAGAACTAGACGGCGCAGATCATTTTAGTAATACGCTTTTTTATAGACATAAAAAATTATTTTTTACTGAAATGATTGATTTTCTTAAAAATGACTGCGGTCCTAACGGATTATAAGTCTAAATAAGTTTAGTAAGTTCTCTAAAGTGTTTTCTGCATACTGATTTATAGGTTTCATTACCTCCAATCTCTATAATTTCTCCAGTTGTAAGAACCTTATTATCTGAATCAACCTTGATCACCATGGTTGCTTTTTTTGTACACATAGTACAAATAGTCTTAATTTCATGAAGATTATCTGCTATTGATAATAAAGCTTTGCTGCCTTCAAATAAACTTCCAGTAAAATCTGTTCTTAGGCCGTAACACATAACGGGTATATTTAAATTATCTGCAACTTTTGAAAGTTGTTCAATTTGAACCTTACTTAAAAATTGTACCTCATCTATGAATATCGATTTAATGTCTTTAACTTTCCCTGTATTTATATAATTAAAAAAATTAAAATTATCTTCTACAACTATAGCATCTACACTAATACCAATTCTTGATATAACTTTGCTACGTTTAACAATTTTTGGTATGAATACTAAAGTATTAAGCTTGTTTTCAATAAAATTATTATTCGTTTGCAATAAAGCTGTAGATTTTCCAGCATTCATTGTTGAATAAAAGAAATGAAGTTTTGCCATATAATAATTATAACTTGATTAAAAAAGTATGTATTGATGCATGTATTTGAAGAACAGGGAATAATTCATTTGGACCTTCATGGTCTTCGTCATCACGAGGTTGAAGATGAAGTCATTGATTTTATATTCCAATATCAGTCTTCAATACCTCTTATAATTATTTGTGGAAATTCAAACAAGATGATTGAAATAGTGGGGGATTCTCTTGATAAACAATCAATTACTTTTTCGAAGCCAAGATTTGGTATTATTAGAGTTGAAAAATTATGAAAATTAAAGATATTTTACTTTTTGATGAGCAGCTTAATGAAGATGAGCTTCTGATAAAAAATTCTGCTTTTGACTATTGTCAACAACAACTATTGCCCAGAATTATAAATGCAAACAGAAATGAAATTTTTGATAAAGCTATATATAAAGAAATGGGTGAAATGGGTTTTCTAGGAGCACCAATAAAAGGATATAATTGTGCCGGTGCAAGTTATGTTTCATATGGGTTGATTGCCAGAGAAATTGAAAGAGTTGATTCAAGTTATAGATCAGCTTTTAGTGTTCAAACTTCTCTTGCTATGCATGCGATTTATCAATTTGGTTCTGATTCTCAAAAAGATTTCTATTTACCTCAAATGGCTAAAGGTAACTTAATTGGTTGTTTTGGTCTTACCGAGTCAGATGCTGGATCAGATCCAAGTTCAATGAAGACTAATGCTATTGAGCATGATAATGGATACATACTGAACGGTTCAAAAACATGGATAACAAACTCGCCTATTGCAGACGTGCTAATTATTTGGGCTAAAGATGAACAAGAAGTACTAAGAGGTTTTATTGTTGATAGAGAATCAAAAGGTTTAACAACACCAACAATACAGGGTAAATTCTCATTAAGAGCATCTATTACGGGTCAGATATTCTTAGATAATGTTTTTGTACCAGCAGATAAAGTCCTGCCAAATGTGCAGAGTTTTCGAGGTCCTTTTTCATGCTTGAATATGGCTAGATATGGTATAGCATGGGGGGCTATGGGAGCAGCAGAATTTTGCTGGAATGCAGCGCTTGAATATTCAATGGATAGAGTTCAATTTGGAAAACCGTTATCTTCAAAGCAACTTATTCAAAAAAAACTTGCTGATATGCAAACTGAAATAACCTTAGGCCTTCAATCGGTTCTTAGATTGGGCAGATTAATTGATGATAATAAAATGCAGCCTGAAATGATTTCTTTGCTCAAAAGAAATAATTGCGATAAAGCTCTTGAGATAGCAAGGGTTTCAAGAGATATTCATGGAGGTAATGGAATTAGTGATGAGTATCATGTTATTCGTCATTGCTTGAACTTAGAAGCAGTGAAAACATATGAAGGAACAGATGATATTCATGCTTTAATAATTGGTAATGCTCAAACAGGTACACCAGCTTTTTGAACCTATTAAATAAATATTGGTCTAAAAACTACCATGATAATTGAAACAAAAAATCTCTGTAAATCATTCCAAGTTGGATCAGAAAAAGTTCAAGCTTTAAAAGGTGTTGATCTAGCTGTACAAAAAGGTGAGTTTCTATCAATTATGGGCCCATCAGGCTCAGGTAAAACAACGCTTATGAATATCATTGGTTGTTTAGATACACCAACGAGTGGAACTTATCATCTAAACAATAAATTAGTTAATGAATTAGATGATGACGAATTAGCTATGATTAGAAATAAAGAAATTGGTTTTGTATTTCAATCCTTTCATTTATTGGCAAGAAATTCTGCATTAAGCAATGTTTTGTTGCCATTGAAGTATGCCGGAAAAAAGGAAACTGAGGCACAAATCATGGCTGAAGAAGTTTTGAAAAAAGTTGGTTTAACAAATCGAATGAATCATTCACCGTCTGAGCTATCCGGAGGTCAGCAACAAAGAGTTGCAATTGCTAGAGCTTTGGTAAATAACCCAAGTATTATTTTTGCAGATGAGCCAACTGGTAATTTAGATACACAAACAGGAAATGATGTAATGAATCTATTTAAAGAGCTAAACGAGCAAGGACAGACTATAATATTAATAACTCATGAAGAAGATATAGCTATGCAATCAAAACGCATTATCAACATTAAAGATGGGCTTATTGAATCTGATATTACAAATTAAAAACTATGAACCAAAAAAAATTACTCTATCTTACTTTTCTTGTGCTTGCAGTTACCTCATGCGGATCAAAAGTTGAAGAACCTAAAGAAACTACTTTTTATAAAAAGGAAAATGTTACAACAAAAAAGCTTGAATTATCCATTGAAGCATCTGGAATTATTGAGGCTATTTCGTCCGTTGAAATTAAATCTAAAGCATCAGGTGAAATATTATTTTTAGGTGCTGAGGTTGGTGACTTAGTTGAAAAAGGCTCTATTCTAGGCCAAATCGATCAAAGAACTCCAAAAAATATATTAGATCAAGCTAAGTCAGATTTAGAAGCAGCTAAAGTAAGACTAGCAAATGCAAAGTCACAATTTGAAAGAGGAAAAGAACTTCATGAAAATGCTAGTATATCTGATAAGGACTTTGAAGATATACAAGAGAGTTTTGTTCAAGCAAAATCAACACTAGTAAGAACTGAAGTTTCCTATGAAAATGCAAAAATTGCTCTAGATGACACTATTGTTAGATCTCCTGTTCAAGGAACTATTATTTCTAGACCAGTTGAAGTAGGTCAGGTTATCTCATCACCAACATCTGCTGTAGGAGGAGGAACTATTTTGATGACTATGGCAGATCTTGCTAAAGTTAGAGTAAGAGCACTAGTGGATGAAATCGATGTTGGTAAGGTTTCAATAGGCCAGATAGTTTCTATTAAAGTAGCAGCTTACAGGGATAAAGAATTCTTTGGGGTTGTATCCAAAATAGAACCCCAAGCAAAAATTGAACAAAATGTTACAACTTTTCCTGTTTTAATTGATATCGAAAATGATGAAAATCTTCTTTTATTAGGTATGAACACCGATGTTGTTATTGAAGTACTTAACAAAGAAGTAACTCTTAGTACTCCAACTATGTCTTTAAGAACTAGAAAAGATATTTATACCGCAGCTAGAATTTTAAATATATCAAAAGATGAAGTAGATGAGTTTCTTAAAGAAACACTTGATGGTGAAAACTTTAATCGATTTATTGTTATAAAAGAATCACAAAATGGACCTGAATTAACTTGGGTAAAAATTGGTGTTTCTGATTTATCTAATGTTGAAATTGTAAGTGGATTAAATAAAGAGGATACGGTTTTTATTTTGCCAAGCAAAAGCTTATTCGATTATCAAAAAAGATTTAAAGAAAGAGTTCAAGCATCATTTAGTTTTGGATAATGCTGATAAAAGAATCATTAAAATCTGCCTCAACCTCTATAAGGTCCAATATTGTAAGATCTTTTTTAACAACACTAGCAATTATAATTGGTACTGCTGCAGTTATAGCTGTTATAGGCCTTGGTTCTAGTGCTAACAAAGCATTAGATGCTCAAATTGATGATTTTGGCCCAAGAACACTTGTTGTTAGTCCTGGACAAAACAAAAGAGGGGCTGTCACTAAAGGTTTCATACCTTTAGATATAAAAGATGCTGAAGCTCTTGCTAAAAACACAGAACATAATTGGATGGTATCACCATATATTTCAAGAAACAGACAAGTAAAATTTAATAATGCCAATATCAATCAAAGAATTCGGGGTAATTTAGCTATTCACTTCAAAGTAAGAGGCTATGATATTGAGTACGGGCGCATATTTAGCGATGAAGAAAATTTTGGTAGAAAAAGAGTTGTGGTTCTTGGTTCAGCTGTGCCTAAGGAATTAAAAACAAGCCCTCAAAATATTTTAAATAAAGAAGTTCTTATTGCAGGCACGGGATATAAAGTAATAGGAGTTCTTGAAGAAGAAGGCAATACTGGTTGGCAAAGTCCAGATGAAGAATTATATGTTCCTCTTTTGACTGGAGCCCAAAGATTGTTTGGTACCAAAAATGTAGATTCTATAAATGTAGGCGTTGAAAAGGATGCTAACGTAGATGAAATCATGATGTCTATAGAAAGAATTTTAAGAGCTCAGCATGATATTGGACCAGGGGCAGATAATGATTTTAATATTAATGATTACAGTCAGTTTTCAGACCTTAGAAGACAAGCAACAGGAATCTTTACTGCTTTGATTGCAGGTATTGCTGGAATTAGTTTAGTTGTTGGTGGTATTGGTGTGATGAATATTATGCTTGTATCTGTAACTGAAAGAACAAGAGAAATAGGTCTTAGAAAAGCATTAGGAGCAACCCATAAGGCTATTATGTCTCAATTTATAGTTGAAGCGATTTTACTTTGTGTTATTGGGGGTTGTATAGGAGTTGTTCTAGGGACAAGTATTTTATATTTACTTGCTTCTCTTCAGGATTGGCCTTTTGCTATGCCGTTTAGTGCAATTATTGGTTCGATTACCTTTTCTGCCATGGTTGGTTTATTTTTTGGAATTTGGCCAGCAAGAAAAGCTGCAAAGCTTGATCCAGCTATCTCATTAAGATACGAGTAATTCTTTATAAACATCCATAGTCTGACGAGTTTTAACAGTTAATGAAAACTCTTCAGCAACATATTGATATATTGATTCTTGATTATAATTTGAGTTATTAACAAATCTTTCTACTAGATCTGTTAATGAGACAAGATTATTTGGTTCTGCTAGTAGTTCATTGGGTAAAATTTCACTCATATGGCCTACATCTGTCGATATAACTGGTATTTTTAAATATAAGGCTTCTAAAGCAACTCTTGGACCTCCTTCATTTCTTGATGAGATTACTAACATTGATGCTTGTTGATAATATTCAATGAGTTTATTTTGAGAAACCTCATTAATTATTTGAATTCTATCATCAAGCCCGAGATTTATTATTAACTGAGTTAAGTATGAATGTTCTTTACCGCTACCTATGATAATTAAATTGGATGATATGTTTTTCCAAGATTCTATTAATAAATCGAAACCTTTAACTTTTTCTAATCTTCCAATCGCAATGACGTAGTTACTTTTTCTATCTATATTGCTTGGAAGAATAGGCGACCACCAATTATTAATCTTTATAGAATCTCTTTGTATTGAGTTTTGTATTTTTGAACTTACAGCAATTAACCTATCAGCTCTTAAAAAAGGCGTAGTTTTCTTTTTTATACCATGTGCGGTAGCAACATGTTTTATTTTTATAAACTTTCTAATTAAATTAATTATGCTTGAAGTCTTAGATCCATGAGTATGAATAAGATCAAGACCCATTTTTTTTATTAATAAAAATAATTTCAGCAAACCAAGTGGTGATTTTCTGCTAAAGTTTTTAATAGATATTATATTAGGACTATCAAACTGATCTTCTATTTCAGTATTGCAAATTAATATGACTTCACATTCCTTATGTTGCTCTAAAATTAATTCATTTACATGCTGTTCAATGCCAGCATAAACATTACTTAATACAAGATGTGCAATTTTCATTTTAGTTTTTTAAGTTCATCTGCCAGCTGAAAAGATAACTTCTCAACCTCTGCAAACACCTCATGATGAGGATTTTGTGGTTGTATCTTAATTTTTTTTAGGCCATCTGACATCGATATGTTTTCGATGTAACCAATCTGTTTATTTTCTAGTAGTTTCTTTATCTGTTTAGTAATCTTATTTTCATTTTTATACTTCATATTAAATACAAAAGTTTGACCTTTCGTAGAAAGGCTTTCATAAACCATATTCATGCTATCTTGAGTTATAAATTTAATTGATGCACGTCTAATAATTTCATCAAAACTTTGATGAGTGGTTATTAGGTTTGAATATGAATTAGATAATATATTAATTTTACTAATCATTAATTCTGTAGTTCTTCTAGATGAAAATAAATACCAATCCTTATTTGGATATAAGCTTAATATATATTCAATTTGTTTAATTAAATCATCTTCATTGAAAACAAAATGTTTATTAGTACCCCCTAGGCCAATTAGACCAATGTCGTCATCTGGTTCTTGGGTAGAAACTTTTGCTATAGAGCCCTCAAAAAAGACAATGTTCTTGTAATTACTTAGTTTTATCTCATCATGTTTTGGGGCACAGATAAAATCAAACTCATTTTTAAAAAAGCTTGGCGTTAATACACTTATGGCAATAATATCTTTGTTGTAGATATCTTTAAGAGCTTTTTTTAATAAGAGTATGCGAATATGGATATTGCTTCCTGCTCCCACCACAAGATGAACATCATTTTGATTATAGCTTTTTAAAATTTTGCATGAATCGTATTTTTTGAAAACATATGATGTTGAATGATGGAATATATCAAAAAATCTTTTTAGCGAGCTTATATGATAGTTTTCTTCATATATTTTTATATCTATGGTTCTAGATAGTTCTTCAAGCAAGGCTTGAACTTGCTTTTCGTGACCCTTTTTACCATCTTTGATCCATAATATATTCATGTAGTAATAAGTATAAATCTATTTTTATCTGATATCTCTTGATAATATCTTTTTAAGATGAAAGAAAACCTTAGACAAATAGCCATTTCATTAATTACACAATATGGAGATGAAGCTCAAACTATTGCGATGTTACGTGCTGCTGAATATGCAGCAATCCTGAATTCAGTTGAATGGGCAAAGTGGGAGGAAATTGCATTACTAATTGAAACAATCAACCAACAACCGCACGACGGGTGATTAAATAGTTAATATCTAATTTTTTTAAAATAAGTTAATCTTAAAATATGAAAAATATATTTAATAAAAAAACTATATTTGATAATTTTTTATCTGCATTTGGTGCATTCTTATGTATTAGCTTACTTTCATTTCTTCATTTCTCAGAATATGGTGATATATGGTTAATACCTCCTTTTGGAGCAAGCATGGTTTTAGTCATGGCAGTTCACAGTAGCCCGCTGGCAGAACCAAAGAATATTTTTTTAGGTCATACATTATCAGCTTTAAGCGGGGTGCTTATATTTGCATTAATGGGATCTTCATTTGTCTCACTTGGAATTGCTGTGGGTCTATCAGTTTTTGTTATGGCAACTTTTGATTCAATTCATCCTCCTGCTGGTGCTAATCCAATTATTGCAATACTTGGAGGCAAAGGATTGTCCTTTGTTTTAATGCCGGTTGCCTTGGGAGCTGTTGTTATAATCTTGTTTGCACTTTTTTATAACAAATTGTTAGGTCGCGATTATCCGTAATTTGCTATTAAAATAAGTTTCTAAGATTTATTCATTTATAATGCAATTATTATGAATAAGGGATTTATTGAAAGTAAAATAATTAATACCCTTAATGAATGCATGAATATATGTTCATTAAAGATACTTAATGAAAGCTTTATGCACAATGTTCCAAAAGATGCAGAAAGTCATTTTAAACTTGTCATTGTTAGTGATGATTTTAATAATTTATCTCTGATACAAAGACACAAGCTTGTTTATAAGCACTTAGGTAATATCATGAATGATATTCATGCTATTTCTATACAGTCTTTTAATGAAGACGAATTTAAATTGAATCCAACTATTTTAGACTCACCTGAGTGCGCTCATAAAAAATGACATGAAAAATTTAATATCAAAATATTCAATTTTCGTTATTAAAAACCCCTTAATAATATTATCTGCTGTTTTATTGGTAATTTTGATTGCATCTCAGGGTATTACAAATTTTAAGTTAGATGCATCTTCGGATGCATTGGTTTTAGAGGGTG
>Ga0255759_10004513_pt1 | contig 12005 bp, 13 predicted proteins | sample 101ome_20_FD_179959 | JGI IMG/M metagenome (GOLD analysis project Ga0255759, IMG submission 179959) | Coastal salt marsh microbial communities from the Groves Creek Marsh, Skidaway Island, Georgia - 101404AT metaG (version 2) | ecosystem: Environmental > Aquatic > Marine > Intertidal zone >...
GGACATCGCTGCCATAGCTGCTTTCCTTAAATTATCTGTGCTGCCACCGGACCACAGCCTTACTTTACTTGAGCAACAGACTGAAGGACAGAGGCAAAACTCTAATCGCTTTCCCAGGACAAATTGTGTGGCAATGGAAAAGCTCTGGTGATAGGACAATTAAAGCGCTACGGCCCCAAAAAGAAATTGAGATCCAGATTTTTCTTACTCAGAAGCTCACACATATCTGCTCTTCATTGAGGCGGAACAATGAGCAGCTCAGGATCATTTAATCTGGACTCTTTAAGCACCTCGCTCTCAGGATAGCCATTTTGCTGAAGAATAAAGGCGAGCAAATCAAGATAAGTGGTCGTAGCTAGGCTTCCAGGACGATTCGTTGGCATGTCATTCCGCATTTTCTCAAAAAGCTCACTCAGCGGGCGATTCTCCCATAAGAATAGAAAACCAACGCCTACTAGCCCAGGGCTATTGCTATTGCCGCGTAGGTCGACCGCGTGACAAGAGGCACAAGTGGTCATATATGAATCTTTACCACGACTGGCTTGTTCTGACGTGTAGAGGCCAGCATGCAGTGGGTGGGCAGACTGGGCTACTGTATCACTGATCAAGTGAATGCAGAGAAAAGAGAGAGTTATCTGTAGGAATTTTTGTGCCTTCATTCTAGTCAGATAGCGCAAATATATGGATTGAATTGCCATTCCTGGGTCGTTTAATTTCTGGCGAGAGATCTCTTGGAAGCATAGAGGCCCAGCTGGCGCCACTTGTCGCAGCAGGAAGGGCAATATATTGCTTGCCATCCACAGCATAACTGATAGGAAACCCTTGTGCCGAGGTATTAACCCTCGTCTGCCAAAGCTTTTCACCTGTTTCAGAATCGATAGCATAAAAATATCGATCGAAGTCACCAGCAAATACTAGTCCACCTGCTGTGGTGAGAGTTGCGGTATTGACTGTTGGCCGAGAGCGGTAGCGCCAAATCACATTACCATCAGGAATTGATACTGCTAAAATTTCGCCCAGAGCATCTCCAGCATCGGGGTGAGGCGTATTGATGCGGCGCACGGGCCCAGTGCCGCCACCACCCAACACTTGCTCGACTGGACCGAAAGTAGCCAGCTCACAATTAAGGGTGATAGGGATGAAAAGCATCGAAAGAGTTGGATCGTAGGACATAGCACGCCAACTCTTGAATCCCGAAGTGCTTGGGCACATGTCCAGTTGCTCGCCAATACGAGGAATCATACCATCGCGATAACGCACCTCGCCGGTATCCTGATTGAGAGAGACAATATTCTGATAGCCCAGATCTGTAGCATTTATGTATTCACCATTAATGCGATCCAGTTGCCATAGAATACCAAGCTTTCCGATCTTAAAAAGAGACTTGCGCCCTTCAATATCAATTAACAAGTTCTCAAAAACTTCATCCATGTCGTGGGTTTCACCAGGTAGGTGCTGGTAGTACCACTGCATTTCCCCTGTTTTTGGATCAAGAGCCAGAGTTGAGTTTGTAAAAAGAGCGTCGCCATCAGTCCCGCGCGCCACCCTTGCCCATGGTTTTGCTTGTGCCGTGCCCCAGTAGACTAAATTAGCTTCGGGATCATAGCTTCCTGCTACCCATGCATCACCACCAGCTCGAAATTGGAGTGGCAAGTCACCCCAAGTTTCTCCGCCCAGTTCTCCGGGACGGGCTACTGTAGAGGTGCGCCAAATCTCTTCACCTGTCTCAGGGCTATGGCCAGTGATGAAACAAATATCTTCTTTATAGCGTGAACAGCCAGTGATTCCCGTGACTAACACACCATTGGCAACGATTGGTCCGGCAGTGTAGTGATAGCCTAGGGCTGGGTCGGCAACTCTTGATTCCCATCGCAATTCGCCATTTTTTGCGCTAAGAGCAACGATGCTAGCATTCTCGGTAGCTGCGAAAATTTTATCACCGTATATAGCAATGTTTTTCTGTACGCCGCGACCTACACCGGCGTAAGCGCTAGCGGGCATGGCAGCATCCCCTAGCTCGTCTGCTGTGATCGGGTTGGCATCTTCGGCTATTGATGTTAGTCCTGTCCGGTACTCCCAAATCAGATCGCCAGTAGCAGCATTAAGTGCTTGAATAACGCCCCGAGGATTTGGTAGGAACATAATTCCTTCGTGGACTAGGGGTGCCGCTTGACCTGCGCCCGTATCGTCCATTGCCCAGGACCATATAAGTCGAAGGTTATTGACGTTACTGCGATTAATTTGATCGAGTTCACTATAACCCCAGCTTTCAACCCCGCCTCGCCAGCTGAGCCAAGATTCCTTTGGGGGATTTTGCAAGAGTGAGTCAGTGACCTCTGCCAACGCTAAATCTTGTGCAGAAGAAGGAGCAATTAGACTTGAAGTTGATATTAGCCAGTAGATTTTTTGTACGAGGCCAAATGAAGCTTTGCTTTTTTGTATGCTTGGTTGACTGCTTGTCATATTTAGAGAATAGCTTGCTAATTGTGTAATGTCGAATGTGCCTTAGACAACCTTAGATACATTCATAAATGAAATTGGACTGGTCGGTTTAGTGCAGCTTTCAACAGTGATGCGTGCTTTTTCTTGTGAGCTACGTTTCTTGCTTAATCGAAACGAAAATCGAAATATGCGAATTCTTGTCGCTGGAATCTGGGCAGGCACTATCTATAAAAGTCGATTTCTCATTTCTTTTTTGTGCTATCGTAATGATGAGTGAGTAGCCAATAAAATAGGTGGAATTATGACTAACATGGAAAAATTACAAGCGGTTTGGGATGCTAAAGACCTAGATGGAGTGAAAAGCATGTTTACGGAAGACGCCGTAATGTTATTACTTCATGAGAGCAGAACCTTACGAGGGGAAGAACTCGATAAAGAATTAACAGCCATGGTCCTTGATGAAGATACAATATCAACTGAATTTAGAATCGTATATGAAAATGATGAATGTGCTGTGACTTATGAAAAAATAGCCGGTCAATTCTTTGGGGGGCAAGTATCAATAGTTCAGCTTTGGCGCGACGGACAGATTTACCATATGGAAGTAAGCACGATTAAAGACGCCGCATGATTGCACTGAGATGTGAGTTCTATTTGGACCACTGCGATCCAACTGACCACAACTGATTACAATAGCAGGCAACTAATAAAGTCAGGTGTTATAGTAGGAAGTGTAACGCAGGCTGTAGTGGTGAGTTGTGGTTGATTGTCTGCGAGGGACCCATAATTCCGCGGTCCCAGATTCGATTCCTGGTGGACCCACGCGCTAAATCAATAAGCTACACCTCCCTCGCAGTAACAGCCCAATCGATTGGACCAATTCCTCCAAGGGGGATTCGGTCTAAAATCCTTGCCATTGGGAAATGACCTCACTATCTTCTGATTAAGTGGAAAGCAGTAACGTGTTCCCACTCTAAACAAATAACCATGCGTATAAATGACACTTATTCGGAGGGATGAAATATGTGGAAAATGTTTTCTTTAATTTGTTTGTCTGCTGCTACTTCGTTTGCTTTTGCTGACCACCATGCAATAACTCTTGAAGCAAGGGGTACTCAAACGGAATGGACAATAACTTCGATTGATCTTGCTGCGACAGAATCTGTTATTACAGTTGAAAGAGAAACGAGCGAAGGCGGTCGAACTTATGTAAGTTATCATCTGAGTTATGACGGAAATGGGAATCCTAGTATCTACACTGCGAATGCTAGGGGTTATGTTGATGCAAACACTATTACCTCAGCGTATGCAGCGGGAGTGTGGCATAGAGATGGCATTCTGGTCCGTATGGATGAAATTGTTAGTCATTCGGATGGGAGCAAAACGGTTGGTAGAATCACTATCAATCCATTAGAGAGAACGATGGTGATGGATCAGTATACATTACCTTAATTATTTAAATGGCTTCATGGACAGCATCACCTATAGCTTTTGTAGGGACAGGTAGCCTATTTCAGTCAGAAACATGTCCATTTCGGCAACGGTTGGATAATACCAGCGATCGTTATCCCGGCCTTTATTGAAAAAGCCATGAGTTGCTCCTTCATAGCCAATTAGCGTGCAATCTCCAGCCAAGCGGATGACTTTGTCGCAGAAATCTACGACGTCGCTGTAGGGCACCGTCACATCGTCATGACCATGCATAATAAGGGTCGGAACGAAGTTTTCACCGACCCGATGGTGAGGAGAGAGAATCTCAGCATCCCCGGGAAATTGAGCAGGCCGGGATTCACCGATACGGGCTGTATTTACTGCCGGATTGAACAGTACCAGTGCGTCCGGTCGCGAACTAATCGACAGATTTCCTTCGGCCGAATCGTAACCATCAATCGTAGCCGTCGCTAAGGCCAGATGACCGCCAGCAGATCCACCTGCAGCTGCAATTCGTTGCGGGTCTATCCCCAGTCGTTCGGCATGGCTACGCATCCAGCGTATAGCTGATTTTGCATCCGATACCGCATCGGCCACTGTGCTGCCATGGCGCGAAAACACTCGATAGTCGGCTATGACAGCCGTAACTCCCAGATTGGAGAGATGCTCAGCATGAGGGATAAACTGATTTACCGAGCCTTGTCGCCAGCCTCCGCCAAAGAAAAACACAATAGCGGCTCTAGGCTCGGCTTTGGCATCATTCGGTTGGAATATATGCAGGCGTAGAGTCACCCCGTCAATCGATTTGTAAGTGTGACTGTCAGCCCCATCGAGAAAGTCGGGGTTAGGTAGCAGTTGTGGAGTTGCCTGTTGGCTGAAAGCCAAGGCAACAAACAGGAATAGAAATTTAGAAATATTCTTCATCAAACTTACCTTTTTTCTGCCATGAATGAATGCAGACTTGGCAGGCACTATACCCTTAATCAAAATTTGAGAGACAATCTTCTGGAAAACTTTTGAGATAATCTAGAAATGTTGGAATAACTAGTCCCGTCCAAATGGGCCGAACGTGACAGTTTTCCCAGTGTAGCGAAATTCTTTGAACCGCTTGCTGCCAGACATCTTCTGGTAAAAGACCTAGTTGATACTGCTGAAATGCATTTTGTATGGTCACGCCTCTCACGGAAATTATATGGTGCCATACTGCTCTCACTTCCTCTGACATATTTTCTGGATTGACGGCTGCAACATTAGATTCCGCTATCAATTCTCTGCCAATATGTTCGTCGCCCAGAAAGATTAGCTGACTATCTAAGAGCATTTGATTTCTAGCCTGTATCTGCTCCCCAAGCGCTATTGTCTGTGTCTGTTTCATTTGAAGGCCCACAAAGATCAGAGAACCTATAATTCCAAACATTCCGGCAATTTGTATTAAGTCATTGATTTCTAATTTCTTCATTATTCGAAAATTAGTGTCTATTCCGTGATTTCCAATCTGGCAAGGCAAACGCAACTAATTGAGGAGAAAGAGGCCCGACAGACACTTCACGCCCAAACACTATGAAACACAGCCATAGATTGATCCCGAATTAGCGCTTGGCCAAATGCGAAAGCACCCGGTGTTGTAAGCATAAGTTGCGGACAAACCAACATATAAGATTTTTGGTCCAGATAGAAAAAACCTTGCGTCAAGGCATACCCCCCCCAATTGCTCATATCGGAATGGTCAGAAGTGGAGTACCCACCAATAGAGCATTCGTCACTATGTGAAGTCGCCCAACCAAAATTAAATGATTTAGGAAAAGGACTAAATTCCCCGCCGACGCCAAATGCTAAAGCGAGTTGCGTGTTAAGCCTAAGATCTCTAAACCGACCCTTGCACAAGGTTCTTATGCCTTGCACGCTGAGAAGGCGTTCGCCGTTATTCGTCACTCCATGGTTTAGAAGTAAGTCATAGAATTTAGCGTAATCACTCACAGTCATTATGGATCCAGTATCTCCACTTTCATATGACCGCGGGCCATTATAATGAGCTGTTTGGTTTGTCAGGTTCTCTATGACTGAAGGGTAGCATTCTTGCTCAACTGCGATTTCTGCTGACGTGCCGTCCGGCAAGAGTTTGGCTCCATAAAGCGTCGGTATGCGAGCAATTCTCGGATCTCCATCTGCGAGAAAAAAGGTTGCATCCTGCATACCCAAAGGCTCGAACAGAAGCTCCGACATAATCTCAGAAAATTTTCTAGATCCACCCCTACTCTTTTCATAGAGTATCTCAATTACACGTCCCAAAACCGTTGCTCCGTGCCCATATGAGAATTCACCTGGCTCGCAAGTTAACACTCCCGCCGTGCCGATGGTGTCAACGAATTGTTCAAGCGTTAGATCGGCACCGAGAATATTAGTACTTTTATAGACATCAGAATTAATTTGTTGACGTATGCCGTTTACTACGAGCCCAGCATTTCTATTGCATATACCACCGCCAAGAAACGAGTCATATTCCGAAAAAAGCTCATATTCTATTCCCGCGGATTCGCTCATCAGATGTTTAATCAGCATGGGCTCTACAGATTTCTGGCGTTTAAAATTCAACTTGGAGCATTGGCCGGTAAGAAAGCTTGTGTAATCAAGCGATTCTGGCCCGTCTTTGGAATCAATAACAACATCCCAAGAGCGATCGAATGATTCTATGTACTTTCCGACTGGATCCTCAAGGTCAAAAAGGCCCTCCTCATACAACCTTAAAGCGACAAAGCTCGTGAGCACCTTTGTCATACTGAACATTCTGAACATCGCATCGGTCTGCATTTCTTTACCAGAATTTAGATCGCTTAAGCCAAACGCTTTTTTGTAAGTGCAATCCCCACGACGGGCTAAAACCACTAATCCGGGAACAGAGAGTTGCTCATTCGATAGTAAACTCTCGAAATGACTATCGAGTACACCTTCAAAATTTTCTTGTAGCTTCATCTCTTCCTCCCCAAAGCCTCATCTAGAAACGCGTGTATTTTTTATAGGATACATCGAAAAGTCGGATACACACATAGCTCATACCGTCGGTAACCGCACTTGTGCTCTATTTTCTATAAGGTATCAATGCGGTGCATTTTGTCAGCAGAATAGCACCAATTTGGTTCAGAAAAGCACATTATCGGAGTCCTAGGTCGTTGATTACAGATCAGCAAAATAAAGTAGTCACAAATTCGAATGGTAAAAGACTAATGCTTTAAGATGTTATAGATTCCAAGTGCAAGATTTGAAAGCTAGACCCTTTCATCTATCAAGCAATCATAAGTAATCCAGCAATTGACCAAAATGAAATAAGGGGCAGAAAATGAGTCTATCTAATTTAATCAAGTTAAAAGATGAACAACTTTCGTTTGAAGGGGAATTGACTTCAATCGTCCTATCTGATGAAGGTGGAACTATCACTGGCAAGGGCGACGCGACTCTCTATGGCGCTGTGTATTTGACTTACAATTTAACTCCTAACCCGAAGATAGCGGGCCAAGGCGTTATGACCGGGAATGCATCGGCGATCGATGATTCTGGGCAACTCAACACGGCCGTACTGAGTGGGGTGTTCGATAGATCAGGACATGAAATGAAAATTTATTGCGTGGACGATATTTCTGACGGCAATATCAATCTGGCAGTTGTTCAAATAGACCTTAGATCAGGAAAAATTAGAGTAGATTGGTCGCAACTAGATAGGTAGGTTTTTACCTAATGCTTCGGCCACCAGCTCAGTGAGTACCTGGTGGCCGAAGCAATTATTGAGGGCTCTTCTGTAAATGCCTCCGAACTAGCGAACGTCTAGCGCAAAGAACGCTACACAAGGTCCTAGATAAATAGTAAGCCCTAGCTCATGCCTAATCATCGCTAGACGATATTAATGCGGATGGTGCTTGCTTAAGCGCATCCAGATTGGCCTCGATTTTTGGAAGAGCCCGTCGACGTACGGACATTCGCTGCGAACTCGCTAAATCGATAGCTGAAATGCACTTACCTGCAGCTTCATCGACCTGACCTTTTAAGGCTAAATACACGCAATAATTATTGAGATCAGCGAAATCTAATTTACCATTGAAGTGTTTTCCTGCTGCATCGATATCTCCCTTCGATAGATCCGGCCCACCCGCCGCATCTCCGAATACGTGATAGGAAGAACCCAGCGCTGCGCCAGAAAGGGTAAAAGCAAGCGTCGTAAAAATTGTTTTGAAAGTTTTTGAATATCTCATTGGAATAGCCTCATAGTGAATTTAAAAGTTTATAGATCTTGTTATGCCCGCGTTAATGCAACAGGAGTGCCAACATTTGACCAGGGTGCTATTCAAATTCACGAATCATAATATTTTTAATAAATTCAATAGCTTGAAGGCAGGCAGCTACTTGAAAAACACAAACGTGCCATTTGACTGGTCAATTGATCACGCTTATGTGCTTATGATTGGTGCGTAGGTACTTTACAGGTGCAAGATGAACGACCATTGACCTACTGGTCATGGAATAGGCCGCTGAAGAGAATTCGCACACGTAGACAAGAGTAATTTACAGGAGCTTGAAAAAAGACTGACTAACGGAGCTGCTCTGGCAAATGGGTAGTTACGTCTCTTGTTGAATCGGTAGGGTGTTGTTCTATCGAAGAGCGCGGGCTGACAGAAGCCAGCCCACTGACTGTCTTTTAACTTATCGACTTAATACTTCTTGTGCGTCTTCATCATCAACTACAGGTGTGATACTTGCTTCGCATACCTCAATCCACCCATATACGTGTTGCATTACGAGAGTAGGGTCATCAGTTTCTACCAGAACTATGCCACTTCCAGTTGTGAGATCGTGGTAACGAGCCAGCTTGGTAGAACCGGACGGGAATTGAGCATCTAACTCAGCCATCGTCAAAGAAGCAAAAGTCTCATAAGCTTCTGGCTCGCACTTAAAATCGATCAAATAGACGGCCGCTTGTGACGCGTTGCAAAAAAGAAACGCAAGAGTAAGGACGATGTATTTTTGCATTTTGAATCTCCAGAAAAATGTTAATGAGGCTCCCAAATTAGGTTCTAGTTCCGCAAGGCATAATCTAAGAACAGGGTGTTGAAAGCGACTTGTCGCGGACTAGTCTGTCAATTTCGAGGCAGAACTGACCTATACTGGGTGTCACTGAGCAAAGCGTCTCAAGGCAATATTCATAGAATCAGGGAAGGATAGTTCTTGGTGGCTCTAAGAAAACACTTCTATCTGGCTACAACCAAGTTTCTAATAAATCGAATGCTAGTTCCAACATTAAAGGGAAAAACAGGAAATTTTATGAAAATTCTTCAATTTATAACTATGGTCTCTCTTTTTATTGTGCTGCCGTTGAGTAGTTCTGCTCAAACTACAGGCAATAATGACGAGCAGGAGATTTTCTCCGTACTTGATGATTTTATGTCTACTTTCAGCAATAGTGATCCTGCGGGCCATGCGGCGACATATCACGTTCCTCATTTTCGTCTCGCCCGCGGAAGCACGTCGAATTGGGAAACAAGGGAAGACGTTGTCACTGCACATATAAGAATTTTCGGAAATTTGAGTAATACAGATTGGCATCATTCTGAATGGGTAGAGCGGGAAATTATCAGCATTAGTGACGCGAAAGCTCACGTGGCTACGACTGTTCGCCGTTTTCGCGAAGATGGGTCCGAAATAGTAACCTTTGAATCTCTTTACATTCTGATAAAAGTAGAAGGGCGCTGGGGAATAAAATTCCGTTCTAGTTTTTTATAATTCGCTAGTTTTTCGTTGGAAAGAGAGGGCGTACTTATGGGGTCTCATTCTAAATTATTCTATTTGCTGATTTCAGGTTTGTGCTTGTTAGCTCCCACTGCAACTGCACAAACAATTCCGATAGACCCAAGAAATTCGATGCCTTCGGCCTGTATCGCGCCTTCTGAGCAAACCGATGGTCTGGAATTTACCGCTGATTCATCCTATCTCCAATTAAGCAGTGCGGGTGTTAATGCCTACGAGTCTATCGACGGTGAGCGTATGAAACGCCTCGTCGAAGAGCAGGCCGGGATTGCACGGCGCTACCGGGAGGCGGGTAATCAATACTGGGGACGAATCATCGGCACCAGCGCTGATCACGAGACAGCAAACTGGATGATGGACCAGCTTCGCCAGTCGGGCGCAGAAAATGTACGACTCGATTCAATTCCCTTGCCAACGCAATGGCTTCCTCAAAGTTGGCAGGTAACAGTTGAGGCCGATGGCAAAGATGTAGGTTTGGCCTCTGCCTGGCCAGCTTATGGTTCGGTTGGTACCTCACCGGCGGGTGTAAAACTTGAATTGATCGATGTCGGCCTGGGTATGGCTACTGACTTTCAGGGCAGGGACGTGCGCGGTAAAGCGGTTGTTCTGCACTCGATCGCAACCAGCAGCACCGTGTTCAATACGGTACGCCGGATTGGTGCTCTGGAAAGGGCCGAGCAACTGGGAGCGGCGGCTATATTTATCATGCTTGAATTGCCAGGAAACCTGCAGACTGCGTTCTACGATGTAGGAACCTCAGTGCCGACCTTTTCCATTGGCTCGGAAGATGGCGCACTGCTGCAACGCCTGCTCACCGATGCTGCCATGACTGAAGCCGTCGAAATCAAGGTGCAAATGGAAGTTGATTACGTGGAAGGTTTAAGCACTTCCAGTGTCTACGGCGAAGTGCCAGCTGCGTCACCCGATGCCGAGAAAATTGTTATCGTAGCCCATCGCGACGCCTATTTTGAAGGTGCTGCAGACAATGCTTCCGGGGTAGCTACTGCGCTGGAATTAGCGCGCTATTTTGCCGGGATTCCGAAAGCAGATAGAAAGCGCACGGTAGAAATCATTGGCACTCCAGGGCACCATAATATCGCGAGAACAGGTTTTAATTGGCTATATGAGAACCGAGGCTCGATTCTCGACAAGACGGTACTATTGATCAACGCAGAACATACCGCCCATTCGCTGGTGGATCGCTTCGGTGATGACCTCTGTACCACAAACGCAACCGGACCTTTTTCCTGGCAGATCAACGGCTCAAACAGACTGGCAGAATTAGCGCTGCAGGCATTTGATGAATTTGGTATTCCCCGCTGGGCGGAGACTGGTGGACCCGTGGGGGAAATCAGGACTATCGCTGATCTGGTTCCCTCAATTGTGCTGATGCATGCGGGAGTTTTAGTGCATACCAATATTGAGACAACGGAAGCGATTCCTGCCGTCAGCCTTGCTGCCACGACCAGAGCCTATGCGAAGATAATCGAGCGGTTGAACACTATGAGTTTCTCTGAGTTAACTAATTAAAAGGACTCCTAAAGCACATGAATATTCGTTATTCAATCTTCCTTATACCCAAAAAATTGAAAAACGAATTCATTATCCGGCCGTAGTAAATATTCGCGCTGGAGAAAAATTCGATCTTGCGAATGTCTATATTGGCTCAATGAACATGGACGAGACTATTAGCGAAGACGAAATAATAGAGATGATCCTATATATTCCAGAGCATAAAGCAGAGGAATATACTAAGGCTTATCTAGGGGAATACTGGTCTTCTGAATCCTCATTAATTGATGTGATATCCGATATATTTGTTGATGCTCATGAACTAAAGGAGACGATCGTCAAAAACCATCACCTTTATCCTGGAGATATTGAGGGCAAAGGAGAGTGGGAAAATGATTACGTCAAGATCACCACCCCAACGGGCGAGGTGCTGTTCGAGGACGGCGCCTACTGACCGTTTTATCTTTAATAGTGTGCCTAGTTATGGCAATGGCGCGACAAATTCTTTCTTCAACATTCGAATTAGCATTTGAGATCTCAAAAGCTTTCTAGACTTCTGCTTGGCAATCCCTTAAAGATTATTCGATATATCTCCCACACCATAGAACACCCAATAGACCGAAGGTCGAGCAGTAATTTCACTGTAGGATGTTTTGATTTGGACCAAATTTGGACCACTGCGGCGCAACCCACTACAACTAAGGACAACAAGTGGCAATAGAAAAGCGGTGATGGTACCTTATTTTAAGTGACGCAGGCTGTTGTGGTGAGTTGTAGTTGATTGTCTGCGAGGGACTCATAATCCGTCGGTCCCAGGTTCGAGTCCTGGT
>Ga0255759_10004519_pt1 | contig 11991 bp, 9 predicted proteins | sample 101ome_20_FD_179959 | JGI IMG/M metagenome (GOLD analysis project Ga0255759, IMG submission 179959) | Coastal salt marsh microbial communities from the Groves Creek Marsh, Skidaway Island, Georgia - 101404AT metaG (version 2) | ecosystem: Environmental > Aquatic > Marine > Intertidal zone > Salt...
CCACTTTTACAGCTTGTTTATAATTACCATTAGCAGCAAGAATTAGTGAGTGTTGTCTCAAATGAAAAAATCTAGGATTTTCCATCATATCCATAGCTTTTTCCATCCACTCTAAAGCTTTATCTAACATAAGATTTTCTTCTTTATAATATACAGCTGCTGCGTAATAATCTGATGCCTTAGGATCAGCATCCATTAATGACTCAATTTGAGTACTAACTAAGTCTCTAGTAGGAACACTGACAGGAACAGTAACGTAAACATCTCCCCATGATATTACTAAATCTACATCGTTATTAGATAAGTTCTTGAATGAAATCGAAAAGGTTTCTAACTGATATCCATCTTTATATTTTACAGATTTAAAATTTGATTTGAAAACTATTTTAGAGTCATCCCAGTCTCTAGGAACACCCCAAACCTCAGCTTGTGAATATAAAATTACATCCCAATTATCTTCATTAGGAATTGAAAATATTGAATAAGAACCTTCTTCAATAGTTTTACCGTCAATAACTACATCTGTTGAAAAGCTAATCTTTGTACTGCTATTTGCACCAGTTCTCCACAATTTACCATAAGGAACGAGATTACCAAATATTTCTCTACCCTTCATCGAAGGTCTGTTATAATCTACTTCTATTTCTGTAAGTCCAACTACCTGTTCTATTTCAGCAGCAGGGCTAGCAGGAGGTGTTTTAAGTTGAGAGAATGAAGTAAAACTCATAAAAAGTAAAAAGATTGTAAATAGCTTTTTCATAATTATTTTAATTAATTTTTTAAGACCCTAAAATATTTAAAAAATATTTAAAATGAAATAGATAAATAAATTAGATAATATTCAAAATAATTAACTCTTTTGAAATATAATTAGATATATGTAGGTTTGAAATATGAATTTCTCTAATAAATATCTACAGTTTGTAATTGGGTACGTAGCTTTCTCATTTTCAATTCTAGAAGGGCTAAGTTTTTTAATAGAAAATTATGGCATAAGCTCAAAATTATTAGACTATACTCTACTCTGTCTCGTAATTGGTTTTTTTGGTATGATATTATATCAATTATACCTATCTATAAAAAGTAAAAAAAATACAAAATCAACAAAAAAATTAAATGTCAAAGGGTATCTGTCTTATCTAAATATTGCAGTTACATTACTTATAGGAGCCTTTTTTATTTATTATTATAATAAAAGCACATCGAAGGATGAACTATTTGAAGTTAAATTACCCCAAATAATTGAGGCATTTGAAAATAATGAATACTCAAGAGTTTATAGTGAAATCACAACTCTTAAAAATAATAACATTTCAAATCCTATAATTGATAATTACTATGGTAAAGTAACAACTGAAGTAGACATAAATACAACACCAGGAGGTTATGAAGTATACTTAGATTTATTAAATGATTCAACAGATGACTGGATATCACTAGGAAAATCTCCAATTACAAATGTTAGAGTACCTAACGTAAGATTCAATTTAAAATTTAAGTTAGGAAATGAAGAATTTATCGAAATGTCAAATTATTGGGTACTTAACAATGGAAGAGACTACGGAATCCCTGAAAGTAATACATTTGATAAAGATCAATACAAACTAATATTAGGAGGAAAAAGGAGTCTTCAGTTTCCAGGGTTAGATCACTACTCTTCTATAGAAATTGGTCCATATTTAATTTCAAAATTTGAAGTAACAAATAAAGAGTATTTAGATTTTATTTTAGAAAAAGGCTATGAAAACCCTGAATATTGGAAGTTTGCAATTGATGAAGATCCAGACTTTATGGATAGTAAAGTAAAGAACTTTACAGATAAATTTGGAAGAATTGGCCCTTCCAATTGGTCTTATGGCATGTATCCTGATGGTCAAGAAAATTTTCCAGTAACTGGAATTTCTTGGTATGAAGCAATGGCCTATGCAAATTATAAAAAATTATCAATTCCTAATGTATATCAGTGGGCATCTGCTGCTACTTTAAGTTCATCAAGTTCGTTTATGTATAACAGTAACTTTAGTCAAAACCAATTAATTAATGTTGGATCAAATGAAAATTCTAATTATAATGGATTATTTGATATAGCAGGCAATGTCAGAGAGTGGATAGTAAATTCCTTGAGTGATGACAGCTCAATAAAAGGAATTTTAGGCGGAAGTTTTAATGACGAACCATATTATTTTAATGATTACTTTGGACAAAACTCACTAGATAGAAGTATTGGTAATGGAATAAGACTAGTAAAAAATTTAGATAGTGAATATAAGACCAATGAAACAGCAAATGATCAATATTATGTTAAAGTTAGAGATTTCTTAAATGAGGAAAATGTATCCGACGATGTTTTTGAAATATTTAAATCTCAATTTGATTATAATCTTTCAGAATTAAATAAAGAGGAAAAAACACTAGAATATAGTTTTTCATCATTTGCAGTTGATAAGTTTATTATTGATGCTGCATACAATGATGAAAGATTACCAGGATATGTATTCTATGATAAAAATATCAAGGAAAAATATAAACCAATTATTTTTTTCCCAGGATCTGGCTCAATAAATACAAATTCATTTGAGAACGGAATAGAAAATAGAATGAAGCAATTCTCATATTTATTATCTGAAGGTTATGCAATAATTCACCCAATATATAAAAGTACATTTGAAAGAAGAGATAATATAAGGAGTGACTATCCAGATGAAACTGATGGATATAAAAATGCTGTTATAAGATGGGGAAAAGATTATAAAAGAGCATTAGATTATATTGAATCAAGAGATGATATGGATATGAGCAATCTATCTTACTATGGAATTAGTTGGGGTGGTTCAATAGCAAATATTTTATTAGCTATAGACGATAGAGTTAAAAACTCTGTTTTATATGTTGCCGGAATTGAGTTTCAAACATGTAAGAAAGAGGTTGATAAATTTTACTATACTTCTAGAATAACAATCCCTGTTCTAATGTTAAATGGAAAGTTTGATCATTTCTTTCCTTTAGAGACATCTCAAATACCTATGTTTAAATTACTAGGCACTCCAGAAAAAGACAAAAAACATTACGTATATGAAACAGGTCACTATGTTCCTAGGGATGAACTTATTAAACTTCATCTAGATTGGTTAAAAAAGTATGAGAGGAGCTAATCTTAGGTCAATGACTAGTGAGCCTCGTGCCGGGATCGAACCAGCGACCTAGTGATTACAAATCACTTGCTCTACCATCTGAGCTAACGAGGCTTTAATTAATATTTTCGCAAATATAATATCAATTTAAAAAGAAAAAAATCTTATCATAAATTGTATATATCTTTCATAAAAAAATTAATTAGCAAGACTTATTTCATTGTTTAAGGCAGTTGGATCAAAGAAATGATATGCCTCAACAATTTTACCATCTTCCCATCTAAAACCGTGATGAACTAATATACTTACTTCATCTTTAGAGTATTTACCTGTTCCTGTCCACTCAAACCAAGCCATTGACCATACAGTACCATTATTATAGTTTGCTGTTGTAAGATTGATAGGCTGATTTTTATTATTTGATATATTATCAAATAATTCAAAATGTGACGAAACACCTGACAACCAACCCTCTTTATCAAACTGATCAGAATTGAAGAAACATTCTACATCATCTGAAATCATATACTCAATACTTCTAAAGTTATTTTCAGCATAAGCTTTCATTAACTCTCTTGTCATTTTAGTCTCATCAGCTTGGTCATTAAGTGTACCAGATAGCTGTCCATCATTAATAGTAGCAATTTCATTATTTTCCACTGGAACACATGAAAAAACTAATAAAAATGAAGAAAATAAAAAGATTAAATTTTTCATAAATTTTTGGTTTACAATTTTAAATAATGTTTAAAATTAAAAATAAAAGAGATACCCTCTAACTTTTTTATTTGAAAATTCTATTGTTGGAAGTGGTATTTTAATAAAACTAATTGCTTTAAAAACTTTATTAACTATTTTAGAATTAGTTTTAATCTTAGCAAAATCAATGTCCAAAGAAATATAAAACTGTCTATACCTCTTATAATCCGGAAGAGCTTGCCCTTTATAGTATTTTTTATTTTCAAATTCACCTAACATTCCATCTGCACCATATCCAAGAGCTAAATTTAACCAATTTGGAAATTTATATAATCTAAATATTTTTTTTGGTGAGAAAGAAAACCAATAAGTATAACCATTGTAATCATATACAAACTCAGAAAGTAAATTGTTTTTTCCAAGTAGACCGAAAGAATTCCTTGCATATTTTGATCTACTAAAAGATAGTTTAGGCATAATTAATTGTTTACCAAAATACTTTTGTTGACCTATAAAAAAAACAGAACCCAATGTATTTGCAAACATATCTGATACGGAAAACCCCCAACCTTCATAATAAGCATCAAAAAACTCAATTGGAGTCTCTAAAATCAAGCCTTGAGATCCACCTAGATATAAAGCCTGATTCTCAGAAAAATGAAATTTTTTCATTAATGAATATCCTATAGTGCTCTCTAGATAAGATGCGTAAAAATGTCCAAACTTATCAAGTTGATTCCAACCTTTTAAGTCATTATAAAAATGGAAAGGGACTCTTTTTTTATCGGAATACCATTCATTTTTAAGGTAGGAAATAGCTCCAGTTAAAACAGCTCCTTCCACTACTAAAAATTTGTAAAAGTTCCTATCTACTTTCCTATTTAATGAGTCTATTGAATAGAGATTTTGAGATATAAAAAAGAAGATAAAACAAAGAATTGTTATCGATCTCAAAATAAAGATTTTATCTTTTTGAGATCAATGTTACCGCCACAAACTACAACTAAACATTTTGACTTAGAGGGTATCTTTAATTTATTACAAACGATAGGCACAAAGCAAGCAGAAGCTGAGGGCTCTGGTACAATTTTTAATCTCTCAATCATCATTCTAAGAGACTCTATCATTTCATCCTCAGAAACATTAATTATGTCATCAACATATTCTTTGACATACTCAAAAGTAATTTTACCAGCAAAAGGTGCTGCTAGAGTATCAGCGATAGTTTTATTATTGATTGTATCAAATGTCTCAGGCTTATCTGATTTAATACTATTTGTCATTACATTTGAATTGATAGGTTCAACTCCAATTATCTTTATTTTAGGGTTTATTTGTTTTAAAACACAAGACATACCCGCAATCAATCCTCCACCTCCTATACTTATAAAAGCATAATCTATATTCTTAATTTTATCTATAACCTCTAGAGATACAGTACCTTGCCCCATCAGAATGTCAAGGTCGTCAAATGGATGAACAAAAGATAAATTTTCTTTATCGATAAGATTTTGACAAGTATCCATCATCTTCTCTTTTGTAAGTATAACTTCACCGCCGTAAGATACTGTAGCATCTATTTTAGATTGTGAGGTCGTATGAGGCATTATTATCTTTGACTTGATTCCAAACTGAGAACAAGCCCATGAAGTCGCCTGGGCATGATTTCCAGCAGAAATTGCTACTACCCCTCTGGACTTCTCCTCTTCAGTTAACTGTAAAACTTTATTAATTGCTCCTCTAGATTTGAATGAACCTGTTTTCTGCATCAATTCAAGTTTGAATGCAATATCAAGGTCAAACATATCATTCAAAGAGGTAGATGATATTATTGGTGTCTTATTAATGTAAGGGGATATACGCTTTAAGACGGATTTAAACTTGTCTAGTGAGGGAAAATTCAAACTTTGTTTATAAGATTAAGCTGTAACTTCAAAGATTCTATCTCTTTATCAGAGTTATTAATTTTTTCCATATACTCTTTTTTAAGATTTTCAGCAGCAACTGACTCTTTTAAGTAGTAGATATTATTCTTCAAATTTTTAATTTCAGACTGTATAGAATTTATTTTTTTAATTAAGTCCGATTTTTTCTTAATAATCTTATTTTTGGAATAAGGGTTTTTAGCAAGAGAATTCAATTCAATGATAAATTTAAATTTATCAAAATCATCTTTATTCATTAATTTAGAAGACTTCTCAACAACAATATCAATTGTTTTTTTGAATTTTTCTTTTACAGTATCAACTTTATCTCTTGCCACGTGACCAATCTCTAAAAATTTAACTTGAAGCTTAAAGAATTCGTCTTGATCAAAATCTTTATTTTCAAGTAATTTTTCAATAGCATCACATGTGCTTAACTTTTTCTCTAAATTATCTTCGTACATTTTAATTGTATCCTTATCTTCTACTCTCATTCTTTCGTAGAAGAAGTCACAAGCATCTCTAAACTCTTTATATATAGAATCCTTTTGTTTTATTGGAACCTTACCAATTTTCTTCCATTCTTGCTGTAAAGATTGAATTTCTTTGGATGTATTTTCCCAGTCATCGCTTGATTTTAATTCATTTACTTTATCAACTATTGACTGTTTTAAATCAAGATTTGCTTTAAACGAATCGTCAATTTTCTTGAAAAATTTAGACTTATTACTAAAAAATTCTTTGAATGAATTCCAGAATTCTTTACTTATATTCCTTACTGAAGTTTTTGGTACACCTCCAATAGAGTTCCATTTATCTTTTAATGACAAAACTTGTTTTGTTTTATTATTCCACTCTTTAAAATTTTCGGACTTTAAGTTTTTAATTTTATTTATCTCGTCAAGAAGTTTAGTCTTTTTATCTAAATTTTCATTTAGAGATACTTTTATATTAGCTATAAAATCTTTCTTTTTCTTATAAACTTCATCAGATGCATTTTTTAATCTATTCCATATATCCTCCTGCTTATCCCTTTCTACTGGACCAATATGTTTAAATTCAGCATGCAGCTCGTTAAGTGAGGATACAGCTTTCATAATATTAGAATTATCAATAAGCTTTTCAGCTTTTTCACAGATAGCGTTCTTAAGTACAAGATTTTTCTTTCGATCTAAATCTTTTAACTCAAAGTATATACTTCTATTATCATAAAATCTATCTAAAAGAGCATTATATGTGGTCCATAAAGATTTATCCTTCGAGTTATCAATATGCCCAATATCTTTCCAAGTATTCTGTAAGTCTTTAACATTATTGAAAGTATCTTTATTTTCAACACCATTGACAAGTTCTCTTAAGACCCTAATAATCTCTTTTTTTTTCTTAAGTTTTTTTGCTGGGCTAGCTTCTTTTTCATCTGAACCGTTATCAGAATTTTCAGCTTTCTCTACCTTTTCTTCAACCATCTTCTCGGCTTTCTCTACCTTTTCTTCAACCTTCTCCTCGGCTTTCTCTACCTTTTCTTCAACCTTCTTCTCGGCTTTTTCTACTTTTTTCTTAGATTTAACTGCTTTTTCTTTAAGAGATAATGATTTTTTTGAGGAAACTTCTGTTTTTTTAGAGTCCTTTTTATCAGTAGTTGACTTACTAGAGTTATCAACTTTTTTTTCCGATTTTTCTTTATCTGACATAGTGCAAATTTATACAATATTTTAATTCAAAGAAGGGTCTTTTGGATAATTAGAAAATATTTTATTTTTTCCACCTCTATCAGATAAAAAGGACATCCAAAACTTTTCATCAATTATATCAAAAATAAAATTTGAAATATAATCATTGATTACAATCCACGAATTTTCATCAATCTCATTATCTAACTGATTAGGAGACCATCCAGAATATCCTGAAAAGAACTTAAATTTAAAACTAGAGACGTTATTTTCAATATCATCAATTACTGAACCTAAATCTCCACCTAAATAAATATCTTTTGAGATTTTTACTGAGTCTTTAATTTGGTCAGAGCTATGAATAAAGTTTAGATATGAGTTTTCAACAGGACCACCATTATATAAGTTTTCTTTAATGATCTTATTTAAATTAGATGTTATAGAATCAGGACTTAATTTATCGTTAAGTTTATAACCGAAACTTCCATCGGAATTATGTTGACATATAAGAATAATTGATCTTTCAAAATTTAAATCCCTCATTAAAGGTTGAGATAAAATTAAGCTCCCTTTAGTAACTTTATTATTAGATTTAAAGTTGAAATAATCAAAATCCATAATATTAATATAATTTAATTATGAAAGGAATTCAAAACTTAAGAGTAGATTATTCTGGAGAAATTATTGATCTAAAAAACTTCAACAATGATCCAATTAAGGAATTTAAGAATTGGTTTGAGTTTGCTAAAAATAATGAAGTTATCGAACCAAATGCAATGGTTTTATCTACTTTAAATGATAATTCAATTAACTCAAGAACTGTTTTACTAAAAGATATCTCGAGTGATGGCTTTACTTTTTTCACAAACTATACAAGTAAAAAAGGTGTAGATATTCAAAACAATAATATTGTATCTTCAGTTTTTTTGTGGAAAAAGATTGAAAGACAAGTTATTATTCAAGGGACTGCAACCAAATTAAAAACTGAAGATTCAATTAAATATTTTAACTCAAGACCACGAAAAAGTAAAATTGCAGCATGGGCGTCTAAGCAAAGTAGTAAGTTAGAAGACTCGAAAGATTTATTAGAAAGGTTTAAATATTATGAAAATAAATTTAAAGACGAAGATATACCATATCCTGACTTCTGGGGTGGTTATTTTATCAAACCAACATCAATAGAATTTTGGCAAGGTAGATCTTCAAGAATGCATGATAGAATACTTTATCAAAAAAAATCAGGGAACTGGGAGCTTTGTAAACTCTACCCTTAAATAATATTCTTTAAAGAATTGACTTGAAGTTTATTCTCAGAGGTAAAACCTTCTCCATATACAGCACCAATTGAATGTCCCATCTCTATAGCCCTAGAATTAATAAAATTCATGAATTCTTTTGATGAAATAAAGGACTTAGGTTCTTTACTTTTTGGATCGTAGAACTGACTTTTAAAACAGTTTATAGCCTCAACTTTCTTGTCATAAAACTTAGTTATATCTATCACAAAATCAGGATCTACATAATTATTTTGAATTGAATATAAGATTGATTTTGGTCTCCATGGAGACTGAATTTCTCCTTCAGATTTAGTATTTATCTTAACTAATCCAGATAAAAAACAAGCTTTTTTGACCAATCTAGATGCAGTCTCGTGGTCAGGATGTCTGTCTTTCCTTGAATTAGTAATAATAATTTTAGGCTGATGTTTTCTAATCTGTTCTACTACTTTTATTAGTGATTCTTCATCAGAGCTTATAAATCCATCTCTTAAACCTAAATTAATTCTAAATTCCGCACCAATTACCTTAGCAGCATCTGCAGCTTCCTCTAATCTTATCTTATCGGTTCCTCTAGTTCCTAACTCTCCTCTAGTTAAATCAACCATACCAACCTTTAGACCATCTTCAATAGATGACATAATAGTACCCGCACAACATAGTTCAGCATCATCGGGATGAGCTAAAATTACTAAAATATCAACCATAATTAATTATTAGAAATATATCTTTCTGCGTCTAAAGCTCCCATACATCCTGACCCTGCAGCAGTAACTGCCTGTCTATATATTTTATCTTGAGCATCACCAGTAGCAAAAACACCTGGAACGTTAGTTTCTGTACTTCCTGGTTTTGTTAAAATATATCCGCTCTCATCAAGCTTTAGATATTCCTTAAAAATATCGGTATTGGGCTGATGTCCTATAGCTATAAACACTCCTCCTAACGATATGTTCTTAGTCTCATTAGTAACATTATTTATAATATCAATCCCCTCCACTGAATCATTCCCTTTGATTTCCTGAATTTCGGAATTCCAATGAATTTCAATTTTATCGTTTTCCTTAATTCTATTTTGCATAATGACAGATGCTCTCATCTCATCTCTTCTTATAACCAAATGTACTTTATTTGTGAGTTTTGATAGGTATAAAGCCTCTTCAGCAGCAGTATCACCTCCTCCAACAACAGCAACATCTTGACCTCTAAAGAAAAATCCGTCACATACTGCACAAGCAGATACACCCTTTCCATTTAGTCTTTGTTCGGACTCAAGATTTAACCATTTAGCAGATGCACCAGTAGAAATGATTATAGATTTCGCAATTATTTTCTCATTAGAATCAGAAAAAGCAATTAACTGATCAGAAGAAAAATCAACAGATGTAATCATACCAGACTTAATCTCAGCACCAAATCTTCCAGCTTGTTTCTCAAAATCAACCATCATCTCTGGTCCCATAACACCATCTGGATAACCAGGATAATTTTCAACATCAGAAGTAATGGTAAGTTGACCTCCAGGTTGATCTCCTTTATAGAGTAATGTATTTAATCCTGCTCTAGACGTATAAATTGCAGCAGTATACCCTGCAGGTCCAGATCCAATAATTAATATATCAACCTTTTTGTCACTCATTACTTGTCTTTTTTCTCAGGCTTTGGTAATAAAGCTTTTCTTGAAAGTCTAAATTTACCAGTTCTCCTATCGATTTCAATAAGTTTAACTTTTACTTCTTCACCTTCTTCTAAAACACCTTCCATAGTCTCAACTCTCTCCCATTTAATTTCAGATATATGAAGTAATCCATCTTTACCAGGCATAAACTCTATAAATGCGCCAAAGTCTTTAATTGATTTTACTTTTCCGACATAAGTTTCACCTACTTCTGGGACAGCTATAATAGCCTTGACTCTTTCAACAGCATTGTCCATATCTTCTTGATTAGAAGAAAATATATTGACAATCCCATTCTCATCAACTTCTTCAACTAGTACAGTTGCACCAGATTCTTTCTGTATCTCTTGAATTATCTTTCCTCCTGGGCCAATCACAGCACCAATCATGTCTTTTGGAATAGACATCTGGAAAGATCTAGGCGTATGCGCCTTAAGATCAGATCTAGAATCTTTAATAGTATTAGACATTTCTTTTAATATGTGAAGTCTACCTTCTTTAGCTTGATTTAAAGCTTCAGTAAGTACATCAAATGATAAACCATCTATTTTAATATCCATCTGACAAGCTGTAATACCGTCTTCAGTTCCAGTAACTTTAAAATCCATATCACCAAGATGATCTTCATCTCCTAATATATCAGATAAAATAGCGTACTTTCCTGATTCAGCATCAGAGATCATACCCATAGCAATACCAGATACAGGCTTTTTAACCTTTACACCAGCATCCATTAAAGCTAAACTTCCAGCACAAACAGTTGCCATAGAAGATGAACCATTGGATTCCAAGATATCAGAAACAATTCTAATTGTATACGGATTATCCTCGTCAGCAGGTATAGTATTTTTAAGTGCCCTCAACGCTAAATTACCATGACCAATTTCTCTTCTACCTGCACCTCTATTAGGTCTAACCTCGCCAGTTGAGAAACCAGGGAAGTTATAGTGGAGGATGAATTTATTATAACCGTTATGCATTGCGCCATCAATCATCTGCTCATCAAGTTTTGTACCTAATGTAACAGTTGTCAGAGACTGCGTCTCTCCTCTTGTAAAGATTGCTGAACCATGCGCATTAGGTAAATAATCAATTTCAGACCATATTGGTCTTATCTCATCTAATTTTCTTCCGTCTAACCTTACCTTAGAATCTAGTACAGAATTTCTGATAGCATCTTTCTCGACATCGTGAAAATATTTGTTGAATAGAAACTCATCAAAATCATCATTATCTGCAGCTCCAACAGATTCTAAATACTTTTCTCTTACCTCTTTAAATGACTCTCCTCTCTTCTTCTTATTAGCAATACCCTTAGCAGCTATCTTATACAGGTCGTCATAAGTTTTCTTTATTATATCATTTTTAAGATCATCATCAGATTTTTCATGAGAATATTCTCTATTGTCTTGACTTCCAACTTTTTTGAGTAATTCATTCTGAAGTTCACATAAAGTTTTAATAGCCTCATGAGCAACTTTAAGAGCCTCAACAATCTCTTCCTCAGAAACTTCTTTAGATTCACCTTCAACCATACAAATATTATCATATGATGCTCCAACCATTAGGTTAAGAGTAGCATTTTCAATTTGCTCAGGTGTTGGGTTAACA
>Ga0255759_10004524_pt1 | contig 11983 bp, 15 predicted proteins | sample 101ome_20_FD_179959 | JGI IMG/M metagenome (GOLD analysis project Ga0255759, IMG submission 179959) | Coastal salt marsh microbial communities from the Groves Creek Marsh, Skidaway Island, Georgia - 101404AT metaG (version 2) | ecosystem: Environmental > Aquatic > Marine > Intertidal zone >...
TAAATTTTCTAGCCATGTAATACCCGGTATGATTGCAAAATTTAGATCCTCAAAAAAAAATAAAAAAAAATTTGTAGAATTACTGGGTAGTGGAAAACCTATAAGAGAATTTTTATTTAATGACGACTTAAGTGAAGCAATATTTTTACTTTTGAGGTTATCTAAAAAAAAAATTTTAAGTGTAACTAGAAATGATTTCCCAATTTTTAATATTGGTACTGGAAAAAGTATTTCAATAAAAAATCTTGCAAAATTAATTAAAAAAATTGTTCAATATGAGGGTAAAATAAAGTTTAACAATTTTTATCCAGATGGGACGAAAAACAAAAATTTAAATTCAAACAAGATTAAAGCTCTTGGATGGAAGCCCAAAATTAAACTAGAAGTTGGTATAAAAAAGATATTAGATCAAAAAAAATTTAAAAATGAATAATATGCTAAATTTTTTTTTAGAAATTAATTCATATGAAAAACATAAAAAAATAACAAATAATCAAAAAACTTTTTTTATTGGAGGGTTACTAATATTAATTGGGATTTTATTAATAGATATTAAATTAGAATTTAAATTTTTATGTATTGCAATTTATTTAATCGGTTTGTGTTCAGATAAAAAATATTTATCTTCTCCAAATTTAAGATTGTTTCTACAAACACTTGTAATTTTATTTTCTATATATTCTCTTGATTTAAAAATAGAAGAAACACGTTTAGATTTTTTAGACATTTTGTTAAAATTTGATATTGTTTCAGTTATATTTACAGCATTTTGTATCCTAATATTGATAAATGGTTCAAATTTTATTGATGGAATAAATTGTAATTTAATATTGTATTATTTAATAATTACATTTCTAATAATATTTATTTTTAATGACAATTTTTATTCATTCGTAAATAAAGATGATTTATATATTATATCTTTTTTTTTATGTTTAATTTTATTATTTAATTTTTTAGGAAAAATTATATCAGGTGATAGTGGCGCATATTTAATAAGTTTTTTTTGGGGTATTAATTTAATTAATATTTCATCAAATGAAAATTTTATATCACCTTTTTTCATAGTTTTGTTGTTATGGTACCCCGCATTTGAGAATTTTTTTTCAATTTTAAGAAAAGTAAAATTAAATAAGTCAGCATTGAATGCTGATTTCAATCATTTTCATCAATTATTATTTTTATTTCTAAATTTAAAAATTAAAAATAAAAGAATAGCCAATAATTTAAGTGGAATTACAATTAATGTTTATAATCTTTTAATTTTTTTAATTGCAGTTAATTATTTTAATCAAACTGAAATAATGGTTTTACTTACATTATTTAATATTTCTATTTATTTGATTTGTTATTTTCGAATTTTATCGATTATAAAAAATGTTTATAAAAAAAATTATGAATAATATGAATTTTATAAAATCCTTTTAAAAATATTTATAAAATAAGAATTTAGATTTAATGAGTAAAGATTTAATAACAATAATTATTACTTCCTACAACAAGGAAAAGTATATCAAAAAATCCATTAGATCTGCTTTAAATCAATCTTACAAAAAAAAAGAAGTTATTGTGTTTGATGATTGTTCTTCAGATAATTCAATCTCAATTATTAGAAAAATTAAAAATATTAAACTTGTAATAAATAAAAATAAAAAAAAAAAATCATCTCCATTAAATCAAATAAATGCAATAATGAGAAGCCTCACAAAAGCTAGAGGAAAATATATTTTTTTACTTGATGGAGACGATGAATTCAAGAATGATAAAGTCGAAAAATTAATGAAATATTTTAAACAAAATATTCATTTTAAAATGATTCAAGATAAACCTAGTTTAAGAAATAGAAAAAATTTTTTTAATTTTAAAAAAAAAAATCATTTTTTTTCTATTTGGCCCAGCATTTATCCAACTAGTTGTATCGCAATTAAAAAAGATTATTTTCTAAAATTTCTTAAATTTATAGAAAAAAATAAATATGGCAATTTAGAAATAGACTCAAGATTAGTTATTTACGCATTTTTAAATAATGATTTAAAAATTTTGGATAATTCCCTCACATATTATAATATTGATAATTATGGGATAAGCTCAAAATATACAAAATTCAACAAAAATTGGTGGAAAAAAAGAAATGAAGCTTTTGATTATATGCAAAATTTATCAAATAAATTAAACTTAAAATTTCTTAAAGGTCCTGATTACATTGTAACCAAAATATTAAATTTATTTTTTTAACTAACTAATTTTTCTTAGATTATCTTAATATTTTAATTTTGATTTTAATAACAATATATTTGAATATTTCTTTTAATAATCTATGAACATATTAACATATATATAAATTATTTAATTTTAAATGAAGAATATAATAATTGTTACAGGTGGGGCTGGTTTTGTTGGATCAAACCTTATTGGGTATTTTATTCAAAAGACGAATTATAAAATCATAAGTATTGATAATTATTCATCTGGTACAAAAAAAAATCATATAAACGATAAAAGAATTACTTATATTAAATCTAATACTCAAAATATTTCTAGAGTCTTAGATAAAAAGAAAAAATCCATTAACGCAATATTTCATTTTGGAGAATTTGCTAGAATTTATCAAAGCTTCCAATTTATGAATGAATGTATTGATACAAATACAATAGGTACAAATGCTGTTTTTAATTTTTGTTTAAAAAATAAAATAAAATTAATTTATTCAGCAACATCAGCTTCTTTAGGAAACAAAGGACAAGATAAAAATTTATCACCTTATGCTTTTACGAAATCGAAAAATTTAGAACTTTTAGAAAATTTAAAAAAATGGTTTAATTTTAAATATGAAGTAATTTTCTTCTATAACGTCTATGGCCCAAGACAAATTTGTAATGGTAAAATGGCTACTGTAGTCGGAATTTTTGAACATCATTATAAAAATAAAAAACCATTACCTGTAGTTAAACCAGGAACTCAATCAAGAAGATTTACACATATTCAAGATACTGTAGAAATTTGCTTTTTAGCTTGGAAAAAAAATAAATGTAAATTTTATAGTATTTCAAATAAAAAAAGTTTTACTATTAACGAGTTAGCTAAATTATTTAATTATAAAATAAAATATTTACCTTCCAGAAAAGGAGAGAGATATGCTTCTGCTTTAAGTAATTTAAGTCTTTCAAATAAGATAAATAAATATTTTGGAAAGATTAATCTAAAAGATTATGTTCATAATTTCTGTAAAAACGTTAGAAAACATTAGAAAATACCTGATAAATGATGTTTACAATAAAATTTAATTATGTATAAAACCTGTGCCGGTAATTATTGCGAAAGTGTTATACCCGATCCCATTCCGAACTCGGTAGTCAAGCCTTTCAGCGCCGATGGTACTTTGTCTTAAGGCACGGAAGAGTAGGACGTTGCCGGCATTAAAAAATTATGAAAATTAAAAGCTCACTAAAATCTATAAAAAAAAGAGATCTTAATTCTAAATTAGTAAGAAGAAGAGGTCGTGTTTACGTAATCAATAAAACTAACCCAAAATTTAAAGCAAGACAGAAGTAATTTTTATGGATAATGAAAACCATAAAAATACATGGAATAATTTTACAAAGTTTGTGTTGTGGGGAACTGTCGCGGTTATTGGTGTTTTAGTTTTAATGGCAATATTCTTGTTGTAAGATTGATGTATGAAGATTGCATCAATTTTAGAAAATCAAAACATTGAAAAAAGAATAGCAATTACTCCTGAAATTGCAAAAAAATACATATCTCTCAGTTTTGAAGTTTCATTATCTGAAAATTATGGAAGTCATCTTGGAATTAAAGATGAAGAGTATAAAGAATTAGGGGTATCAATTTCAAAAGATGAAAAAGAAATCATATCTAGTGCAGATATTATTGTCCAGTTAGGTTTATTAGATGATGACAAAAGTTCTTTATTAAAAGAAAATCAAACATTTATTGGGGTATTAAACCCATATGATAATAAAGATAAGATAAATGATTTAGTTAAAAAAAACATCAATACTTTTTCACTTGAATTACTTCCAAGAATAACAAGAGCTCAGTCTATGGATATTCTATCCTCACAAGCAAACCTTGCGGGTTATAAAGCAGTGGTAGAGTCGTTCGCTCATTTTGAAAAAGCAATTCCAATGATGATGACTGCAGCAGGAACAATACCAGCTGCGAAAGTATTAGTTGTTGGTGCAGGGGTTGCAGGTCTACAAGCAATTGCAACTGCAAAACGAATGGGCGCAATTGTATTTGCAACAGATGTTAGAATGGCTTCTAAAGAACAGGTTGAAAGTTTAGGAGGTAAATTTTTAACAGTTGAAGGTGCAGAAAATCTTGAGACTGAAGGGGGTTACGCAAAAGAAGCCTCAGATGATTTTAAAAAGAAACAAGAAGAATTATTATCTGAAACTTTAAAAAAGATTGATATAGTAATTTGTACAGCTTTAATTCCAGGAAAAAAAGCACCAGTGATTATTAAAGAAGGCATGATTAATAATATGAGCTCAGGTTCAATAATTTATGATCTAGCTGCTATTCAAGGTGGAAATACAGCACATACTAAAGTTGATGAAATTATAGATAGCAACGGTGTTAAAATAATGGGGGAAAGTAATATTTTAAATAAACTACCAACTTCAGCATCTAATTTATATGCAAAAAATGTATTTAATTTTGTGTCGAATTTATATGATAAAGAAATTAATAAAATTAATATAAATTTAGAAGACGAGATAATTGAAAAAACATTAATAAAATAAAATTATGGAAATAGATCCTTTTATATTTAGATTAAGTATTTTTATCCTTTCAATTTTTATAGGATATTATGTGGTTTGGAGCGTAACTCCATCACTTCATACTCCTTTAATGTCAGTTACCAATGCTATTTCATCTGTCATAATTGTAGGCGCAATTATTGCAGGTTTGGCAGGGAACTCTAATACTATATTTAACACTTCAAGTATCTTTGGTTTTTTAGCAATATCACTAGCAGCTATTAATATATTTGGTGGTTTTTTAGTAACGCAGAGAATGCTTGCAATGTATAAAAAAAAGAAAAAGGATAAATAATGTTATCAGCAAATTTATCAGCCATATTTTATTTAATTTCAGGGGTATTATTTATTTTAGCTTTAAGAGGGCTTTCTTCACCTGAAACATCACGACAAGGAAATTTCTTTGGTATTTTAGGAATGATTATTGCAATTACAGTTACTTTTTTATCTATTGGAAATTTTTCAACTGGATTTGTAGTTGTTTTAATCTTTCTTTTAGTAGGAGGATTAATTGGTGCGTTTATTGCTTATAAGATTCCAATGACTGCAATGCCAGAATTGGTAGCTGGCTTTCATAGTTTGGTTGGGCTCGCAGCTGTGTTTGTTGCAATAGCTGCATTTTTAAATCCAGAGGCTTTTAATTTAGGATCTCCAGGTAACATTAAACTTGGAAGCTTAATTGAAATGTCAATTGGTGCAGCGGTGGGTGCGATCACTTTTTCAGGTTCAATTATTGCTTTTTTAAAACTTCAAGGAATAATGTCAGGTTCACCGATAACTTTTAAAGGACAACATCCGCTTAATGCCTTAATTTTAATTTCAATAATTGTATTAACTTATCTACTTTGCTCTACACAATCCTCTAATTTATTTTGGATATTATTGGCAGTTTCTTTTTTAATCGGTTTTTTATTAATTATTCCAATTGGTGGTGCAGATATGCCGGTAGTGATTTCAATGCTAAACTCATATTCTGGTTGGGCAGCAGCAGGAATTGGTTTTACTTTAGAAAATACAGCTTTAATTATTACAGGTGCATTAGTTGGATCATCTGGAGCAATATTATCTTACATAATGTGTAAAGGAATGAATAGGTCATTCTTTAATGTAATATTAGGAGGTTTTGGAGCAACTGAACAATCTTCATCATCACAAAATAAAGAGCAAAGACCAGTTAAAAGTGGAAATGCAGATGATGCTGCTTTTTTAATGAAAAATGCATCTTCAGTAATAATTGTTCCTGGTTATGGTATGGCAGTTGCTCAAGCACAACATGCTTTAAGAGAGATGGTTGATACTTTAAAAAAAAATGACATAAAAGTTTCTTATGCAATTCACCCTGTTGCAGGAAGGATGCCAGGTCATATGAATGTATTACTTGCCGAAGCAAATGTTCCATATGATGAGGTATTTGAATTAGAAGAAATTAACAATGATTTTGCTAACGCAGATGTTGCATTTGTGATAGGTGCTAATGATGTAACCAATCCAGTTGCCAAAACTGATCCTCAAAGCCCAATTTACGGAATGCCAGTTCTTGATGTCGAAAAGTGTAAATCTGTATTATTTGTGAAAAGAAGTTTATCACCTGGATATGCTGGAATTGATAACGATCTATTTTATAAAGAAAATACTCTAATGTTGTTTGCAGATGCTAAAAAAATGACAGAGGATATTACTAAAAACCTATAGGCATAAATTGAATACTAAACTTATTTTATGTTAATTTAATTTTAATTAAACTAACCATAACACCAAAATTTAACCAAAATATTCCACTTGTAAAACTCGATAAAAAACTTCCTGATGGAATGATGGGCAACACACTAGTAAAAATAAAGATTATAGCTGAAAGCTGATACAAATTTTGAGATTTTAAGTAACTTTTAAAACCAAAATATATTGATGAAAGTATAAAAATTAGAAAACATATATATCCAAATATTCCTGTTTCTGAAAGAAATTCATGATGAATTTGGTGTGGATGATTTGCTTGTCTTAAATCTGTTTTAACATATTCTCTATTTTCATACTTGGTGTTTGCAGATTCAAATCTAAAATTTTTTATTCCTACTCCAAAAATTGGGTTATCTTTAAGTATTTCCATTGACGTATATCGATGAGCTCCATGTTGTGATTTTTTCATATATTTTTCATAACCGTTGATAGTAAATAAAGTTTTAATTTCACCATGGTATCTTTTTTTATATGAGTCACTTGAGTTTGCGATAACAAGCAAAATTAATGGTATAGCTAAAAAAATAGTTAATTTTATTTTGTAATTAATATTTAATACATATGAAGTAAAAATTATAACAGACAAAAATAATTTGATAAAATTAGATCTTTCGCCAATCAAAAAACTTATTAACACAACAAATAAAATTGAAAAAATTAAGATATAATTTTTAGTTTTTTTTAAAATTAAAAAACTTAAAAAAAATAATATAAATCCATGATAAAATGCCCCAACAACCAATTCATCACCAAAAAAACTTGCGATTCTACCTGGCATAATTGATCGATTGCCAATCATATTATGCCCAAATATTATTTCAAAAAGAATATCAATTGAAATAATTAAGAATATCATAAACCAAGATTTATAAACATATTTTGTGAGATTTCCCTCATACTTTTGTATTAATCTTTTAATTTCAAAGATAAAAAAAATTACAAAGAATAACTTTATAACACGTGGGAGTGAGTTTTTTGGATCTATGCTAAAAAAAACGTTAATTATTAATGATATTAAAAAAAAAATTAATAGATAAAAAATAATTTCTTTAAATATGAATTTATTTTTCTTAAAATTTATTAAAAAATTTAATGAAAATAAAAATATAAATAAATTAATAAAAAAATTACCCAATATTAAAGATAGAGGAAAGATGGACAATAAAAAAAGGTATATATAATCTGGAGTAATGGTATTAATTAGATTATTTTTTATTCTCATAATTGGTTGCGGGGGACGGATTTGAACCGCCGACCTTCAGGTTATGAGCCTGACGAGCTACCAGACTGCTCCACCCCGCGATATAGTTAAATTCTATTTTTAAGCTTATTTAACTTTTTAACTCTTTTAATATTTTCTTGTAATATTCTTTTTTTCTTTTCAGAGGGTTTTTCGTAAGTATTTTTTAATTTGATTACTTTAAAAAAACCATCCCTTTGCAATTTTCTTTTCAGAACTCTTAGAGCTTGTTCAATATTATTATCTTTAACTTCTATTTTCATATGTCTAATAAAGCTGAGTGAATACCACTATAAAATTTTGATGTCTATTAAATTCACTCATTGTTTGAAATTTTATTTAATTTCTTAAGATTATCTTTTTTTTTTTCTCTCTTTTAATTCTTCTTTCAGCTTTTTCTATAGCTTCAACCAAATCTTTTTGTGCAAATAAATTAAGTGCAACGGGATCTTTTGGATTTAGATTATTATAATTCCAGTAGCTTTTATTTCTAATAGAAGTAACCGAATTTTTTGTTATTCCTACTAGTTTTGCAATTTGTGAGTCTTTAAGCATATTGTGTTGTCTGATTAACCATAGTGCTGAGTCTGGCTTGTCTTGTCTTTTCGACAGGGGTACATATTTTTTAATTTTTTTCTCATTGTTAGAAATTTCAATGTCGATACTTTTAATCAACAAAGGTCTATTTTCGTCTTTTGATGACAGTTCAATTTCTTCTCTAGAAAGCTGGCCTGAGATTATTGGATTGTAAGCTTTTATTCCTTTAGCAACTTCACCATCTGCTATACCTTGAATTTCAACTTCATGTAAATTACAGAATTTAGCAATTTGTTTAAAAGTTAGTGTTGTATTTTCAACTAGCCAAACAGCAGTAGCCATTGGCATCAAAGGTGTATTGGACATTTAATTTTTTTTATCTGATTTGAAGTTTTGAAATTTTTTATTAAATTTACTTATTCTACCTTTATCCATTAATTTTTGTTTCCCACCTGTCCATGCAGAATGTGATTTTGGATCAATTTCTAATTTTAGTAAATCACCTTCAGCACCCCAAGTTGATTTTGTCTCAAATTGAGTTCCGTCAGTCATTTCAACTTTAATTGTATGGTAATTTGGGTGAATGTCTTTTTTCATATCGAGACTTATAACAAAAGAATTTTATAACACAATTAAAAGTTAACTAAATTATTCAACATTTTATCATTAATTGCAGAACTTGAAGCCTTAATATCAATCTTATCTATATCAAATTTATGAATATCATTCACTATTCCCCCAGCTTCTTTGACCAATATTTCTCCAGCAGCAACATCCCAAAGGTTAATATTGTTATGAAAAAAACCATCAAGTCTGCCAGAGGCTACATAAGCTAAATCTAAAGCAGCACAACCACTATATCTCATGTTTAGATCACTAAATTTAACACCTTCATGATTACTTGAAAATAGACAGTCATCAATTGAGTTTTTTTTTGACACTCTTAGTCTTTGATTATTTAAAAAAGCTCCTTTGTCTTTTTCTGCAAAAAACATTTCATCTTTAATTGGATCAAAAATTAAACCACTTATAATTTTATTCTTGTATTGAAGAGCAATACAAATTGCAAAATGTGGTATACCATGTAAAAAGTTTGTGGTTCCATCTATTGGGTCAATAATCCAAATGTTTTCTTTATCTTTATTTTTGATTATTCCAGTTTCTTCAGTTATAAAAGAGTAGTTTTTTTTAATTTTTGACAATTCTTCAATTAAAATTTTTTCTACATTTTTATCTGTTTTTGTTACAAAATCATAAGGTCCTTTTTTGGATACTTGTAATTTTTCAACTTCACCGAAATCCCTAATAACAGATTTAGATGCTTTTTCTGCAGCCTTGATCATCACATTAAGATTTGCAGATATAGAAATCATTGAGATTATATTTTTTTTATATAGTCGAAGGTTCTTGTATCAATAATTACTTCATCACCTGACTCTATAAAAGGTGGTACTTGAATATTTAAGCCATTATCCAAAGTTGCTGGTTTATATGATGATGAAACAGTCTGACCTTTAAGTGCCACATCTGTTGTCTCAATTTTACATGTTACTTGATTTGGAAGCTCAACTGAAATTGGATTATCGTTATAAAAACTCACCGAAACTTCAAGGTTTTCAGTCATTAACTTTCCTCTTTCTCCAACAATATCTTTTTTAATTTCAATTTGGTCATATGTTTTAGGGTTCATAAAAATGTAGTTATTTTCATTTTCATATAGATAGTGATAATCTGTTTCATCAAGTGATGCTTTTTCAACAGTTTCACTAGATCTAAATCGTTCATTTAATTTTGTATTTTTTTCCAAACTTTTCATTTCTACTTGAGCGAATGCTCCACCTTTACCAGGTTTTACATGTTGAGTTTTTAAAACTTGCCATAAATCATTTTTATATTCTAAAAGCATCCCAACTCGAATTTCACCAGCATTAATTTTCATTTAAGTTTTTCTATAGTTTCTAAAGGTTTATATTTTTTATTATTCCAAACGTAGCTTGAGATAGCTAATAAATCAGCATTGTTCAATAGCAGTTTTTTATAATTATCAAAATTTATTCCTCCGATAGCAACAATTGGTGTATTGGTTAACTTTTTTATTTCTTTTAAAATTTTAGTGTTAGCCTTAAATTTTACTTTTTTTGTTGCTGTAGAAAAGAAAGCTCCAAAGGCAATATAGCTCACATTTTCAGTAATGGCAGCTTTTGCTAATCTAATAGAATTGTGGCAGGTAATACCAACTATTTTATTTCCAATTATTTTTCTTGCATTTTTTACGCTCATATCTTTTTGACCTAAATGACAACCGTCTGCATTAAGTTTTTTCGAAAGTATAGGATCATCATTTACTAAAAATTTGACTTTATTTTTTTTACATAATTGATGTATTTTTTTTCCAATTATAATCTTTTGTTTAAACGAATATTTTTTTAGTCTTAATTGAAATAGACCAACTTTACCAGTATTAAGTACTTTCTTTAAATCCTGATAAAATTTAGGGTAAATTTTGTTTGGGGAAATTAGATAAATAAATTTTTTTTTATTTATTCTCAAGTTCGCTAGACCATTTACCTTGAGCAGCTAAAGTATTCATTCTTACTCTATGATTAAAAATAGTTTGAGCTCCTTTGATATCTTTAATATTTTTTGACCAAAATTTTAAAGCACTTTGTTGAAGAGCTCTTCCATATGAATAAGTCATTATAAAATTAGTATCATTATTTTTATTGATTAAATTTAAATTTTCTGTTGCTTCGATTTCTGATTGACCACCTGATAAAAAAGCAATTCCAGGAACTTCATTTGGAACAGATTTTTTTAAGCATTCAAGAGTTTTAGTAGAAACTTCTTCATTAGAAATTTTATTTTTTGATTTATTTCCTGCCAGAATCATATTTGGTTTTAAAATTATGCCTGTTAGATCAATTTTATGATTAATAAGTTCTTCAAAACATTTTTGAATTACTTTAGATGTTTTAATTAAGCATTCATCAGCAGAGTGTTCACCATCCATTAAAACTTCTGGCTCAACAATTGGAACCATTCCACTCTCTTGAACTAGAGCAGAGTATCTTGCAAGCGCATGTGCATTTGAGCTAATAGCAAGTTTACTAGGATATTTTTCTCCAATGCTATAAACACCTCTCCACTTTGTAAATCTTGCGCCAAGTTCATAGTATTTTTTTAATCTTTCTCTTAATCCGTCTAAACCCTCGGTAACTTTTTCATCTAATGAATTGGCCAAATCTTTTGAACCAGTATCAACTTTAATGCCTGGAACAGCTCCCGTCTCAGAAATCATGACTGGGATTGTTTTTCCATTACTTGATTTTTGATTTATTGTTTCATCATACAATATAACTCCACCGATACATTCTTTCATGCTATCTGCTGTAAAAAGTGTTTCTCTAAAAAGAAGTCTATTTTCTGGTGTTGATTGAATATTTACTGACTCTAATCTTTTAGTCATCGTTCCATTACTTTCGTCTGCAGCTAGTATGCCTTTACCATTTGAAAGAATTTTAAGGGCTATTTTATTAAGTTCAGACATTTTAGTTTAAAGCTTTTATACCAGGAAGTTCTTTGCCTTCAAGATATTCTAAAAAAGCTCCCCCAGCAGTTGAAACAAAATTAAAATCATTTACTGCATTTAAACTATTCAATAATGAAACTGTATCTCCTCCTCCAG
>Ga0255759_10004527_pt1 | contig 11979 bp, 7 predicted proteins | sample 101ome_20_FD_179959 | JGI IMG/M metagenome (GOLD analysis project Ga0255759, IMG submission 179959) | Coastal salt marsh microbial communities from the Groves Creek Marsh, Skidaway Island, Georgia - 101404AT metaG (version 2) | ecosystem: Environmental > Aquatic > Marine > Intertidal zone > Salt...
AGAAGCGTCGGCGCCGGAAAGCGCAGGGCACAGTACTGCATGAAGCTACCGTGCCGAACGGGCTGTGGTGCGCGGATTATAAGGGTGAGTTTCTACTGGGTAACCGTCAGTACTGTTACCCACTGACGATCACAGACTATCGCTCACGATATCTCCCGTGATCGAGTTTAAACTGACGAAAAAGAATAATGACCAGCTTTTTAAAGCGTCTTTGGATGCATTGTGAGTAGTGTGTCTCAAACGGTAAGTTTCCGAAGGCGTAAGCTCCCCCTAAGAATGCACAGAGCGCTAATGGAAAGCATCGACTAAAATCGACTACAGTCCACTTTGGGTCGATAACACGCGGTCACCGAGCCTATGGCGAATGTCCGCTTTTTTGTGTAGAGCATTGCTCGCGCGATTGTCGGCTCGCCTTCGGTTTAGTTCCTAATGGACATTTCTGAAGTCCATTCTGAAGACGATGACTTTGTTGTGTGAAACCAAACTGTTGAGGAGGATTATTTTGACCATTGCATTACGCATTCTCTTATGTTTTTTGACACTAGCTTTCAATTCAATTCCGCTGAATGCAATGTGCGTATCAGTACAGTTTGAGCTTGATCTGACGCCAGATCAGACATGGAGCGTGATGCGTGATCTTTCTATTTCTGACAAATACCTACCTGGAGAAAGGCAGGTGGATATTTTATCAAGCAATAAAAGTGGGGTTGGCGCGCATCGACGTATCTACAGAAATAACTCCGTCGACGATTATGTCGATGAAACTGTTGTTGAGTGGATTGAGGGCGAGGGATTTACGCTGAAACTGCATAAAGATGAAACGGTCCTGCCCCCATTTGAGCGAGCAGAGTTCAAGTTCACTATCCGTAAAACTCTCTCGAGCCGAAGCCTTGTAGTCCTGCAAGTGTTGAGTGAGATGCCTTCAAGCGTGAGTTCAAGTACGCCCAGTAAACAGGCCCTGATTGAATCTTCGGAGCGGAGGTTAGTGCAAGTGGCGGCAGGAATGAAGCATTACTATCAGACCGGTCTTAGGCCAACGAGTTTGGAGCGTGAGCGATTGCTTTCTGATGTTCAACTTTTGGGGTATGCCTGCTGATAGGCTCGGCTCTTCATCATCAACAGGGTCTAATGAGAAACGGTGATTCCCCCGTTAAGTGAGGAGAGCCGGGGAGAGCCCCAGAAGGTGTCGTTACCTGTCCCTGGCGAATTGGCACTTGGCTACTTTGGCCAGACGTCGAAGAGGGGCCAGGGTGGCCTGCACCATCGCTACGCCGGCATTGCAGCCTGATAGCTATCGCAAAGAGTGACCAGAAAAACGGCACGATTATATTTACAGGAGGGACAGGCTTGCTTTTGCGAATTTTAAGCATAAAAATGGTTATATAATCGGCGCCTCAGTAATTTGCATCCCGACCAGCGCGATCCCCGGATTGAGAATGTCTATGTACACCACTTCGATTTTGCGATCAGGCAACAGTTTTCATTCAAGAGACCTCGAAGAAACCCGGGCCGGCCTGACAAAACTGTTCACCTCCCACTCTCTTCAACTTCTCGATGTAAAGAGAGCTCTTGAGACTGACGTTGTAGAGTCGAAATTCGGCGAATCCGCGTTGGTGTACGTATCTTACGGGGCGCCGGTCAAGATAGAGGCGGATGAGCTGGGGCATTGTTACCTTTTTCAGCGCTCTTTTGGTGAACCCATTCAGGTCGCAAAAGAGACTCATACGGGGCTCTGCCAGGGGGATACATTGAGCTTAGTATCAGCTACTGAACCCATGGCGATGCGCTGGGGCCGCGGGAGCCGTGTACTCACACTAAAGCTGGATCGAGCCACATTAGAGCGAAATCTGAAGCGGATGCTGAATAGGGCTTTGCACAAGCCCATAGTATTTGATCCGGAGTTAAACGCCACTACCCCGCAAGGACGCGAATGGACGCGTATGATCGATACACTAAAAAATGAACTTATCCACGCCAGCGCACAAGATACGGCGATTGCAGAAGCAACTGAAAACCTGGTTGCTTGCTACGCACTAAAGATGCTAGGACACAATTACTCTCAGGAATTGCAGAGTCTTGCGCAAGAAGATGAGCCGAAAATCATTAAACACGCAAAAGAGTTTGTGGAGGCGAACATCCACGAGAGTATCAGTACCAGAGACCTGGCCGCGGCATCCGGGCTGTCTTCATCAGCAATAACGCGTAATTTTCGCCGTTGCGTGGATATGACCCCGCTGGAGTACATTAAGAAACGCAAACTCGATTTGGCGCGCGAAGATTTACAACAGGCGCCAGTCGGTACGCAAATAGCTCAAGTGGCGCTTAAATATGGTTTCAATCACCTGGGTCGATTTTCCGAAGCCTATCGTCTCGCATTTGGTGAGACACCTTTTCAAACACTGCGAAATTCTGGACCATAATCCCACTGCGGCCAACTGATCGCATTCCCTCCGGCTTTTGCACCACGTATGCGCGGATCCGGATAATCGCGGGTGAATCCGGCTAGAGCCCACACAAAACATTCCATATCTTACTGATTCAACGGGGTAGCGTTAGGCCTCGCAGCTGGCAAGCCAGCCACGCAACCAGAATTATAATGGAGAAAGACTCGTGCAACATTCTAAACACAAGCGAACCTGTTTGCCAAAAGCCTGCGCAATCGCCTGTATCTCATTGCTAGGAACGCAGGTTTCTGCCCAGCAGAGTGACTCTTCCGGCGGTGGATTCCAGTCCTTGCTTGAAGAGGTGGTAGTGACCGCTAGAAAGCGCGAGGAGTCCTTGCAAGATGCCCCCCTAGCAGTGAGCGCATTTTCTGGAGAAGCCTGATTGCGCGTGGCTTTACCAATATTTCGCAGATTGGTGACATCACCCCCAACATGACCTACCAGAACAACCCGCAGGCGGGGGGCTCGTCATCGGTGGCAACTGTCTACATTCGCGGTGTTGGTCAGCGGGACTTTCTCGGCACCATCGACAATGGTGTTGGGTTTTACATAGATGACGTCTATATCGCTCGTACCGTGGGCGCCATTGTTGATCTTGTAGATGTTGAGCGAGTGGAAGTTCTTCGTGGTCCACAGGGCACACTGTTTGGCAGAAACAGTGTCGGCGGCGCGATCGCGCTGCACTCAAAGAAGCCGGCTGAACAGTTTGGCGGCCACGTTGAGTTGGGTGTTGGTACCGATTCACAAATTATTGCCCGAGCGAGCATAGACATGCCGCTGAGTGATACGTTCCGAACGAAGTTTGCCGTCCAGAAAAACACACGAGACGGGTATGTGAGCCGACCGGCCGGTGGTGATTTAGGGGATGACGATGTCTTGTCATTTCGAACCAGTATTTTATGGGATCCAAGCGATACTGTTCAGCTGAACATCAAGGCCGACTTCAGCGATGAAGATGAGAATGGCCCTGCGTTTCAGTTGGCAGGTGTTGACGTGGTGGGTCAGTTTGGTAACGGATTCCCAGGCTTTTACAACAACGTAACCGCCGGTGCCACCTGTGCCTATCCGGGTGGTATCGGGTCAACAAACCCAGCCTGTTACAACACCCAGTGGGTAGGCGAAACAAATCAGGGTACTGCGCCGACTTATTCAAAAACTAAAACCTGGGGAATTAGTGCGGCCCTGGACTGGCAGATCAACGATAACCTTACGTTCAAATCAATCACCGCCGTGCGTGACCTCGATGCTGAATTCGCTCGTGATGCCGATGCCTCACCGATTACGATTGTCCATTTCTTTGACGATTTCCAATCGGAACAGTTCTCCCAGGAATTCCAGCTATTGGGCAGTTCAGAGCGCATGGACTGGATTGTTGGCCTGTATTACTTCGATGAAGATGGCTTCAACCAGAATGTGCTTGATTTTGCGATAGCAAACTTTGACAGCCGCAACGTCTTCAAGACGGAAAGCAAGGCCGTATTTACCCAGGGCACTGTGCACCTGACAGACCAACTGGATTTGACCGTTGGATTGCGCTACACAGATGAGGAAAAAAGCTTTGACCCCAACCAAGTCGTTGTCAGCAGCAATATCGGCATTCCCCCAGGTGTGCTGATCCTGCCGCTCGGAGAAAACACAACTGATGCAGATGAGCTTTCACCGCTGGTCAACCTGGCCTACCGGTTGAACGACAATATCTTGGTGTACGGCAGCTACTCAGAGGGTTTCCGCTCCGGAGGATTTGTTCAGCGCATATTCCCGCCACAGCCCGCGGTGTCCAGTTTTGAACCTGAGTTTGTTAAGTCTTACGAGTTGGGTCTAAAGCTTAATAGCGCGGATGGCGCATTGTCAGCAAACGCCGCTGTGTTTCTGATGGACTATGAGGACATCCAGGTGAGAGTGCCATCTGGCGTTGCACAGGTAGAACGTAACGTGGGCGAGGCAGAAATATCGGGCGCCGAACTCGAGCTAAAATGGCAACCATCAACCAGTTGGTTTGTAGAAGCCGCGGTGGGTTATACCGACGCCAGTTTTGACCGAATCGTCATTGATACCACCGGTTTGCCTGACGTTACCGTGCTGGATAATCCATTTGCGACCATTCAGGAAGGCAATGAATTTGACCATGTTCCAGAGTGGTCGGCCAGTGTCAGCGTCAGCAAGGAGTTCAATCTGGGTGACAGTGGATCACTGATTACGCGCCTGGGTGGCTCATACCACAATGGCTACTTCAATGAGCCGCTGAACTTGCCTCAAATTGAAACGCCCGAAGTAGGGCTTTGGAATGCCAACGTGGCATGGACCAGCGCTAGTGAGAAGTTCAGCCTGAATCTGGCCGTGCTCAATCTGAGCGATGAAAAGTATCTGGCAACGGGCTACTTCAACCCCACGATTGGTACCATCGAGAACCTTATCGATCGCGGCCGAACGTGGACTCTGACGGGCAAGTTAACGTTTTAATTGGCATCATTAAACCCTCTGCTCAAGTACTGCTGTGTTGAATTTAAGACCACGAACAATCGGGCTGTTTGCCGCGCTGATTTTGAGCGCATGCGCTGATAATGCTGAACAAACGAACGCGCAGAATGCAAACCAGCAGCGCTCGGAAGCATCAACCGCTAACGAGCCGCAACAATCCGCCATTGACTATCAGGCGCGCATTGATAAGGCCAACAGCGAAGAAAGCAATTGGTTGCTGCACGGACGAACTCTGGATGAGCAACGTTATAGCCCGCTTGCACAAATTAATACTGAAACCGTAGGTTCGCTTGAACTCGCGTGGTACAAGGATTTGCCTGAGCCTCGCGGTCAGGAGGCTTCCCCGATTATAAGAGACGGTGTGATGTATACCACGGCCGCCTGGAGTGAAGTGTTCGCTCTGGACGCAACTAGTGGTGAACAGTTGTGGCATTTCGATCCCGAGGTGAATAAGGCATACGGAGTAAAGGCCTGCTGCGATGTAGTCAATCGAGGCGTGGCGGTGTGGGGTGACACCGTGCTTATCGGTGTTCTGGATGGCCGTCTGATTGCTTTGGATGCCAACAACGGAAAGCAAAAGTGGTCAGTCTCAACCGTTGATTCCGATAAGCCCTATACAATTACCGGCGCGCCTCGCATAGCCAATGGCAAAGTCTTTATCGGCAATGGTGGTGCGGAATTCGGCGTGCGTGGCTACGTGTCCGCCTATGACATTTCTAACGGCGAACTGCTGTGGCGTTTTTACACCGTGCCGGGCGATCCATCGAAACCTTTTGAGAATCCCATTCTCGAGGAAGCGAGTAAAACCTGGAGCGGCGAGTGGTGGACCCTCGGTGGCGGTGGTACGGCCTGGGATTCGATGGCTTATGATCCAGAGTTGAATCTGCTGTACGTTGGTGTTGGTAATGGCTCGCCATGGAATCCGAACGTACGTAGTGCAGGTGAGGGCGACAACCTATTCCTGTCCTCCATAGTGGCGCTGAACGCCGACACCGGCGCCTACGCGTGGCACTACCAAACGACTCCGGGCGAAGCCTGGGATTACACCGCAACCCAGCACATGATTCTTGCCGACCTTGAAGAAGATGGCGACGTACGCAAAGTGATTATGCAGGCGCCCAAAAACGGATTTTTTTACGTGCTTGATCGGCAAACAGGCGAGTTCATATCGGGCGAACCTTATGTTGCGACCACCTGGGCGAAATCCATCGATCCAGAAACAGGGCGACCCATCGTCGAAAAGGAAGCCGAATACTGGAAAACTGGAAAGGTCGCGCTGGTAGCACCTTCCTGGGCCGGTGGCCACAGCTGGCACCCGATGTCTTTTCACCCGGAACATCAGCTGGTGTACATACCCGCGCAGGAAATGGCCTTTCCTTATATGCAGCAAAACGACATGAAGGTTCTCAGTCAGGGAGCCAACCTGGGTGTGGACACATCGGTCGCAGAACTTCCCGATGACGAATCCATCGTAAAAGCGATGCAAAAACAAACGCGTGGCCATCTCGCTGCCTGGGACCCGGTAGAACAAAAAGAGAAATGGCGAGTGCAGCACGCCGGTGTGTTAAATGGCGGTGTGCTGTCAACAGCGGGAAATCTTGTGTTCCAGGGTAATGGTGAGGGTTTTGTGAACGCCTACAACGCGAGCAACGGCGAGAAGCTATGGGAATTCGCGGCACAAACAGGTGTGGTCGCACCACCGGTGAGCTATGCCGTGGATGGCCACCAGTACATTACTGTCTCTGCAGGTTGGGGCGGCATCGTTAGTTTAATGACCGGGCCTTTCACGCAGAATGCTGGTCAGCCAATTAATCGCAGTCGCCTTCTTACTTTTAAAATTGGAGGTAAGGCGACGCTGCCGCCTGTAAATGATACACCTAGAACAATGCCTGCCTTGCCGGAAGATGCTATCGATACAAAGCAGGTTCGACGAGGATTTGAGTTGTACGACGACTTCTGCGTGAATTGCCACGGCGCAGGTGCGGTAGGCGGTGGGGTAGTGCCCGACCTCAGGTATTCCGGTTTCCTGCTGAATACCGAAGGATGGCAGCAGGTCGTGCGCGAAGGTGCACTGGCAAACCGAGGTATGGTCAGCTTTGCAGACGAGATATCGCAAGATGGCGCAGAAGCGATTCGCAACTATATTATGGATAGAAATCAATACGCACATAGCATTGGTGATACTCAGAGAATCAGTCGTTAGTTGTCTGTGAGTGCGAAGTTGACGGCAGCTAGGACGTGACCAACTGTCAAGCCCACGTCTGACCAGTGAATTGCAGGGACTAGTACCCACCGACTTGGTTGAAAATCGAGAGTGTCCTGAAAACTGTGTAAACGTCCGTGACACGTTAAAGATGGGCGGTAAGCCGCTCACCAAATTCGATAGTAAACCGAGCACTTGGCGCCAGGGTCAACCCTCTTGAATCCGGCAGACTACGATCTGGGTTGTGGCAAACGCGTACTCGTCAAAGGTGGAAGGCTGGACCCCACGTATCAGATCACGGTGCCGGACCATATGGGGTCCTCGCGACATTCCGCGCCCAAAAAACTCAGTCTTGAGGAGTTTCGGCGGCAGCTAGGTCATTAAATAGAGTCTTCGTGATCGCGCTCTACTTTCCGGTCCTTCGCTTGCATTATTGATGATGCGCACAGATACTGTTCATCCAGACAGCCTCGCAAGGACGCGTTGGCATGCAGATACAAGGCAAGGAAGCCGTCAGTGGCGTCTGTTACCAGCGTCACCGCCCCGAAGAAACGCCCCTCCTTTCTTCCGACGCATCAAGGCACCAGATAAAACCGAACTGGAAGTCTTGGTACAACGCATCAGCCAACGGGTTGGCCGCTGCCTTGAGCGTCAGGGATTGTTGGTCCGTGACAATGGATCCGACTACCTGAATCTCCCGTTACCGGAAGACCATGACCCCATGGCGCAACTGATCGGTAGTTCGGTGAACTACCGCATCGCAGTCGGTCCGCAACAGGGTAAAAAAGCCTTTTGGTGAGTCGATCGGGCAATCCGCGCCGGTGACTTGTGCCGCCTACCCATGCCGACAACCCAGAGGACCCGTTACTCGTGTCTACCCGGTGCTTAGAGCCTAGCATGTTCTCGCCAACCTTCAATTAGTCCCGCAAAAGCTAGAGTTTCCAGGCGAAAAATACAAATCATTTTTCGTGGCTTGCCATGCTCTGATCCCGGCTCGTCAAAAGCGGCGTTACTCGATAAAAGAGGGTGGACGGCCGTTGGGGTTGAGGGTACTTTGAGCGCCTATCAAAAAGGAAAAAGAATGCCCGAAATCAATGAGTTGTCCGATGTGAATGTGACCACGACCCTGCCACGACAGCGTAATTTTATCGATGGTGCGACGCGGTCCAACAGCGATGGCGCGTGTTTTGAGACGCGCCATCCCGCGACCGGTGAGGTGATCTGTGAGGTCGAGATTGCTGGGGATGCCGAGATCGCGCTGGCGGTCGAATCAGCACAGCGTGGCTTTGCAGAGTGGTCCACGATGCCTGCGGCTCAGCGAGGGCAAATCTTGCGAAACGCCGCCTCGCTGTTGCGCGAGCGTAATGATGAATTAGCTGCCCTCGAGACGCTTGATACCGGCAAGGCGATTGCGGAGACATCGGTGGTCGATATCATCACGGGGGTCGAGGTACTCGAATATTATGCGGGTATCACGCAGGGTATTCAGGGATCCCATGTTGATCTCCCGCCTGAAGCCTTTGCGATTATGCGAAGAGAGCCACTTGGGGTTTGCGCGGGCATAGGTGCGTGGAACTATCCGATTCAAATAGCGCTCTGGAAATCGGCACCCGCGTTAGCCTGTGGCAACGCGATGATTTTCAAGCCTGCGGAACAAACGCCGCTGACGGCCCTGCGGCTGGCGGAAATTTATGCTGAAGCAGGCGTCCCTTCCGGCGTTTTTAATGTCGTACAGGGTGCTGCGGCGACAGGCAGCGCGTTGGTATCCCACCCCGATATTGCCAAGGTCACCCTGACCGGGTCGGTGGAAACCGGCAAGCGGGTGATGGCTGCTGCCGCAGCTGATCTCAAAAAAGTCACGCTGGAGCTGGGCGGAAAATCCCCGATCGTGGTTTTCGAAGACTGCCATCTTGAGGACGCCGTGAATGCGGCAATGGCGGGAAATTTTTATTCGACCGGTCAGGTTTGTTCTCATGGCACGCGCGTCTATGTCCACCAATCTCTAAAAGAAGCGTTTTTGTCTCGGGTGGTCGCTAAAACCCGAGCACTGCGGGTCGGCAACCCCTTTGACCCTGCGACTCAGATGGGGCCATTGGTGTCGGCGGAGCAACGCGAGCGGGTTATGCATTACATGGCGTTGGCCGCGAGTTCGGCGGAGGCAGAGGTGCTTTGTGGTGGCGAAGCAATCACCGTTGAGGGCCTCGAGGGAGGCTATTTTGTTGCGCCGACGGTGGTGTCCGCCACCGGCGATAAGTTGCCTTTTGTGCAGGAGGAGATTTTTGGTCCCTTTATGACGGTGCTTGGCTTCGAGAGTGAATCGGATGTGGTTGCGCGAGCCAACGCTACGCGCTTTGGCCTAGCAGCGGCGGTATTTACCGCGGATTTTTCCCGGGCCCATCGGGTTGCCAATGCCCTGCAAGCAGGGATCGTCTGGATCAACGACTACAATGTCACGCCGCCCGAGGTGCCTTTCGGGGGCTACCATGAGTCGGGGTTGGGACGAGAGAACGGGTTGCAGGCGATTGAGTACTACACGCAGACTAAAACCATCTACGCCAATTTAGGGGCGGTGGCGCCAACATATTAATGGTGTGGCTGACTCGTCCAGAAAGGTTGTGGACTGACGCGTGGCGACAGACCTCGCTGCTGGCTTGGGCTCTTACATCGGTTATAGCTGTCTCGATAACGCCTTGCGCTGCTGACGGTCATGAGCTGACGCAAGATATTCAGGAGAAGATCACGATGATCCCGAAAGTTGTCTTTGTTATTGCCGACGGTATTCCCGCTGATGTCATTGAACGTGTAGCTACCCCGACCCTCGATCAAATCGCCGCTGCGGGGGGCTATGGTCGCGCTTATGTGGGTGGGCCTGTGGGGTCCCAGGCAGAGAGCCCAACCGTGTCGGCGACAGGCTACATGGGCTTGCTTACAGGCACCTGGGCCAATAAACATGGCGTGATGGAGAACTATGATTTATCCCCGAACTACGCCTACTGGGATATTTTCCGCTTGGCAAAAAACGCTAATCCAGCCTTAACAACCGCGCTCTACTCCACTTGGACCGACAATCGAACCGTGTTGCTCGGGGAGGGTTTAGAGGAGGCTGGAGGCCACAAGCTAGATTACGTCGTCGATGGCTTTGAAAAAGATAAAAGCCTGTTTCCCGATCTCCCTGAGAGTGAGCGCATTAAACGCATCGATGAAAAAGTCGCGGATGCGGCGGCGATAAGTATCAGGGAGCAGGGGCCCGACCTGGCGTGGGTCTACTTGCAGTACACCGATGACGTGGGCCACGATTTTGGCGACAGTGCGGAGATGGACGCTGCGGTCGAATGGGTCGATGAGCAAGTCGCCAAGATTTGGAATGCGGTGGAATCCCGACAGCAGTCGGCTCGGGAAGATTGGCTGGTGATCGTAACGACCGATCACGGACGCGATGAAGCAACCGGTCGAGATCATGGTGGACAGACGGAGCGGGAGCGCACCACATGGATAGTCACCAATAACCAGCGATTACAGCCCGCTTTCTATACCAAGCCAGCGATAGTCGACATCTACCCCTCCATCGCGGATCATTTGCAACTGGATATTCCCGAGACAGTCCGGCAGGGCCTCGACGGCTCATCCTTCATCGCTCGGTGATGTATACCCGCCAATAAAAAGGATACATAGGCAGAAGTGAGTAGCGTGGTAGAGACCTTCGATTACATCGTGGTGGGTGCAGGATCCGCTGGCTGTGTCCTGGCGAATCGCTTATCTGCCGATCCCTCGGTACAGGTTCTCCTGCTCGAGTCTGGCCGCGACGAAACGTCGCTTTTTATCAAAATGCCGACCGCGCTCACGATCCCCATGGGGATGCCCCGATTTAACTGGGGCTATTACAGTGCCCCTGAGCCCACCCTCAATGGCAGACGTATGGATTGCGCTAGGGGCCGCATTGCCGGCGGTTCCTCCGCCATCAATGGCATGGTCTATGTGCGGGGTCATCCGTGTGACTTTGATCAGTGGGCAGAGCGAGGTGCCACGGGGTGGAGTTATCAGGACTGCTTGCCTTACTTTCAGCGCGCCGAAACCTGGATGGCTGGCGGCGACGAGTATCGCGGCGGCGAGGGGCCACTCTCGACTTGTAACGGCAATAACATGAAGAACCCGCTATACCGTGCATTTATCGACGCCGGGTGTCAGGCGGGATATGGGAAAACAGCCGATTACAATGGCTTTCGCCAGGAAGGGTTCGGCCCGATGCATATGACGGTGCGCAACGGTGAACGTTGCTCAACACGCCTGGCCTATCTCGACCCTGCGCGTTCGCGAAAAAATCTCCGCATCATCGACCGCGCAACCGCTGAGCGCATTGAATTTGATGGTCTGACCGCGACCGGTGTGACCTATGGTCGCGGTGGTCAAACCTACTCTGTGCAAGCGCGTCGGGAGGTCATTGTGGCGTCGGGGTCGATAGGATCACCGACGCTTCTCCAGCGATCGGGTATTGGACCTGCAACTCTGCTGCAGGGTATGGCTATTCCAGTAGTGCTCGATAAACCCGGCGTGGGGGAAAATCTGCAAGATCATCTCGAGGTTTATTTCCAGTACCGATGCAAGGAGGGCATTACGCTAAACGGCGAGCTCGATTGGTGGTCCAAATTTTTGATTGGTGCCGAATGGGTTCTGAACCGGAGTGGGTTGGGTGCAAGCAATCACTTCGAGTCCTGTGGCTTTATCAGATCTCGTGCGGGAATCCCCTGGCCCGACATCCAGTACCATTTCCTCCCGGCGGCGATTCGCTACGACGGCAAAGCGGCCTTTGCAGGCCATGGTTTTCAGGTCCATGTAGGCCCCAATAAACCCGAGAGT
>Ga0255759_10004532_pt1 | contig 11978 bp, 10 predicted proteins | sample 101ome_20_FD_179959 | JGI IMG/M metagenome (GOLD analysis project Ga0255759, IMG submission 179959) | Coastal salt marsh microbial communities from the Groves Creek Marsh, Skidaway Island, Georgia - 101404AT metaG (version 2) | ecosystem: Environmental > Aquatic > Marine > Intertidal zone >...
CTCCCACTGCATAAATACCGGCTTGGCGTAAATTATTCCTTCTCCAGTCCAGGGTTAAAGTCAGATCCGTGAATTTATTGCCTTCCCGGTCAACAAAGCCAGGTTGAATTTCTCTGAATGCTGTCGTAGGCAGCGATGAAAGAGGCGCTACGACTGCATCAGAAACGGGATAAACCGTACCATCATCGGCAGTAAATTCAGACAGACGTGCGGGTGTAACAAGATAATTTGTAATAGCCGGGTCAAGTGTCGGACTCCCTGCAATCTCCTGCACCGGCCCAAAGCCTGTTTCAATTTCGGTATTGGTAAGACCGAAAGCAAAATTTAAAGACTGGGTTTCGTTAATTGGATAACCAAAGCTTACATTGGCAGCAATCTGGTTTGTGCTATAAGCAGCCAAATTCAGTTCAGCATAATCCGACTGGGTATAAGACAAACCAAAGCCTCTAGTGACACCATCAACCGTATAAAAAGGATCCAGATATGAAAATTGGTAATTGGACTGAAAGGCATTGGTACTAACGCCAACACCTACCTGCTTACCCGTACCGAGAAAATTGGTTTCCTGTAGTTGGGCAGCCAATGTCAAACCTTGCACCTGCGCATAACCAACTGAAAAATTGATGGAACCAGACAACTGTTCTTCAACAATAAAGTCCACATTTACCTGATCAGTTACACCACCAACTTCTGCTGTCTCATACTCCACTGATGAAAAATATCCCAGCCTTTCCAATCGCACTTTGGATTGTTCAATGGCATTGGCAGAAGCGGGAGCTCCTTCCATCTGACGCATTTCTTGTCTCAGAACTTCATCAACAGTACGGGTGTTACCGCTGAAACTTATTCTGTTTACATAAGTTCGATTTCCCGGAATCACAAAGAAGGTGACATCAACCGTGCCCTCATCTTCGTTAACAATGGGGACTCCATTCACCTCAGCAAAAAAATAACCCCTGTTACTTAAAGTTGTTGTCATGGCCTCAGCTATTTGCGTAACCAAAACCTGGGAAAAGACTTGGCCAGGTCGAATAAATAACATCAACTGACTTAAAAGATTTTCATAACCAACCAGGTCTCCCGCCAGAGAAACATCGTTAATTCTATAAATTTCACCTTCGTCAATATTTATCGTGATGTATACCTCATCCTTATTTGGAGAGAGAGATACCACAGGCAAGGTAATATCAAAATTCACATAACCCTGATCCATATAAAATGACTGCAAACTTTCCAGATCTCCGGTTATTTCTTCTCTTGAATAACGATCATCCCCGGTAATGAAAGAGGTAAAATGTGTCTCGCTTAATTCAAAGATATCCAGCAATTCCTCATCACTGAACGCTTCATTCCCGACTATATTGATATGGACAATTTTTGAAGGGTCACCTTCAGTCACATTTATTTGGACTGCAACTCGATTCCTTTCCAGCTCTTCGACTTCAAGTTCGACACTGGCACCATAAAGCCCCTGAGCAACATATTGACCTTCCATTGCAATCTGCAAACCTTCAAGCACTGAAGGATCAAACAGCTCACCTACGGAAAGGCCAAGACTTGCAATATTCTCCATCAACACTTCTTCTGGAATTGCATCACTGCCTTCAATTTCAATACTGCTGATTGATGGTCTTTCATCGACACTGATAATTAGTTCATCGTTTGGTCCTTGCGACACCTCAACACCATCGAAGGAACCTGTTGCCATCAGGTTACGAATTATTTCGCCTACCTCAGCCTGTGTAATTTCATCGCCGATATTGACATTCAACACGCTAAATATCGTAGTAGAAGAAACACGCTGTAAATTCTCCAGATAGATCTCAGAAACAATGAAACTATTCTGGGCGAAAACAGCTGGAGAGTATGGAATAACCAGGAATAGAAATAGTGAAAGACGTCTTACAAATCTGAGCATAATATTAAATCTAGTATCTGGGCTACTGTTATTAAAGCAACCTGTTTATATCGTTATAAAAAGCAATAAACATAACAGACACAATTAGAAATATTCCTAATTGCATCCCCATAGCCTGAATTTTTTCTGGCACTGGACGGCGTATTACTGCTTCAACCAGGTAGTACAATAAATGTCCACCATCCAGTACCGGTACTGGCAATAAATTTAAAATTCCCAAGCTAATGCTTAATACCGCGAGGAAGCTTAGATAGTATTCAAACCCAAAAGTTGCAGTCTGTCCGGCAATTTGTGCAATTGTGATAGGCCCGCTCAAATTCTCAACAGAAATAAGGCCTACGATCATTTTTTTGATGGAATCAATAATGAAAAAGGCGTTATCCCAGGTTTCGGCAAAAGCATAGGGAATAGCGGCAAAGGCTGAATAACTGACAGCCCTGTTCATCTCTTCCGGCAAAGTTGGCATAAGCTCTGGAACTTCAACGCCAGCACCAATGTAGCCAATGGTATTACCGTTATTATCAATACTACTGGCAGGCCTGATAGTAATATCCAAAACCTGTTGCTGGCGACGTACCTGAAGTACTAAATCCTGTTCAGGGTTATCCCTGACTATATCCACCCAATGCAGCCAGCCTGTGATTTCTAACTGGTCAACACTCAAAATTTCATCCTGGGATAGCAAGCCCGCTTGTTCTGCCCTGCTCTCTGAAACAATCTCACCAATAACTGCCGGAATATCCAAGCGGTATGGTGTAATGCCCAAGGCACCTAATACGTCAGGTTCGGCCTCATTAATCAGCCAGCGATCTAATCTGATATCAGCAGTATTAATCAAATCGCTGTCTGGTGAGATAAAACTTAAATGCAGGGTGCCACTTTCTCCCAGCCTTTCAAGCAAGGCGAGTCGCACTTCCTGCCAGGTTCTTGTTTGTTCACCATCGACACTGACTATTTCATCTTCACGTTGTAAGCCAGCTGCGACGGCAGGTGAATCTGGTGCAAGATTACCAATAACAGGAGCCACGCCACTTACCCCGGTCATGAACATTATCCAGTAAAGGACAACGGCTAAAAACAAATTGGCTAATGGACCTGCAGCGACAATTGCGGTTTTTTGTGGCAGTGTTTTATGGTTAAAAGCCCAGGCTTTTTCGGCATCGGAGATATCTACATCCTGCTCGCCAAACATTTTTACATAACCACCTAATGGCAAGACAGCAATTCGATATTCTGTATCCCCTCTGTACCAGCTGAAAAGTGATTTACCAAAACCGATAGAAAAACATTCTATTTTGACACCACAGCGCCTCGCCACCCAGTAATGGCCGAACTCATGAATGGTCACCAAAATCCCCAAGGTGACCAGTAATGCAAGAATATTAATTGAAAGGGTCTGTATAATTTCCATTAATTAGCTGCTGCAATTCAAATTTACAGGATCAATTAAACTTTAGTTAAACTTTGCGCCAGCGCTCTGGCCTTGTTGTCTTCTTCAAGTATTTCTTCAATACTGCTCACTGCCTTGTTTTCCAAGGCGTTCAGACATTCTTCTATGATAACAGGAATTCGGGTAAAACTGATCATTCTGTCAAGGAATGCGCCTACCGCAACCTCATTAGCCGCATTTAAAACTATAGGTGCTGAACCCTGAGCTGATGCTGCCAAACGACCCAATTTTAAACATGGAAATCGATCCTCGTCAGCATGCTGAAAACTTAATTGCCCGATATCACAAAGATTTAAGGTTTCAACACCTGCTGTTATTCTGTTTGGCCAGGACAAACCATAAGCAATGGGCGTTCGCATATCGGGATTGCCTAACTGCGCTAAGACAGAACCGTCTTTATAGTGCACCATGGAATGAATAACACTCTGTGGATGTATCAGCACATCGATACTCGAGACAGGCAGGTCGAATAACAAACTGGCCTCAATAAGTTCAAGCGCCTTATTCAACATCGTGGCGGAGTCTACTGAAATTTTCGGTCCCATTGCCCAGTTTGGATGTTTGCATGCCTGTTCAGGCGTTACCTGAGCCAGTTCAGTCGATTCCGTTTCCAGAAAAGGGCCACCTGAAGCCGTTAAAACAATTTTTTCAACTCCCGCCTGGCTCTGATTGCTAAACCTGCCGAACTCGTCTACCGGTAGACATTGAAAAATTGCATTATGCTCACTATCAATCGGTATAACTGGCGCCCCAGACTGTTTTGCCAATTGCATAAACAGCTTACCTGCCATCACCAGTGCTTCTTTATTTGCCAGCAGGACTTTCTTACCTGCCTGAGCAGCCTGCAAAGTTGGCAATAAACCGGCACCTCCAACAATAGCTGCCATAACACAATCATTTTCTTCATGACCAGCGACAAAATTAAGCCCTTCCAGCCCTTCTAACACTTGTGTTGTGGAACCTGCTGCAAGAAGCTTGTCTTTTAATTGCAGAGCTGCTGCCTTATCCAGCATGACTGCATATGCCACCTGAAATTCCATACATTGCTCAAACAGCAAATCCACTTGTGATTTTGCAGTAAGCGCAAAAACTTCATAATTCTCCCTATTGGCGGCAACTACCCTAAGTGTATTGACACCAATAGATCCTGTAGAACCCAATATGGTTAATGTTTGTTTAGATGAACTAGAAGCCATAAAAAACTAATTGAAATAGAACAGCATAAGAATATAAGCAGGTGTCGTTGAAACAATACCATCTATTCGGTCCAGAATGCCTCCATGCCCCGGCAAGATATTGCCACTGTCTTTTAGACCCCGTACACGTTTCAGCATGCTCTCAAACAAATCCCCAGTCACACTGAAAAATGAAACCAGCAGCGGTAAAACCAAGATCAACACCCAGCTTATTTTTTCTGCTGGCAGAATACTTTTGACGATAACAAGTAATACAAGGCAACTTACAATCCCTCCTATTACACCCTCCCAGGTTTTATTTGGGCTAACCAATTCGGCCAACTTGTGCCTGCCAAAACGCCGGCCTGAAAAAAATGCGCCTGTATCAGCTGCTGCAACAAGCACAATCAAACCCAGAAAATAAACTATAAAATCATCATGCTGACGTAAATAAAGCAGCAACAACCAGCAAGGCAATAAGACCAGAATACCCATAAGCCCCAGACTATATAAATTATTCCAGTAACTGTTAAAACGTGGGTAGGTACAAATTAAAATTAATGCAAGAATCCAAAAAATCAGACTCAAGACCAAAATGACGGACAGATAATCCTGCAGCATGACATAGCTCAGACTACAAAACAGCATAAGCATGAAACAATACAGGCTTCGGCCAAGTAAACTGTTAATACCTGAAAGGTTTGTCCATTCCCATGCCGCCAATAAGGTGACTAAGCTGAGGACTACTAAAAAAAATAAACTGTTGGTAAAAAAAACAATAAGTAAAAGAGCTGACAAAAGTCCAATCGCGGTAAAAACTCTTTGCGCCAGCATGATTTACCCTTATGCCTCTACCTGCTCACTAAGCATACCGTAGCGCCGCTGCCGTTTTGCGTAGGAATCAAGCGCCTTATCTAAATCCTTTTCTGAAAATTCCGGCCAGAATGTTTCTGTGAAATAAAATTCTGTATAGGCAAACTGCCATAATAAAAAATTGGATAGTCGCTTTTCGCCACCGGTTCTTATGCATAAATCCGGATCAGGAATATCTCCGATTGAAATATAAGATTGAAACAAATGCTCATTTATTGCATCAGCTTTTAACTCTCCCTGCTCGACTTTCCTGGCAATATTTTGTGTCGCATTCACAATATCCCAGCGTCCACCATAATTGGCAGCTACATTAACGGTCAGTCCTGTATTATTTTTTGTTAATTCTTCCGCAAGTCGCATCTGACTTTGAAGCTTTGCAGGAAAACGTTCACTATCACCAATAAATTTAATTCTTACATTTCTTTCATGTAATTTATTGATTTCACGACGTTGCAATACACTTAAGAACAGCGCCATCAAACTGCTGACTTCTTTTTTAGGGCGTAACCAGTTTTCGCTACTGAAAACAAACAGGGTCAGGTATTCGATATTAAGATCGACGCAATAATTGGTAATGTTTCTAGCTTGCAATGCGCCGGTACGATGACCGGACAATTGAGAATTATTATGTTGTTTAGACCAGCGATTATTACCATCCATAATAATCGCAATATGACGGGGTATTTTTTCTTGATCTGCGGATACTTCCCTTGACACTAAGCGGCCACCTTAGATTGCCAACAAATCAACTTCTTTTGCGTTATATTTTTCTTCTATCTTGGCGATATAACTATCAGTAATTTTTTGAATATCCTGCTCAGCTTTACGCTCATCATCTTCACTGATTTCTTTTTCTTTCAATAAATCTTTCACATGCTGATTAGCATCACGTCGAATATTTCTTAAAGCAATTCTAGCATTTTCAGCTTCATTTTTAGCTTGCCGGGTATATTCCTTACGGGTTTCTTCCGTCAGAGCTGGCATTGGTACCCTGATAACATCCCCGTTATTTGATGGATTAAGACCCAGATCAGAACTCATAATCGCTTTCTCGATAGGGCCCAACATCTGTTTTTCCCAAGGCGTAATCAGTAAAGAGCGGGCATCTTCGACGGTAATGTTAGCCACCTGCTGAATCGGTGTTTCCGCACCGTAGTAATCGACATGAATATTATCAAGAATACTGGGGTGTGCACGGCCTGTTCTGATTTTATTGAAGGCAGAATCAAGACTCGCCAGGCTTTTTTCCATCCTGTCTTCTGCGTCTAATAAAATTTCATCAATCATCAGAACCTCCTATGCCAAAATATTTACTGATCCAAGCCTTAAGAACCGGACTCGATCAATGTTCCTTCTTCCTCGCCTACCATAATGCTGAACAAGGCTTTCTTTTTATTCATATTAAAGACTCTGACAGGCAAATTATGATCACGACTTAGACAGATAGCTGTTAAATCCATGACACCTAATTTTCTATCCAGAATTTCATCAAAAGTCAGCCTGTCAAATTTGACTGCTTCAGGATCCACAACCGGATCGGCAGAATACACACCATCAACCTTGGTAGCCTTGAGAACAAGATCGGCATCAATTTCTATACCGCGTAAACAAGCTGCAGAATCTGTCGTAAAAAATGGATTGCCTGTACCGGCTGAAAAAATTACAACATCTCCAGCTTTCAAATGCCTGATTGCTGTACGACGATCATAATGCTCCACCACGCCACTCATCGGGATTGCTGACATTACACGACTGGGAATATTGGCTCGTTCCAAAGCATCACGCATGGCGAGCGCATTCATCACTGTAGCCAGCATACCCATGTGATCACCGGTAACCCGTTCCATACCTGCTTCATGCAAAGCCGCACCACGAAAAAGATTGCCGCCACCGATGACCATGCCAACCTGAACACCTATTTCTACCAACTGGCCGATTTCAAGAGCCATTCGGTCAAGCACTTTAGGGTCAATACCAAAATCAGCACTGCCAGTTAAGGCTTCCCCACTTAACTTAAGTAAAATTCTGTCGTATTTACGAATTTTAGTGCTCATATAGGCTATATAACTAGTTACTCTTTGTTTGTATCTTTCAATTGCTCGGCAACTTCAGCAGCAAAGTCTACTACGGCAACTTCGATACCTTCACCAACTTCATAACGGATAAAGCTAACAATCTCAGCATTGCCATCCTTAACCAGTTTGCCGACTTTTATATCCGGGTCTCTGACAAAAGCCTGCTCGGTTAGCGTGACCTCTTCTATAAACTTCCTCAAGCGCCCACTAACCATTTTCTCCACGATATCGGCCGGTTTACCACTTTCTGCCGCCTGCGCTGTATAAATTTCACTCTCTTTACTTAATACATCAGCTGGGACTTCTTCGGCATTCACAACCATTGGGTTTACAGCGGCAACATGCATCGCAACGTCTTTGGCTAATTCCTCATCGCCTCCACGCAAACTGACTAAAACCGCAATTTTATTATTGGAATGCACATAAGAGCCGACAGTAAGACCCTCTTCAGCAATTACAGCGGCGCGTCTTACGGTAATGTTCTCACCAATTTTCTGCACCAGGCCCAATCTGGCTTCCTCCAGATCACCTTCCATCAGTTTACTGACATCAGATTCTTTGCTTTCAAAAACAGCGTCCAATACCTGTTTGGCAAAATTGGTGAAGTTCTGTTCTTTGGCAGCAAAGTCAGTCTCACTGTTGACTTCAACCATAACGCCGGCACTGTTATCGCTGGCAATTTTTACCAGAACCACACCTTCAGCAGCAGTGCGGCCAGCTTTCTTCGCTGCCTTCATGCCACTTGCCTTTCTCAATAACTCAATGGCTTGATCAATATCGCCATCCGCTTCCACCAAAGCATTTTTACACTCCATCATGCCCAGGCTGGTTCTTTCACGTAATTCTTTTACTAATGCTGCTGTAATGTTGGCCATCTTTTCGGCTCCTCTACTACATTTTATGTGTCTTTGCCTCATCTTTTTCCATTCCTGCCTTAGATTACAGGGAATGGAAAAAGTTTAAGCGTTGGATCAAACAGGCTCGTAATATCCGTCCGGATTAAGCCCTGTAAAAATTTTAAGCGTCGTCTTCTGCGCTTCCTTCAGCTTTCGCTTTAGGAGCAGCTTTAGCCTTGGCTTTAGCTTTTGCTTTAGGCGCAGCTTTAGCCTTGGCCTTGGCTTTAGGCTCAGCCTTTGCCTTGCTTTTTGCTTTAGCCTTGGCTTTGGTTTTAGGGGCTGCCTTTGCTTTTGCCTTGGCTTTAGGTTCAGCTTCTGGTGCATCAGCGCTTTGCGCTTCTGTCTCTGCAGCAGCCACTTCTTCTTGTACAGCTACATCTGCACTTGTATCAGATTCAGCTGACTCAGCAGGCAAGGCAGTTTTGGCTTTAGCTTTAGCCTTAGCCTTAACGGTAACTTTTGGCCCAGCTTCGGCTTCAGTGGAATCAATTTCTTCTACGAATTCGTTTTTGGCCGCTGCTTCTATTTCTGAGTCACCACGCCCTTCAATACAGGCGTTTGCAACAGAAGTAACATAAAGCTGTATGGCACGAATCGCATCATCATTACCTGGAATGATGATATCTACACCATCCGGGTCACTATTGGTGTCAACGATTCCAATAACAGGAATTCCAATTTTGTTGGCTTCAGTCACAGCAATACGCTCATGGTCTACATCAACAACAAACAGGGCATCAGGCAATCCGCCCATGTCCTTAATTCCACCAATACCTTTGTCCAGTTTCTCGAGATCCCTCCTGCGCATCAGGGCTTCTTTTTTGGTTAATTTATCAAATGTGCCATCGGAAGCCTGTGTTTCCAGATCTTTCAGACGTTTTACCGAAGCCCGGATAGTTTTGTAATTCGTTAGCATGCCGCCAAGCCAGCGCTGATCGACATAAGGCATACCGGCACGACTGGCCTCTTCCTTAATAATCTTACTGGCAGCTCTTTTAGTGCCGACAAATAATACTTTCTGACGACGTTCCGCCATTTGTTTGATGCGTGTCAGCGCTTCATTAAAGGCAGGAACCGTATGTTCAAGATTGATGATATGAATTTTATTGCGGGCTCCGAAAATATAGGGTTCCATTTTCGGATTCCAGTAACGACATTGATGACCGAAGTGCACACCAGCCTTCAGCATCTCTTTCATGCTTGCAGTACTCATAATTTTTCCTTTGGGTTAAGCCTCCATATACCCCATGATCCCAACTATTCGGTTTGATCCGTTTAGCACCCGGGAAGATGTGTCGGTATATGTGTGACGTTAGTTTTTAATTTTGAAAGGTTAGACTAGAGCGCCTGTCCTTTCATGCATTTTTCATTTTCTTACATTTTTTACTGGTTTTATGAGCTTAAGCCCATGAAACGTGCGGCTTTATACCATAAAGCTTAAATAACTTAAAGCGCTAATACTTCCCTAACTGTCCTATACTTTAACGGTAGAGATGCACTAAAATCACCCTCTTTTGCGCACTCCTCCACCAGTTTTATGGCTGTAACGATCAAAACTCCAGAAGAAATCGCTCTGATGCGTGAATCAGGCCGCCTGGCTGCTGAAGTTCTGGAAATGATAGAACCTCATGTTCATGCCGGTGTCAGTACCGGTGAGCTTGATCGCATCTGTCATGACTACATCGTTAATGTCCAGGATGCTATCCCTGCACCCTTAAATTACAACGGTTTTCCAAAATCAATTTGCACGTCAGTCAACCATGTCATTTGCCACGGAATCCCTGCTGACAGTAAAACGCTGAAAGACGGCGATATCATCAATATTGACATTACTGTCATAAAAAACGGCTTTCATGGCGATACCAGCAAAATGTTTCTAATAGGCGAAGTTCCCCCACATGCCCAGCGCCTGGTCAAAACTACGCAAGAGGCCCTGTATCTTGCAATTGATATGGTTAAACCAGGTGTGCGTTTGGGAGATATTGGCCATGCTATTCAGCAATATGCTGAAAACAGGCATTACTCGGTAGTCAGAGAATATTGCGGGCATGGTATTGGACGTATTTTTCATGAAGAACCGCAGGTTTTACATTACGGCAAACCCAATACCGGGCTGGAACTGCAAAAAGGCATGACTTTCACTATCGAACCCATGATTAATGCCGGGTCACGCTATACTCGCCTATCCAAAAAAGATGGCTGGACCGTGACTACTAAAGACCGCCGCCTCTCAGCTCAATGGGAGCACACACTGGCAGTACTTGATGATGGCTGCGAAGTCTTGACCAAACGTACTGAAGAAAGCTTTTAGGAGCTTATGGCAAAATCAGATTCCAAAATATTCGACCCTAAAGCCTTTAAGCGGCGTTTAAATTCAGCAGATTCAGCAATTAACTGTTTTCGGCAGGCAATTACGGAAACCCGAGCCTTACTTGACGACCGTTTTAAAGCAAAAGCCAATATTGAAGACATCATCACTGACCTGACTCACTTCATTGATCAGATTCTGATTGCCGCATGGCAGCAGTATGACTGGAGTGATGACCAGGACATCAGTCTGTTGGCTGTTGGCGGCTATGGACGTGGTGAATTACATCCATATTCTGATATCGATATCCAGATACTGCTGGCCAAAAACAATCAAAAAAAATACAAAGCCAATATCGAAAACTTTCTTACTTTTCTCTGGGACATTAATCTGGAAATTGGTCAAAGTGTTCGCACCATAACCGAAAACAAAAAGTTGGCTGCCAACGATATCACCTTGCGACCGCATTAATGGAGTCTCGTACCGTTTATGGCAACCCTGAATTACACAAGAAACTGATACTTGAAGTCAGCAAGAAAAAAATCTGGGAAGAAAAAAGATTTTTTACCGCAAAACGCAATGAGCAGGTCTCCCGCCACCAAAAATATGACGATATTGAATATGCGCTTGAGCCCAACCTGAAGGTAGCTCCAGGAGGTTTGCGTGATATACAAACCATTGGCTGGATATCAAAACGCTATTTCGGTGCTTCGGATTTTCAGGAACTTGTGGAACGCGGTTTCCTGCAAAAAAATGAGTACCAGGACTTAATCAAAGGCAGGAATTTTCTCTGGTCTCTGCGCTACGGCCTGCACATGCTGTCACAGCGTAAAGAAGATCGCTTGTTGTTTGAGCATCAGCGTCAACTTGCAGAAATATTTTCTTATAAGGATGACAAAAACAGTCTTGGTATAGAAAAGTTGATGAAAGAATATTATCGCAACGTACAGACTTTGCGTGAATTAAATGATGTACTTTTACAGCTTTTTGATGAAGAAATTATTCGCTCCAAAGAGAAAGCAAAAATCCTGACTTTAAACGCTCGCTTTCAGATACATAATAATTATATTGAAGCCGTACACTCCAGAATTTTCAAACAAACACCCTTTGCGCTTATAGAGGTTTTTGTGTTGTTTGCCCAGGATAAAAAAATAGAAGGTATTAGAGCTTCCACCATCCGTTTGATCAGAAACTCCAGACAACTGATTGATAGCAATTTCAGAAAAGATATTCGTAACACAACTTTATTTATGGAATTATTACGTTCACCCTATAAGATAGTT
>Ga0255759_10004534_pt1 | contig 11976 bp, 10 predicted proteins | sample 101ome_20_FD_179959 | JGI IMG/M metagenome (GOLD analysis project Ga0255759, IMG submission 179959) | Coastal salt marsh microbial communities from the Groves Creek Marsh, Skidaway Island, Georgia - 101404AT metaG (version 2) | ecosystem: Environmental > Aquatic > Marine > Intertidal zone >...
ATTGGTCTTCCAAGGGGCCGAATCGTGGCGGGATTGGGAGGTGCCGTTTGGCCTGACGGAAGTTGGTGATCAAGGGCAGCTTCGTTTGGTGAAATATCGCAAGGATATCGACGCGGTGCGCGATGCCCACTTATTTAGCTATGAGAGCAAGAGCAAAGGCCTGGTCAGCGGAGGTATATGGGAGGCGACTTCTAATCCAGCCGCTGCCGAAACGATTATCGACGGCGACGAGACGACGTACTGGCAGCCCGATCCAGCTGATGAAGTAGAAGATTGGGCGATAGAGATAGACCTCGCTCGCACGGTGTTAGCGCGAGAGATCAGGCTTCAGTTTCCCGATCGCGACGGCGCGCGGCCTTTTCGTCAATTTACCGTCTATGCTAGCACGGGTGCCCGCGTTTCCGTTAAGGAAGATGTGGTCATGTTGGAGCCCGTTTTTCGCACGACGCGCCCCAATGCAGACTCCGAGATCGTTATTCCCCTTTCCTACGCATCCCGCGACAGTGCGCTGATCCTCGACGAGGGCATTGAAGTTGACCCCGCGTTGAAGAATGGATATCGCGTCGTGCAGCGCATTCGCATCGAGGTGGAAGAAAAATCGCCCGATGCTGCGCTTGCAGAAGTATCCGTTCGCGCCATTGGCGATAATATCAGCCTCGGTGCGGAGCAGCGAGGTAGCTTTGTAAACGGCATTAACTCGGTTGATCCCCAGAACCTATTTGACGGCGATATGAATACTAACAACCTCATCGGTTCCTCCTATGGTAGTTTGGGTTGGAAAGAAGGGGGCGTGTGGTTTGGCGTTGATCTAGGTGCTACGTTTTTCGTCGATGAATTTTTTCTCTACTCGTTCAAGTCAGACGAAGGGTTAGTGGGGTATTCGATCAACGGCACCGGGCCCGGGCATACCGTGCTGTATTCCGATGGGGCACAGGTTCTTCAGTCTGGCTTGCCCGTTCCGGGCGCTTTCGACTATACCGAGTTGTTTACGCACATAAATCCCAACGCGGATCGCCTGCTCTATATCCGCTATATCTTCAAGCCGCGTAAGATGCGTTACTTTTTCTGGCACGGTATCCGCGACACCGGCTGGGGCATCGTCAAATGGGGCGAGTTTATGCTCTTCTCTCCCGGTCATCCGGCCGAAGTTGTGCTGCGCTCGCCCTTTATCGACTTGGGCACTGAGGTAGGTGACGGGCGCCCCAAGGTGATCAAGGGACTGCACTGGGATGCAGACCTGCCGCTCGGAGCTAAGCTTCAGCTGCGCTCGCGCTCCGGTAATACGCTGGATCCGCTCTATACGTTCTACGATCGCAAGGGCGATGAGGTCACAGAAGACCGATGGAAAAGCGCACCCAAGGTGCTGCGTGGCGCCATCGATACGACGCTGGTCGTCGGCGACGATTGGGGCGCATGGAGCAACGTATACCAGAATTCGGGTGAAGTATTTCAGTCGGAAAGTCCGCGCCGTTACGTGCAGTTGGAGATGATCTTAGGCACGGATGATCCACAGGTCGGGCCGCAAGTCAATTCGCTGTCTATCGAATACGAACAGGCACTCGTTCAGGACGCGCGCGGTCAAATCTGGCCTCGGGAAGCTCCGGTAAATGAGAGGACGCGCTTTGCCTACACCGTGTGGCCGCGCAGTGCCGGCGGAGATAGTGGTTTTGATCAGGTGCGGCTGGTCGTGCCCAAGGCATCAGACGTCGATTATACGGGCGTTGAAGTAGACGGCGTTGCAATTCAACCCGAATCGGTCGTATCCGCAGGGGATTCGCTATGGGTTGATTTGGGGCAAGCCGTATCAGGTGATTCCGTGCGCATCGCTTTTGAAACGCAGCTATTGAACAACGCGACGGTCGTAAGCGCCGATTTGGGCCTGTCTAATCGGCCCGGTTTATGGCAGTCGGTTGAACCGCTTATCCGTCGTTCGAATGTCGTGATGTTGCCCAACTTGATCGGCCAGGAAAAATTAATTGGCGAAGTGGAGCTAGCTACAGCCGTGATTACGCCGAACGGAGATGGGATACACGACGAGCTCGAAGTGCGTTTTATCGTCTATAAGGCCAGTCGAGTTGAGCCCGTTCTACAGATCTACGATCTGGCGGGGCGTCGAATTGCCGCGCGTACAGGCACCCAAGAGGCTGGCCAGTGGCGGCTAGATTGGGACGGGCGTAGTGACGATTCTGGACAAACGGCAGCCCCGGGCTCTTATATATACGAGATTTCGTTGGGCACGGATGCGGGAGATGATAAGCGCACCGGCACAATTGCAGTTGCCTACTGAACGCGTCGGCTACCGTTTTTGTAAAATAGAGTCCCCCAGAGCCAAGTTGGAGCTGGGGGACTCTATTTTATGCACGGCACGATGTATATCACGTGGTGATATGTGTCATGGTGCGCCGTCAACGCAGTGTGAGATATTTTCCACCCTTACGAGGAGGCGGTAGAATGACCGTTCGGAACCTGAGTCCGCAGCAGATGTTTATTCGTTTAGCTGAAGAACACGTGCCTAGATATCGATTTAAGGGAAAGACTAAAAGTCAATTTAATCGGTGGAAGCGTCAGGCTGAGCCGAAAGTCCAGGCTACGCTAGGCGACTTCCCCGATCCCGTTGCACCGCGACCCAAGATGCTGGCCGAGTGGGAAGAAAAAGGTCTGCGCCGCCAGCGCTGGATTATCGACGTGCAAAAGCACCTCTCGGCAACGCTATTAGTTAACTATCCGACCGATATAAAACGCGGAGAGAAGCGTCCGGCCATTCTCTGCTGTCACGGTCATGGTCCCTATGGAAAAGAGCCGGTAATGGGCAATGACTCTAGCCCGGCGCTGCGCGATAATATGGAGCAGCACCGCTACAACTACGGACAAATTATGGCTCAACAGGGCTTCATCACATATGCCATTGACTGGATCGGCTTTGGAGAGCGAAACGAGAGCGAAAAGCACAACTTTCGGACTTCGGCGGGCAATCGCGACTGGTGTAACTTGTACTATTTACACGCCACGATGCTTGGTATGACGTCTATTTCTATAAACGTAGCGCACGGTCGAGCCGCAACCGATGTAGTATGTAAACTGCCGGGGGTAGACGGCGAGCGCCTAGGCGTTATGGGTTTGAGCGGGGGTGGCACGATGACGCTGTGGATGACGCTGTGTGATGCGCGCTTTCGGGCGGCTGAGATTATATGCTATAGCGATCTATGGGCGGCCTTTGGCGTGCGCGACCTAAACTACTGCGGCATGCAGGTGGCTCCGGGGTTGTTTAAGCTGATGGATTTGCCTGACGTGCAGGGATTGATTGCGCCGCGTCCCCTGTTGGTGGGTGTTGGTGTACACGATACGTGTTTCAAAGTAGATACTGCTATGGCGTGTTACAAGCAGGTAGAATCGATTTACCAGGCGGCTGGAGCGGCCGATAACCTCGAGTTGGATCTGCATCCGGGCGAGCACGGCTGGGGTGGGAATAAGTCGGTGACTTTTTTCGAACGGCACTTATCGTAGTCTCGAATCGCGTCGCGTGCTTGCTCAAACCGCTGTCGGTAATGTGCCGAGGCAAAAGCCCTCAGAGCACGGTGCTCTGAGGGCTTTTGCGCGGAAAGTAATTTTGGGGAAGCTTATTGGGCGTTGGCCTGCACCATTAGGTTGATTTCTACTTCGTCACCGAGAATACTCGCCACATCAGTCCATGAGTTCACACCGTATTCCGACCGACTCAACACGGTTTGAGCGGACATGCCGACCTGCGCTTTTTTTGACCACGGATTGGTCCCGGTGCCCAGCACGTTGACGGGGAGCACAATAGACTTGGTCACGCCGTGCATGGTGAAATCGCCCGTCACGTGGATCACGTCGTCTTTAACTTCGGCACCCGTGCTCTTGAATGTGATAGAGGGAAAAGATTCGACGTCGAAAAAGTCTGCGCTGCGCAGATGCACATCGCGCTTTTCGTTGTCTGTATCGACGCTAGATACGGCAATCGTAGCCTCGACCTGAATCTTCTCGGGCTGGGCCGGGTCGAACTGAATCTGGCCCGAAAACTCATTAAAGACGCCGTTTGCACGGCTTACGAGATGGCGCACGTTAAAAGCGACCTGCGAATGCTCTGAATCGATTTCGTACGTCTCTGCATGGAGGGTTGGTATTGAAATGATGGAAATGAGTAAGGCTGAAAAAACTAAACGCATAATGGTCTCTCCTTTAGAAATATTTGTGATTATGCTCACGAAATAGAATTAGTCAACAACGTCTCAAGGCTTATTTGGCTATTTGTTTCTATCCGAACGGAAAAGGCGGTGAGGTATAGTCCTATTCCAGGTATAGTAAAGCTGGTTTAGCATATGCCCCTTAGATGGGCTATTCCACGGTAGCCACGTCGTTCGGTCATTCGTGCTTTCTCTTTGATGGGGTTCTATCGTGGATGAATACGAAGTAATGGGAAAAGAAAAGATCAGGAAAATACTTTGTTTTTTTAGCAGGTATACGTTTTACTTATAGTACTATGGAGCTGAGACATCTACGCTATTTTGTCGCGGCAGCAGAGGAGAAAAATATCAGTCGAGCCGCAAAAAGACTGCATATTTCCCAGCCGGCCGTATCGAGACAAATAAGAGATTTAGAAGGGGAGTTGGGCGTTCAGCTTTTCAAACGGCTGCGCGACGGACTGGAGCTGACGGATGCGGGCAACACGGCGCTCGTACACGCGCGCGAAGTGCTGCGTCAGTCCGTCGTTATGGATAAGGCGATGGACCCATTTCGGGATAAAAGCGCGCTTGCTACGCTGGCTGTCGGCTATATCCCAACCATGCTGCCAGACGTTCTGGCGTATGCACTCAGAACGTTTGAGCAACTGCATGCCGATACGCGCATTCAAATCTACGAAATGGTACCCGCGCAGCAGGTGGTAGCGATGCGCCGAGATGAGATTGACGTGGGCCTGTTGGGCATGCCGTGGTCCGCTATCGAGGGCGAGTTCGCTACGCGAGTGATAAAACGGGTGCCCATGGCCGTTATTGTTCCAGCGGATCACGCGTTGGCATCGCGCTCGAGTATTGACCTCGTTGATTTACAAAACGAACCCTTCATAAGCTTTCACGAAGATCAATTTCCCGGTCGTCCCGAACTGTTGGAACGCATGTTTGGCCACGTTTCCACACCACCAGAGGTCGTGGCAAAAGCGAGGGGGCATTCTGAACTGCTGGGATTGGTGGCTGCCGGACGCGGGGTCGCATTTGCGCCGTCTGATTTATACGCGTTTCCCCACGTGGGCGTCGTATTCGTAACACTAGGCCATCCTCAGCTGACCCTAGAGGCTTCCGCTATATGGAAGAGAGAACGAGAGACGCCCCAATTGCGCTCTTTTGTCGACATTATGGTCCAGGGAGCCTAGGCTGAAACAGTGTCCGTTTGAGCTGTGCCATGAGAAATGCATCGAGCATGGCCAATAAAAAAAGCCCCCGAAGCTAAGCGCTTCGGGGGCTTTTTTTATTGGCGGGACCGACGAGACTCGAACTCGCGACCTCCGGCGTGACAGGCCGGCGTTCTAACCAGCTGAACTACGATCCCATTAATTAGGATGACCAAAATTAAGGGGCGATAGGGCCCTTGTCAATAGGTCATGAATTTTCTTTTTGCCAGGCTTCGCCCTCTTTTTTAAGTCGCTTTAGGGCGCTTCGCATTAGCTGTCTTTTGAGTGAGCTCAGGTGGTCTACAAAGAGCACGCCGTTCAGGTGGTCCAACTCGTGCTGTAGGGCACGTGCGTAAAACCCAGAACCCTCAGTCGTGAAGGTTTCACCGTCTAGATTGAGGGCTTCCACCGTTACGCTTTCGGCGCGTTTGACGTCGCCGTATAAATCGGGAAAGCTCAAACAGCCCTCTTCGCCTACTTGCGTGCCTACGTCCGAAACGATGCGTGGATTAATCAGGGCGATTGGCGGATAATCGGGCTGCTGCGCGGAAACGTCTATAACGCAAACGCGGCGTGCAATGCCTATCTGCGGGGCGGCTAAGCCTACGCCTTCAGCGGCGCGCATTGAGTCAAATAGATCGTCAACGAGGCTGCGGACCTCACTATCTACTTCGCTTACAGATGCGCACTGTTGGCGCAAAACGCTCGCGCCAAACTTAACGATTTCTCTTTTCATAGGGACAGGGGTTGAAGGTCTAAGGCGATATAGCGAAAACCAAGCGCTTCACAGTCGGTAACGACGGCCTGACGCAGAGTGCTATTGGCCATGACGGTCGGATCGTTGAGGCGCAGGTAGAGCATCTGGTCCCGCTCTTCAAACGCCGCAGGCGCGAGCTGATGGCGCGTAAGTATGGGATCAAGGCGCTCAAAGAGAGGGGCATCGCTGGCTTCGATAGAGAGGAGCGCTTCGTTCATGCTGCCGGAGCGGAAGCCGCGTAGATCCATCGTTACGTGCCTATAGCCGATGGCCTGTAGAGCGTCGGCGGTTTGGCGGCACCGCGTCCCATCGCCCAGCAGAGCCTCTAAGTCCTGGCTCGGTAGTTCGATGCGGGCTAGGGAGTCGTGGTGGCGCGAGCGTACCTGCGCGTAGCCTAACTCGGTGCGCAAAAAGGCCTCGGCTGCGTCGACTTTTTTGAGTCCGTCCGCCGTGACGGCCGTTCCGTAGGGAAAGCGAGAGGACAGACAGGCCATGGCAGGACGGTCCCACACGGAAATGCCCCAACGCTGCGCCAGGCTGCGCACGTCTGCCTTGTTGAGACCGGCTTCGGCCAGCGGTGCGCGCACGCCTTTTTCGAGCGCGGCTTTGGCGCCGGGGCGAAAATCCCCCACGTCGTCGGCGTTCTGGCCGTACAGGATATAATCGACGTCCAATTCAACGGCCATGCGCTCCATATGGGAGAAGAGTTCCTGCTTGCAGTAGTAGCAGCGGTCAGGCGCATTTTTGGCGTAGTCGGGGTTGTCGAGCTCGCGCGTTTTTACCACCTCGTGGCGAATGCCAAACCGGTCGGTAATCTCTTGTGCTCGCTCGAGTTCACCGCTGGCGTAGCTCTCCGAGTCGGCCGTTACGCAAATGGCTCCTTCGCCGAGCACGCGCTGTGCAGCCACGGCCAGCATTGCGCTGTCTACGCCGCCCGAATAGCCGATTAGGGCGCGCTCCATCGGGCGCATGATGTCCTCGAGGATGGCTAGCTTTTCATCCAGGCTGAGTGCTGTGGTGGTCGTCGTCACAGTGAATCCTTAAAGGGCATCTTCTGCGTTGGAATCGTCCGACAACGCACAGGGAGCGATAACGGCATCTATCATACCGTGTAGCACTTTTTTATCGGGTGGACACACGACGGCCTGAATGCCCGATAGTAGGGGTTGGTCGCCGGTCAGGTAGTAGTATGGGCGGAGCAAAACGCGTCCGCGCATTGGTTTTACGGCATCGTCAAAAAAGTCGTAGTAGCGCACGGTTTTACGCGCAGATTTGTGGAATCTTTGTAGTATGTAGGGGGTGTCGTCAAAGCTGTCGAGCGCCGTTTGCACGTTTGTGCTCCACGTGTCCTCTGGCAGGTCGTGGCCGATAGAAACGCCTTTGCTCTCGTAGGCCAGTTCGGAAAAACCGGAGGGTTTGACGACCAGTTCACGCTGCTTTTTGCTGAGTCCTTTCAACACCTGCCAGTCGTTGACTGGCCCATCGTTCAGCGTCAGGTCCGGCACGACGGCGTGCGGAGGCAGCGGCCGTGCATCGAGAATCCAGGTGTGCGGAATCAGACGTGCCAGCAGCTTGTAGACGTCGCGCGCTAGCTCTCGGCGCCAGAACGGGGTCAGGAGCGGATGGTGAAAAAGGGCTAGCCACATCTTTTCTTCGAGATAGGCCTTGGGGGGCGGCGTGAGTCGAACGGCGTTCTTTTTGGCGAAATAGGTGATGAGCTCAGCCTTTGGAATGTTTTTAAGGTCGAATAGCTCAAAAAAGCGATAGACCGCTTCGAGGCGCTGCTTCTGTCCGTTTACGGCCAGCGATAGGCCCTCTTCGTCAAAATGTAGATCGCGAGGATGGGTGCAATAAGTGGGCTGACCCTGTGCGCTAAGTTCGTCTGCAAGCCACTGCATTTCGTCGCGATAGGCCTCGGATTCGTCTGAGACGACTAGGCCTACAGTGGGTCGCTCTGAGTTCGTAGCGGCGGCAATGGCCTCGTAAAAGCCGTCTACCAGCCCGCGTGGACCGCCTATAATGTCGTATCCCAGATCGGCGTAGAGCGATGAGACTTGGGCAGTAAAGCCCATGCCGCCGGGGACGGAGTCCATCTCCATGATGCGAAAGCCGTCTTCCGTCATTAATAGGTCGGGGCGCATGACCAGAGGTAGATGCGATTTGATGCGGTTCCAGAGGCCCATCTCGAGCACGTCGCCGGGTTTCCCTCGATCCAGGTACTGATGGACCCAGGCGGGTTGCAAGCCTTTTACGCTTTGGTGATAAAGCAGGTTTGCAGCTCGGTAAAACTGATGGAGCGCAGTGCCTAATTCGCGCAGTTCGCGCAGCTCGTCTGCGCTTAGCCAGAAAGGCTCCGGTGAAATGCGCCAAGGCAGGTTACTGTTGGGATGAAGGTGGTCTCGATCGCCTTCGAAAAGGCCGCCTACCGGCGTGCGTTCGTTGAGGGTGAGGCAGATTTCGCGCGGATCTGATAGAGTGCTCGGCAGCGACATGAAACCTTTCCGCTGGGTGAAACGGCGGCCAAGAGGCCGCTCAGTTGGAAATGAGACCAATGTAGAATATAAGGGGGTACTGGTCAAGGTTGGGGAGGGGAACAAAAGCCGTTCTTTGAGTTCGTAAAAAAGCGTGAAAAGCGTATTTTAACACATGTCAAAGAAAGAGGATTCTATGGAACTGGCTGGTAAAACGGCCGTGGTTACGGGTGCTAGTCGTGGCATAGGCGAAGCGATTGCCCGCGCGCTGTCCGCAGCCGGTGCGCAGGTGGCACTGCTCGCGCGCAGCGAGCGCGCTCTCCGCGCTGTGGCAGACGGGATTGAGGCGGAGGGTGGACAGGCGTTGGTCGTGCCGGCCGATGTTGCGGATAAAGGTTCGATCAATGCGGCGTTCTCCTCTATTCATTCCGCGTGGGGTGGTGTAGATATTCTGGTGAACAACGCGGGAGTGCAAGGTCCCATAGGTCCGCTGCACGCGGCCGAGGTGGAGCAGTGGTGGCAGTCGGTTGAGATCAATCTCAAGGGGTGTTTCCTGTGCTCGCAGCAGGTTCTTCCGCATATGATGGCGCGGCGCGGCGGCAAGATTATCAATCTATCGGGCGGGGGCGCTGTAGGTCCCAGACCTTTTTTTAGCGCATATGGCGCCTCCAAAGCGGCTGTAGTGCGCCTGACCGAGACGCTAGCCGCCGAGGTGTCTGACTATAGAATTGACGTTAACGCAATCGCCCCAGGAGCCGTTCATACCGAGATGCTTAAAGAGCGGTTGGCCGCCGGTGAGCGGGCTGGTAAAGCCGAAATCGAAGCGGACCGAGCGCTGCTCGAAAATGGAGGCACCGACCCGCAGCGTCCGGCGGCCTTGGCCGTCTATCTGGCTTCGTCGCGCTCGGATGGGCTCAGCGGTCGGCTGCTGTCTGCCGTGTGGGATCCGTGGGAACATTTAGACGTTGATTCGGTCATGGCCAGTGAAGCATTTACGGTGCGTCGACTGCGGGCCGAGGAGGGATAATGGGGTATCGAATTGGGATTGTGGGCGCGGGTTTCATCGGTCGAAAACGGGCTGAGACCGCGCGCGCGCATGCAGCCTGTGACATATCTATGGTATATGATACAGATGGTGAAGCGGCACGTGTCCTCGCTGCAGACTGCGGTGCGACTGTGGCCGAATCGTGGCAAGAGATTGCTGCGGGTCCTGTGGATATCGTCGTCGTAGCGACTACGCACGACGCGCTGGCGTCTATTAGCGCAGCCTGCCTGGAGGGAGGTAAGCACGTTTTGTGTGAGAAGCCGATGGGACGCCATCCGCAAGAAGCGCGGCGTGCGCTGCGGGCTTCTTGCGCTGCGGACAGGATGCTCAAGGTCGGGTATAATCACCGCTATCACCCCGCCGTTCAGCAGGTGTATGAAGCGTGCGTTTCTGGTCAACTGGGCCCGCTGATGAATATTCGCGGCCGCTACGGGCACGGGGGACGGCCCGGCTATGACCGAGAGTGGCGTGCGATACCCGAAAGAGCTGGCGGGGGAGAACTCCTAGATCAGGGCGCACATCTGATTGATCTGGCCAAGTGGGTACTCGACGATTTTGCCGAGGTGAGCGGCTATGTGGAAACGCACTTTTGGGATATGGAGCCGCTCGAGGATAACGCCTATGGGATTTTTCGCACGGTATCGGGCCAGATTGCTTCGCTCCACGTGAGTTGGACGCAGTGGAAAAACCTCTTCAGCTTTGAGGTCCACGGTCGCGATGGCTACGCTATTGCCGAGGGCTTGGGGGGGTCGTATGGTCCCGAACAGGCTCGGATTGGTCGCCGCAGGCCCGAGGGGGGGGCTCCAGAGGAGAAGATCGTGCCATTTACCGGTGAAGATGTCTCGTGGGCGCTGGAGTGGAAGGATTTCTTGGCCGGTATTGAAGGACGGGGCATCCCCTATGCACTGGGCGGGGAAGCACTCGAGACGCTCGAATGGGTTTACAGGCTATACGAAGCGGCGCGGAAGCGACGGGCCGTCGATGTTAGCTTTGTTCCAAGTAGTTGATTTTTAAAAGTTTTAATGGCCTTTGCCTGCATGGTTAGATTTTTTTTTCATCCCGCGTGTTTTTTTCTTTGAAAATTGCACATAAAAATGCGTACATTATCTGGCGTGATGAATTGGGGCAGAGCCCATTTATCACGCTCTTTTATGTCCAGACCCCCAAAAGAGCGCTCTATCGGATAGATCGATACGCTTTTTGCAGGCTAACGGTTACATTGGTGTAGAGAACGAGGAGGCAAGTACGTTGCTGGGAAGTGCTACGAGACAAGATCAAGAAGCCGCTCAATCAGAACGCGTTGCTTTGGCCTACCGACGTTTAGCTAATGCCATGATTCTTAGCACCTTGCGAGAGATTTCCAAGACGGATGGAGTCGATGAGATCGACGAAGATGCACCTGAGATTTCTTTTGTTGAAAGTCGACGCATAGACCCTTGGTGCGAATTGGCTGGCATCGAGCCGGAAGTAGTCCGGCGCGCAGCCAGACGTCTGGTGGATGAGGAACCGTTTTAGATAAACGCGGAGAGAAAATAAAAAACCCCCGGAGCGGCATAGCTCCGGGGGTTTTTTATTTGCATCTAGCGACGTGCGCTGAGCTCTTTGCTGCGCGCGTAGTCTAGCAGACCGCGCACCACTTTTTCGGCATCGCGGTGACGGAGTTCCTCAAAGCGCAGTGCCCACACGTGGTCTTTATAAGCCATGTTACGCATTTCTATTAAGACCTTTACGTCGGCTGGATTGTTGCGCAGGACGCCGAGTCCTTGGCCCCGCGTGCGCGCGCCCGCTCCTAAGGCGCTCAGCAGACTCTGCGCAAAGCGGCGCGAAGGATCGTCTCGTTTTTTGCGGATGCGATTTTCGTAGTATAAAACGAGAGGCGCTTCGGGTGCGTTATGATCAATGTCGGCGTGGAACGATAGGAAAACGCGGCGTCCCTTGGGCGCGTTTGATAACGCCGCACGTGCTATGTGCACGCGCGTGGCAAGGTTGCCGCCGCGCGGCCAGTCCCGCACTGTGTTGCGGCGGTTGTGTGCCAGTGAGTTATAAACCTCGTTCTTCTCGTTTACAAATGTTACGGCAGGGGGGGTGTTATGGCGGATCAGGTGATTGGGACTGAGCATGGTCATGGTGACTTCTGCTCCGTGTAGGCGGAGCAGCACATATATGCGCAGTGCGATATCAAAGACGTATTCGTCTTCGGCCACGTAAAGTTTGTCTCCATTTCCGTCAATCGTCTGCGCGATGGCCCCCGGATCGAGGCCGCCGTGACCGGGATCGAGCACGATGTGCCATCCTT
>Ga0255759_10004535_pt1 | contig 11974 bp, 10 predicted proteins | sample 101ome_20_FD_179959 | JGI IMG/M metagenome (GOLD analysis project Ga0255759, IMG submission 179959) | Coastal salt marsh microbial communities from the Groves Creek Marsh, Skidaway Island, Georgia - 101404AT metaG (version 2) | ecosystem: Environmental > Aquatic > Marine > Intertidal zone >...
GAAATTACAAACGCAAAGGAGCTCGCAGAGCTTGAAAAATCAAACGAGTAGCTGCCGCCAGGGGCGTGAGCTTCGCGATCTCCTTCGCGTTTGTAATTTCACGCCTGCTTTAATTCGAGTTTTGCTAAAGTTTGCCGCCAAAATTTTCAAATTTTTTGTCTCTCTCGTCGCGTTGTATTCCTCACTTTTTGAAAGTTTCATGTCGTTCTTATTCAAGACGACGACAACCACTTCTTCAACCACTACTCTCATCAAGCGCATCATCGCATCGTCTCCTTTTATCACGTCAGCAACAACAACAACGTCCCGTAAAACGATGTCTGCTTTATCTCGCGCCGGGTTGCCGTATTTAGTCGCGACGACGACGCCAAAGCGCGTCGTCGTCGGTTCGCCCGCCTCTCCATCGATCAATCGCTTTAACAACAACAACAACAACAACAACATCGCTCGAGGCGACCAAGTGCGAACGTACGCGTTCGGCGCGAGGAAAGCGCCGAAAGGGCAGCTTCCCGAGCGCGAACCGAACATGGGTTTAGATCCAGAGAACGCGCAGGCGAAGGTACGGAGGCGACATTTTTTGCATTCGTGTTAGATTTCAAATCCGATCTCTCTTCTCTTCTCTTTTTTCTCCCGGGAGAGATATTTTTTTTCAAAACTTTCGCGCTTCTTCTTCTCTCGCTCGCGCGCGACGACGACGATAGACGTGGACGTCGCGTCACTCGCGATGTAGAAGTGCATTCGCTCACCTTTTACTTCTCTCTTTCGCGCGCGCGATTGAAAACAAATAATAATAAAACAGAAAAAAGCGCTCGAGCGGGTTCTCGGCGAAATCGACTCGACGTTCGGTAAAGGTTCCATCATGAAGTTAGGCTCCGCCGGGCAGGCGAAAGTGGCGACGTTCCCGTCCGGGGCGATGACGTTGGATATGGCCTTAGGGGGAGGGTTACCGAGAGGTAGAATCGTGGAAATTTACGGTCCGGAGTCGTCCGGGAAGACGACGTTGGCCATGCACGCGATGGCGGAGATGCAAAAGTTGGGCGGGACGGTGGCTTTAATCGACGCCGAGCACGCGTTCGATCCGGACTACGCGAAGAGGTTGGGATTGAACGTGGACGATTTAGTCGTGTGTCAGCCGGAAACCGGAGAAATGGCGTTGGAAGTTGTGGATACGTTGGTTCGTTCCGCCGCGGTGGATTTGATTTGCGTGGATTCCGTCGCCGCGTTGGTGCCGAGATCGGAAATCGAAGGCGAAATTGGTATGGTCCAAGTCGGCGCGCACGCGAGGTTAATGTCGCAAGCGTTGAGAAAGATTAACGTAAACGCGGCGAAGGCGAACACGACGATTTTGTTTTTGAACCAACTTCGATCGAAGGTTGGTGTGATTTATGGAAACCCGGAAGTTACCACGGGTGGTAACGCGTTGAAATATTACTCCTCGGTGCGTTTGGACATTCGCAGAAAAGAAGTCATCAAAGGTAAAGCGGGCGAGGACGATCTCGGGACGAGAGTGAAAGTGAAAGTGGCCAAGAACAAGGTCGCGCCGCCGTATAAAGTAGCCGAGTTTGACATGCTTTTCGGCAGAGGTATTTCTAGCGAAGGATGCGTCTTTGACGTCGCGGAAGCTACCGGCGTCATCGAAAAGAAAGGCTCGTGGTATTCCTTCAAAGGCGAGCAGTTGGGCCAAGGTCGCGAGAAAAGTTTACTCGCCGCGAAAGAGAAAGAGGGGCTATACGAAGAGATTGTTCGATTGACGCGAGAAGCGATCGCGGCAAAAATGGTTTCGATGACTGGCGAACAAATGTCGTCGTCTGAAGGTTCCATGGACGAAGACGATGAGGACATGTTCGAAGAGGAAGAAGACGAAGAGGCCACCTCCAACGTCGCCGCTCGCTAAGAAACGACAAGCACACTTTTAGAATTACTTTCTTGTAAACTACTATATTACTCATCTTCTACAAACTCTAAAAATCTCTCGTGTATCGCTCCGCGTCCGCGCCTTCGCGAAAGGAGGCGTCTCCTAACATTGTCTTTGCGTCGAGAATCTTGTCCGCTCGAGACACTCGTCTTTCGTTGTACACGTCCCATCCGTCCAATTCTCTCAACTCTTCGATGGTGACTTGATTTTGTTTCAGAGACAGCTCCGAGAGCCGCTCGCAATCGCGTAAGACTACGGCGGGTATGCCTTTCTTATCTATTCTATTTCCGTCTAAAATGAGCGATTGTAAACTCTTCATGTTTCTAAACTCGTTTGGAATCGCGCTTACTCGCGCGTTGTTGGCGAGATTGATGTGCGTCAGCGTCGTCTCGCTGCCGACAAAGTAGTGCGCGATTGAATCGCAAATTTGGTTTCCACTCGCGTCGAAGCTTTGTAATGGAGGAAGAGCTTTGAAAAAACTCGAAGAGAAGGACGTTATTTTATTGTTCGAAATCTTTAGCTGTAACGGAGATCTCGTTTTTACTTCTTCGTTGACTTCTTCGTTTTCTTCTTCTCCTTCTTCTTCCGCGGCGGAACTGTTGGACGTGATTTCAATCGCGCCACTCAGATTGTTGTTGCTCAAATCTAAATACTTCAGAAACTTGAAGTTTGCAAAGAGCATTTTGAAATCAAACCCGGCGCTTTCGATGTTGTTGTTGCACAGCGATATTCGGGTGATGTTTCGCAGCGCCGGCAACGTAAAAACTACACTCGGGACGCGCGCGATTGCGTTTGAACTAAAGTCAAACACTTTTATTTTCGCATCTGCGTTCAAAGCTTCCAAAGCCGCGATCGGCAACGCGTCCAGTCCTGAATTTTGCGACGAACAGATTCCCGTTTTCTCCCACACGGTGCCAAAACCGCCCGAACGTTTTTCACTTAGTATCGAGCTCTTTTCCGCGGTAACTTTACTCTTCCTTTCCATCATCTTCTCCATAGCCTCTCTTCTTCGCTTCTCCGCCATGGAACTCGCCATCGCCGCGCCCGCAGAGACCGTTTTGGTTATCGTCGTCGTCGTCGCATTCGAACCGTCGAGCAACATGCACGTCACCTTATCCCCTTTAATCTTCTTCGCGACAACCTCCGAAAATATCTTCTTCCCGTCGTCGCTCGCCGTCATCGTCTGTCCGCCGACGATGAGCTTCATCGTTCGTTTCAGCGCGTTTGACTTTTCACTGAGCACAGTAAACACGTCCTCGACCGTGGACGAATCCCAGTCGACGTCAAACTCGTACCGGTCTTTGTTTCGCTTCACGAGAAGTGAAAGGGGTCTGCTTTTTTCTTCTCCTCCTCGTCGTTGTTCTTGGTCAACACCGTCGTTCATCGTAATAATCGTTTATTCTCCTTCTTCTCCTTCTTCCATCGTCATCTTCTTCTTCCTCGCGGCATCTTTGCACGGATCGCACGTCACCGCGTCCAGAACTTCCGGTCTGTTGCACGAGCACTTCTCTCCGCACGTGCACCCTTTAAATCCACACCTCGGATTCGAACATCGTCCGTCTTTGCACGCGTCTTTGTTCTCCTCGTAAAACGCGTCTTTCGCCTCTTGCAACAGCACCTTCTTCTTCGACGACGCGTCTTCGTCTTCGATTTCTTCTTCTTTCGACATCTATCGATCTTTCTCTCTCTCTCTCTCTCTCTGTGCGTATCTCTGTCTGTGCGCGTTGATGTGATGAAAATATCGCATCGACGACACATTTTTTTCCCCGCAGCGGCAGAACTTTCTTCACGACGCGCTCGCAAACCCGCGCTCTTCGTAACAAATACGCACACGTAAACAATAATAATGGGAGGCGTTCTATCCGTCCCGGGGGGTAGTTCTGGTCCAGCGGTGGAAGACGTCGTGTCGCTCGCGAAATCGTCCGTGCCGTACACGATTCCGTTGCCCGTGAACGAGGTACGTCGTGACTTTTCTCTTTTCTCTTTCGCGCGGCGCGCATCAATCCGCGCATCTCACTCACGACGACGACATCAAACGCGCTCTTCTCTCTCTCTCTCTCTCTCTGTTTCCATTTTTACGTAAACACACATAAACGACAGAACAACACGAAGGTGTATTTCGACTTGAAACTGTCCAACGACCGCACGTTCGAGCGTCTCGGACGCGTCGTGATCGAGCTGAAAGAAGACGCGTGTCCGAAAACGGCGGAAAACTTCAAGCAACTGTGCACCGGAGAGAAAGGATTCGGCTACGAAGGAAGTCGTTTCCACCGGGTGATTCCAAACTTCATGTGCCAAGGAGGAGATTTTACGAACGACAACGGCACGGGCGGGAAATCGATATACGGTCGAAATTTCCCGGACGAGAACTTTGATTTACCGCACAACGGTCCGGGGATTTTGTCCATGGCGAACGCCGGTCCGAACACGAACGGGTCGCAGTTTTTCTTGTGCACGGTGGCGACGCCGTTTTTGAACGGGAAGCACACGGTTTTCGGCCAAGTCGTCGAGGGGTACTCCGTGGTGAAAGCGTTAGAATCGGTCGGGTCGCAATCCGGCGCGCCGTCGTACGACGTGTTCATCGATAAGTGTGGCATCGTCGCATCTTCTTCTTCTTCTTCTGGCGCCGCCGCGGGAGGAAGAAGAAGAGGAGGAGCGAGTTTGAAAAACGTCCGATCCAAGCGCGGCGTCTCCGTCCCGGCGTCCACCTCCTTCTCCTCCTTCTCCTCTTCTCGAAGAAACGCTTCCTCGGCGGCGACCAAGTTCTTACGAAAGGCGTCCTCCTCCTCTTCGAGTAGTAGGTCTCTTCGCGGTGCGGCTGCCGCCTTGTGCGCGGCGGCGGCTTCTTCCGTGGTCGTTTAAACGCGTCGTATTATAATACGATTTGATCGACGCGTCCGTCGTAGAAAATACTATGTCATATGTAATAATTCTTCTTGTCGTGCTTAGTGCTCACAAAATTTCTTTTTTTTTCGTCTCTCTCTCGAGCGTTTTTTTCGCCTCATTTTTTCCTCGAGAGAGATTTCGTTGCACGCTGTTCTCTCTCCTCTCTCTCCGTCGGACTCTATTCTTCTTCTGCGTTCGTCGGTTCGACGGCTACGACGAGCGTTCGTCGTCGTCGTCGCGCCGTCGTCGTCGTTGGGGCGTTCTTTTTCTTCTTCTTCTTTCAAAATTAACAACTGCAGCGTAGTTTCGAGAGGAGGAGCGGCGTCGAGATTTTCTTCTTCTTCTTCTTCTTCTTTTTCTTCTTCCCGTTTCATCTCGCGAAGAAGAGCGACGACGACGACGACGACGACGCGAGGTTTTGGAGGCGACGAAAAGGAAGAAGAGGAGAAGAAGAAGAAGACGATGTCTACTCCTCCGCGCGCGCTCTCGCTCTCGCGCTTATCCAACGAGAACCACGAGCCACACGAGACGACGAGAGAGGAAGAGGAGGAACATTTACAAAAAGTAGCCGAGGAAGATTTGAAGGACTCGAATTTTGTGAGAAACGATGAGGATACTAACGATAAGAACGGGACCACGACGACGGCGACGACGACAACGACATTATCGGGAAAGGAAGAGTATTGGGCGCCTCTGAACGAGGACATTTCGAAGCTGCACATCGCGGACGGCGTCGCGCTCGAGGCGAAGGTGTACGGAGACGAAGACGCGCCGGTGCAAGTCGTCTGGGGACACGGGCTAGGATCGTCCATGACGAACGAGGATAAGGAGTCTTTATGGAATTTCTGGGACGTGCGCGAGAGAGGGGACGTGTCCGGGACGGCGACGACGACGTGCGACGAAGAAGGCGACGCGAGCGACGGCAGCGAAAGCGAGGAGGATTTAGAAAATTTAAAAGACGAAAAAGTGAGAATCGTGCGATACAACGCGAGAGGACACGGATATTCTTCACCGGCAGAGACGAGCAGTCAGGCAAAGTGGGAGAACATGGCGGCGGATATGTTAAAAGTGGCCAACTTGAAACAACAAACGAGAATTAGTAAGAAAACCGGGAAAGAAAAGAAACAAAAGTTGATATTAGGTGGCGCGTCTATGGGCGCTGCGGTGACGCTGCACGCAGCCGTGCAACGAGGTGACGTCGTACCAGACGGACTGGTGTTGGTCATACCGCCGACGATTTACGAACAGAGGAAAAAACGAGAGAAAAATTTGAAGAAGAAGGCGTTGGAAGGACCGCCGCCGCCGCCGAGGTTGAGGAAACCGCGACCGATTTTCGACGGCGAGCCGGAGGAGGTGTACATCCCCAGAGCGACGGTAGAGTTGGGCATGCGAGACGAGTCGTACGTGGCTGTTTCCGTGGGCGCCGCGCAATCGAATTTACCTCCGCCGGAGGAGATTTCCAACGTCATGGCGAAAGTGCCGTGTTTGCTCCTGGCGTGGGATTGCGGCGATAAGACGCACCCGCTGAAGAGCGCGGAGGAGTTGAAAAAACTGATTCCGCACTGCGAAATGCACGTGGCGAAGACTTTAGAGGACACCGAACAGTGGCCTAGGATGATTCGAGACTTTATTCGAAGCATTTCGAGGTCTTCGGATAATTTTTCGGGGACGCCGATTCGGGGATACAACAACAAAAATACATCCGGCGGCGGGGACGAGACGGAGGTGACCACGACGGATTGGGATACGACCGATCACGATCGATATTAATAATAGTAGTTGTTTAGAATATATATACACTACCGCAACAGAAATGCAGCAGCAGCGATAAAAACTGGGTTTGACACTTTATTATAATTGTCATTATTCGAATGTTTTTTGTCTCTTTGCCTCGTATATTTTTTTCTTCTTTTTTTCCCGCTCCACAAAAAAAGAAGAAAAAAGAAGCAAACACACGCGCACACAAACACACGCACGAACAAACTGCGCGCGCGCGCGATCTTTTGCGCTTTTCGAAGAGAGGAGAAAAGAAAGAAGAGCGCGCATAGCATTCGCGCGCGGTACGATCATGGCGCCGAAAAAGATGGTGCAAAGACCACTCTCGTTTCAGAAGGAGAAGAAGAACGAAGAGCAAAATACGAGAACTCGTAACGACGAGGTGGATACGACCGGCGTTGAAGTCATAACTATCGACGACTCGAGTACGACGAGCGACGACCCGAAACGAACGGACGACTCCGCGAGTAGTCCTTTGGGTGGCCAAAACGTTGATAGCGTCAAAACGCCTTTTGCGACGATGGGACATAGAAAAGAGGAGGAGGACGCGAAGAAGAAACCCGTTGAAGAAGAGAAAAAAGGAGGAGAGAAGAGAAAGAAAGGTGGAGTTGTCCCGAAGACGAAGACGAGCGCGGAGGAGATGGTTATGTCGTCGCCGGATTCTGCGGAGAAGAAAAGAGCAGAGCGCGGTAAGAAAGCGAAAGGAGACGACGACGACGACGACGACGACGACGACGTGGACGACGACAGCGACTTCAAGATGGTCTTTTCGGAGAAGAAGGCGGGAATGGCGGGCTCAAAAAGCGGCGTTTCGAAGGCGCCGGCAAAGACCGCGGTTTCGGCAGCGGTAGTTGCGCAAAAGAAAACGATGAAAGAACCAGTGATTATGACGCAAAAAGCTTCGATAAAAACGCCATCAAAAGGCACCGTTTGGATTGGAAAGGAAACAAAAGCGTTGATTGACATTCGCTTCGAAGTCCTAACGATGTGTGACTCGAACTGCAACAGCGAACAAATCCGAACGAGCGTTCTGAAGAAGGCATTGAAGAACAAAGTATTGAGAGGTCGAGCTGCTTCAAATAGTTATGCTTTATCAAATCGATGGGAATCGGTGAAAGGCACGAGCATGAAACCATACGTGTTGGGAACGATAACGATTCAAGAGTTGAAAAATAAGCTGGGATTTGAGAGAGACGAAGATGTCGAAGCCTTTGTTCGCCTGTTTCAATTGGAGTTTGCTTTGAAAGTTACCAATTTTAAAAAAGCAGGAAGAGAAGAAGATGCTGTTAAAGCTCGAAAGTACGGCGAGTTCAATCATCGCGAAGAGAAAGATCGAAAGAAAGCCGCAACCAATTTTTTGGTCGATCGTAAAGCCGAGCTCGCCGCCTCGAACGAAGGCAAAAAGGAAGAGTCTGGTATTTTGTGGTATGAAACGATACCAGCCAGATCTGTTGAACAGATTATCAAGCATGTCTACGTCGTTGCAGAAGACACTGTTGAGTTTGAAAAGAAACTTACTCTTTGGAGCTGCCACTGCTCCGCCTTGGCCGAGTTAGAGTGCGAACGTGAAGAAGGGATGGTGAAAGTCTTTCGCGAAGCAAATAAGGCTCAAACTGAATACGTGGAAGAAGAAAAAGCCGTGGAAAACGGTAACAAAATGGTGGATAACCTTGAAAAGCTGGATGAAGCGAGACGCAATGCGAAAGAAATCAGCATACTCTACATTTGGCAATTTTACATGGCAGCGAGTTGTGATTTCATGAAGGCGAAGCATAATCTCGACGTAGCCTGGGAAATGGAAAAAGAGGATCCAAAATTTGACGCCGATAATATTCCCAAGGAAGCACTCAAGGACATGCTCCTGTACAAATGTATGATTGAAACATGCAGAGACGAAGAAGACGACGAGCTAAAAATCTCTCTTTTTACATCTGCTAACTTGGATGAAGTTACCGCTGCAGCGGTGAAAAATTTTAATTACATGGAGCAGAAATACGGGGAGCTGAAAGAGTCAAACCCGAGCGTTGAAGTAAACGAGTTGGAAGAATGCATCAACAGTCTTGAGAATATAAAGAGTGGCATTGAAAGATTGAAAGAAAGAAATTTGCCCAAAAGAGACAGAGAAATGTCGAAAAAGCAGTGAATTTGATAGCGAGCGAAAGTCACAGAGTGCGTGTATTCAATCTTCTTCCTGGGGGGTATATTTTAAACACAATTTCAAAAATACAGACACAGAGACATACTCGTACTATTCAGCTACGCGAAGACTATCTCACAATCCCCTCTCTTTACTCTTTTACTCACCTTATCCACTTACTTTCGTCCTCTTGTCTCCTTCTTTTTTCACTCTCATATTTCACCCGCACTGCGTGCATGTATTTCTTTATTTTGTCTTTCTGTTCTCCAAAATATGTCTCGTCCACAAACCGGCCAACGATTTCATGTTGAAGACGCAAAGCCTCTTCACTTGGATTTTCTTCGGCAAACAATTCACTTATGCATTGTTTTCGAATCTGGTAAGTTTCGAAAATATTCAAGTTGACGTACGCTTTCACGGCAGCAGGAGTCATTGATTTGCGCCCAATCTTCTTTGCGATCGTTTCATTGAGTTGTGCCTTCGTCTCTCCCGTCTCTTCGTTGATAATTTTTTCATATTTTCTGCTCTCGGCGACTTCAAAAAGCTTCGCTCTCCTCTCCGTCCTTTGTAATTCTGACATTATCCCAGGCGGCGGTCCGACGTACGCGCGTTCAAGTTCCTCCATTATGATTTCCCAATCCGCCTTAGAGTACATCTTACGACCCTGTATCACGTTATCCTTTCCCTTCGCCATGTACCCATTCCAATTTGCCCGAATATCGTTGATTTGCGTTTCTGTAAGATGCTTGGTCAAATCAACCTTGGCTCTCATCGCCTTCTTAAGCAGTCTCAAATAGTGCTTCAAATGAACGAGTGACGTGTGGTACATTTTGAACGCATGAGCGTTCAGTACGGTTCCATGGATCGTCGGTGGATTGCATAAGTTCACAATCTCGACGTTATCTGCACCTTTTTTGAATTCGACCGCTCGTTCGTTATGAAAAAGCGTTGACGCCAAAAGCTTACGCAAAAACGTGACGGCTTGAGGTCCTGATATTTCCTTCAAATTTTTACCTTTACATTGGAGCGTTTTCAACACGTCTGATACGAAGCGTCCAATCGAACGGACACAACTACGCGTATCAACTAAACGGTTCCTTATGGGAATCAAGAAAAAGGGGGCGTCAACCTCCTGCTCGTTGCTTTCCGTGTGATAGATGTCGAGCAGCATGCGTATCACATCTTCGCTCTCGATTTTTCGAGACGGAGTTAAGATATTCTCGCCCGCCGTTTTATGCTCGAACAAACTGAACTCCAACTCCACGTCATCTAGAAACTCGTCTGTTTTCAAAAAATTGACATCTGCTGGAAGATCTTTGCCGTCTTTAGTCGTGATCATGACCAAGTTGGCTCGTGCTTCGTTCAATTCTTTCATTTGTTCCGGCTTTGGATTACACACAAACTGGACGGTGCCCAAATCGTCGCGGCAACCGAACTCTTGTATCAAACGAAAAATTCGGTACGGCCAAGAGTATTTCCCATCGAAACCTCTATTATCGAGCGCTTGTAAAAGATGCACGACGGCAGTTGGTGATTGCTGCTTCGTTTCCGTGGCGAAAATGCCCACTAAAATTCTCGCGATGGTCTGATCCTCCTCGCCCGTATTGGTTTCGAAAATAATGGTTTCCTCTACTTTCTTGGTGAAACGACGTTTTTTTAAGCCTATCTTCAAACCCTCCGGCAATGCAATGTTGACGTCCGAGTATTCGCTTTTCTTATCGATAGAGATCTTCGATTCGATGACGATAACGCTGTGCCCTTCTTTCAATAAAGCTTCAACAACCCCTTCCTTCGGATTATGTACGAGAACCATCGAGCGCAACTCTGATCGACTTCCGAATTCGCAAATGAGCTGGCGCTCTTCCAAAGCCCATTTGCCGTCGTAAATTTTGACAATGGCGTCGAGAAGGTCGTCGTAGTCGAACTCGAGAACGTCCGACTCGAAACGCGAGTTTCCAATTTCTGCGCAACATCGCATTACTACGTTGATGACTTTGCCGAGCGCTTTGTGTTGTCGGAGCAAAGTATTCTCATCGTCTTCACCAAGCGGAATTTCTGGATGTTTCTCCATGACACGAAGAATTGACACCAACTCGATAGAAAGAGAACCCGCGGCGCTATCCCTCGCGCAAAAAATCCTCTCGAGAAACTTGCGTAAATCGTAGAGTGGTTCCGTTGACAAGCAAGCAGTGTTGTTCTCAGAGCCAAGTTTCAACGTGCGGAGGAAGGCATCACAATACTTGTGTAATGTCGTATCAGCCACTCTGTGCGTGGGGTTGCGAGCGGGCCAGATGATTTCCTCATTATCCAAGCGCTCCTTGAAGTCGCTCACCAAAGTTTGGCGATCTGCATCGAACTTGGTAAACTTCCCGTTTTTGATGCTACCGACGTCAAATGGAGGAAGCTCTTCTTCTAAGAGATCTTTAATTTTTTCATCCCAGATTTGCTTCCCTCGCTTTTCTACCGCTTTATCGCCAGCTTTGGATCCCATCGTTGGCAAAACCAATCTGCGGCGTTCGTCGTATTGGAACGGGATACCTATTGTTTGAATTTCGCGCTTACTGAATGAAACCAGCGTCTCCGTCTCTTCCTTGGCAGACCTCTTCCCGAACCATTCCTCTTTCGAAGCGATTTCTTCGTCGTCTTCAAACTCGATGTAGACTTTCTCGTCGTCGTAATCTTCTCCAATGTTTTCGAAACTCTCCTTTTCGACCTCTTCCTTTTCCTCTTCATCGCCGCTTTCTTTTCCATCGTCTTCTTCTTCTTCTTCTTCTTCTTCTTTATCTCCTCTTCGCCGTTGTTGTTGATGATGCCGAGGAGGCTCATCGTCTCCGAGATCTTCTTTTCCTCCTTCTTCTTCTTTTTCGTCGTCGTCGTCGTCGTCGTCGTCGAAAAGAACGAATTTTGAGCGCGCGTGGCGTCTAGACATGATAGATCACCGACAAGCACCCTTCTGTGTACGAGAGTGGACTCTCTATCAGTTTGTCGATGATATAATATCGCACGCGCGCGTCTTTTTTGTGATCGAATGAATGAAGAAGAAAGAATTTTCTTTCGGCATCTAATTTGGTTTTTTTTGTCTGTTCCTCGCGGGGTTCGTTGGTCAAATGCCTTACGAAAATAGAATCAATTTTTGTAGGCAACTTCACACCTCACTCAGCTCAGAACTCAGAAAGAAAAGCAACGTCGGCCGCGTGTGTGCGAGTACTCGTAAACGTCTTTTCTTCACTCGAGACGAAAAAAAAAAAAGAAAAGAAGAG
>Ga0255759_10004538_pt1 | contig 11971 bp, 27 predicted proteins | sample 101ome_20_FD_179959 | JGI IMG/M metagenome (GOLD analysis project Ga0255759, IMG submission 179959) | Coastal salt marsh microbial communities from the Groves Creek Marsh, Skidaway Island, Georgia - 101404AT metaG (version 2) | ecosystem: Environmental > Aquatic > Marine > Intertidal zone >...
ATTGATTTGATACTTCGTAAAGGTGAGATTGTAGATCACTATTGTATGCGTGGAGAAAAACTACAGCACGGAATGTTTGATTATTGGGAACTAATTGAGTGTCCTGATGCCACTTATCGCTACGTCTATAACTGGATAGAAGAAAATTTTGAACACTATACTGGTTGTTTGAATCTTGAAGTTATTGGCGAAACTATTATTGAGTGTCATTTGCGCATGGGTGATATAGATAGATTTGGTGACAGAGAGTTGATGGAAGCAATACATGTACTCTATAACGTAGGCGAATGGACTTATGATGGTGATCGAACTGAAGAGTTCTATCTTGCAGCACTATTTGCTCAGTACAATAAAACATTTACTATTAATCCTAACCTATGTGAAGAAATATTTGATTATCTCATCTACTATCAAATTGATGATCCCAATAATGCTTGTATCAACCCACTAACTGGTCAACGTCTTGCTATCTTTTGTGGAGAAACACTTGAAGATGCTACAGATGCTCGAAATATAGCAATAGCTCTTTTTACGCCTGATATTGATGGAAAATATACTGACGCATTAACTAACTTTCGTGATTTACGAATCTAAGTCTTTCTTGCACTTTCCTCCATATTTTAGTATTATGTATATATGAAAAAATATACAAAAGCAGATAAATTAGCATATCACGACGCTTGGCTACGTAAGCAAGGCTTACATCCTTCACAACTCAAAAATGCAGTAAAACGCTCTGGTTCTTTACCTAATTATAAATCTGACTGTAAATCACTACCTACTTCAGATCGTGTAGGCAATGGTTTTGTTAAAGGTAAGAACTCATACAGTGGTTCAGGTGTTCACATTGGTCAAGCATATAATAAAGGCAACCTTGTCGTGCTTTCTTCAAAAGAAGCATCAGACTCAGCAACAGGAAAAAGACGATGAAATTTATAGTAACAATATCAATGACATTAGACGACATTGAAGCAGAAGATGAAGATGAGGCGTGTATAATTGCTGCTCAAATGTTTGATTTTGGTAGCGCAACATTTGAGTGGGAAGTTGAAGATGATATAGTTTATTTGGAGGATATAGCAAATGAAGCCAGTAAGTAGGTTTGACATAGAGCAAGAAATTTTACAAATCTGTAACTTTGTTGAAATACTAAGGAATTATGCTGACATGGTTTATGATGGTGAACTTACTTCTAGTAGTCAAGATGATATCCATACAACTCTACACGGATACGCACATCTTTTAGAGGCTCATTCAGATAAGATGATGCAATCACATAAAAGACACTTTAAAATTGATAATTGGAGCGAGCACAATGAATAAAACTGAGTGGCATAGTTTTGGTTACAAGTACGCACGTGAGGTTGAAGCATTTGCTCAACGAGAAATCTATAAAAAGTTTAAGCTCATGCACATCACTTTAGACTGGAGTTCTCATCGCTCTCGGTCTCGTGGCGGCATGTATGCTGATGGTCCAGGCATTTCTATTGCAATGGTTCCAGCCTGTCGTGATCAAAAAGGTCAACTATACAAAATCTATGAATATGCATCATTTGCTAAGGATCCAGACATAGGTGAAATTTATACTCGTAGGAAAACAGCAAAATTAGAAATGGTTATTTTACACGAGGTCGCTCATGCTTTACAATATTATTCATATAGAATAAATAACTATAGATGTAAACCTCATGGACCTGTCTTCAAAAACATGTATCGTCGTCTTCGTTGTGCCTTTCTTAATCCTCTGTTAGAGAATCAAGTAGAAGCACGTGAAGAGTATCAAAACATTGTACAAAACATCGAATCAGGTTCTAAAAAATTGATTACTAATGACGAAATCTCTAAAATTATTAAACGAGCAGCAAGTACCTGAAAACTTTTGTATTAGGCCTTGGACAGAGTTACACATAGAGGAGGACGGTAAAGTCACTCCTTGTTGTGTTATGCCCTCAAATCGTTATCCTATGGGTAATAACATTAAAGAGTATTTAGAAGGAAAACCTCTAGACGCTTTAAGAAAATCACTTCTTAACAATGAGCAGCACCCCTCTTGTGAATACTGCTGGGAAACTGAGAGAAATAAACTAAGATCTCATAGAGTAAAGCTGCCTACTTATCATAATGCTCGTACCATTGAGAAAATACATGTAAGACTAAATAATGTATGCAATTTTAAGTGTAGAATGTGTGGTCCCAATTTTTCAACCACTTGGGAGGTTGAAAATAGAAAACATAATTATTTTAATGTGCAAAAATTTGAAGATGATCTTACAGTTAATATCTTTGAAAAAGACCCTAAATTGCTAGATTTAATAAAAATCTTAATTAAAAATGGATCTCTTAAACAAATTAATATTTCTGGAGGAGAGCCATTAATAACAGATGCAAATGTACAGTTACTCCAGTTTTTAATTGATAACAAGTGTACAGACGTGCACTTGTCTTATTCAACTAATTTATCAAATCTTCACTACAAAAAACATAATCTAAGAGATTATTGGAAACATTTCAGAAAAGTTAGTTTACTTGCGAGCTGTGATGGTTGGGGGGCAGCTAATGAATATGGACGATCTGGTTTTAACACTAAGGAGTTCCTTCTTAATCTAAAAACCTCATTTATGTTTGTTGAAAGAATATGCTGCGTAGTAAATAAGTACAGCGTATGGTCTATTCCTGAACTCTTGAGAATAATGGATAAATTAGGGAAACCTGTTACTTTTAATCCCTTATACGCTCCAAGCCACTCAAACTGCCAAGCATTACCAAAAGAGTTAAAAGAGCAGATTAAAGAACTTTACAGCCATGATTCTAGACTAGTTGATCTATATGATAATTTTATTTCCCAAGAGCAACCTAATCAAATGAAAGAATTCATTGACTACAATCTATTTTTAGATGGATGGAGGGGAACAAACTTTTTTAAAACCTTTCCACAATATGCTGAATATAAACATTTAGCATTAGGCAAATCTACTCTTCATATGGGTGTTGTGTTTAATAATGATTGATGATACAATACCAAAAAATGAAAGGATATTTCAATGGCAAATTTATTTGTAGGAACTAATTATTATATTACTGATACTTATCAAGACGATAATAATTATTATGTGAATACTCATATTACAAACAGCGATGGTAATTTTCAAGAGAATAAGGCATATGCTTTTGAAAAAGATGCTTTAATAAACAATGCAAGCGCATCACCTGCTGGAGCAGTTACAAAAGTTTTCTTAACAAGCGGCGACTGTAGGATGCCAGACGGAACATATACAAATATCAGTCAGGAGTCTACCACAGGATCAGGCACAGGTATAAGTCTTACCATAACAGCAGACTCTGTTGGTCCGTACACTGTTACTATAGCTGATGGAGGTCAAGATTATGCTATTGGTGATGAAATCGTAATTGCTTACAGTGATGTCAGTGCAAATACTGCTAGAGCACAGCCTACATATGTTGTTTCAAACCTTAATTCTGCAGCAGAAAATTTCTTTCCTACTGGTTTAGCAGAAGCAGATTTAATAAGCAATGCGTTACCACTTGTTAACAGTTTAATTTCTTCAGGTACAGAATGATTTTGATGGCAAATGGCTGTTCTCATACGGCAGGGGCAGAAATAGAACACCCACAACAAGGCGAGTGTTATGATAAAGCATGGCCTAAGTTTTTAGCTGAAAAATTAGACGCTGAAAAGTGGGATAACTTATCTATGTCTGGAGCTTCGTGCCACAGAGTTGTTAGAACTACTTTTGAGTACTTACATGAACATTCGCTAAAATACAATTACGAATTTAAAAACCTGTTCATCGTAATTCTCTGGCCAGGCTGGTACAGAACTGAAATACACAGTGATGAAGAACAAAAACAGAATTTTTTTGACAATGGGTGGGCACCTCTCATAACAGGTAATGATGAATCTTATAAAGAAACGCTTAACTTTAATGATTACCAGTATTACAGATCTTGGGTAACTACCATTGATAGACACCACCATATAATTGATTACTTACAAGAAATATTATTACTTCAAAATACGTTTCAAAAATATGGTATCAAATATCTCTTTTGGAATGCTTCAATGAATACTCTAGACAGAAATCCTCGATATGCTCCTTGGTTAAATCACATTAATCCTAAAAGATTTCCTAGACTATATGATCCTTTTTACTGTTTTACAGAACTTTGTCGGCGTTCTGATCAACAAATTTCTCTACATAGTCTTGAAAGTGGCTTTGCTTCTCATTATGATGAAGAAGCGCATAAATGGTTTTCTAATTTTATTTACAACCACTTAACAAAAAATAATCTTCTATGACATATAGTTTAGAGTCACTAAGAGATCTATTATCCTCTGACAGCTATATACAGTGGCATTTTGTTAATGATCCAAGATGGTTTCATGAACCTCATGAAGGTAATCAAGGTTGGTGTGGGCATGTTCAGTTAAATTTTTTCTCTACTTTGATGCGTAGATTTAAACTGCTTGCAAGAGACAGTAGGAGACTTACTTTTTACACTTGTAACAATGATAGCCACTGTGTTACTTGGTATAAAGGATTTTTAATTGATACATATTTTAACATGCTTGTATATGAGGGGAAATACATACAACTTACTGAACATCCTTGTGTCTTTATACCCCCTAAGTCATTTGATAGATATTATAGAGTTCACTTAACTAACTGGACATTTCAAAAAATCTACTTCACACAATCTAAGTCTATTTCTAAACAATATTTTCCTCCATTATTACAGTAAGATTATGTTTCTTGTTTGCAAAAACCTATATAAATTGTTATTATGTATGAAATATGGAGTTAATCATGGCTGAATACATTGTGCGAAAAGGAAAGTTTAATGACGAAGTTGCAAAGTTTGAAGAATCAAATTATCCAATTGATGTATACACCATCGGCGGGAGAGGTTGTTCTTGCCCTTCTCGTTATAGGGCTTGTAAGCACGTCAAGATAGTAAAAACTTGGCGTAAAGCTGGATCACCTGTTGGTGTTGTTTATGATGATAGTGCAAATAAAATAGGTAATTTATGGATGGAATAGTAAAAAGAGATTGGGGATATTGGGACGTTTTACAAGAATATGATGGTACTTGTAAAGTCAAAGAACTTGTAGTTAATCCTGGCTGTAACCTTTCATGGCAAAAACACGAACACAGATCTGAACATTGGTTTTGTTCTCGTGGCACTGCCACGGTTTTTTATTCAGCCGATGATAGCGGTCATGAAGTATTCAAAACTCATGTAACTCAATTCAGAACTTTTGATATCACACAAGGAAAGTGGCACCAATTAGCAAATGAAACAGATCAGCCTGTACATATCATTGAAATACAGTTTGGCCGTGAGTGTCGTGAGTCTGATATTATTCGCTCAGAACGCCCACCCATCAACTATCAATAATCAACGTGCAGATCAAGTACTTTGTTTAGCTAAAAATATTTATTGGGAAGCTCGTAATCAATCATATTTTGGTCAGTGGGCTGTTGGCATGGTCACAATGAACAGAGTTAGAGACTCACGTTTCCCTAATACCGTGTGTGAAGTAGTTTATGAAGGACCACACCGTAAATCATGGAAAGACCCATCAATATTAATTCCCTTAAAAGATCGTTGTCAGTTTTCTTGGTACTGTGATGGTAAGTCTGATAATTTTCCAAAACACGATGAAGAGGCTGTCATGGTCGCACATGAGATTGCTGATGCAGTAATTACAGGAAACTATATGGATTACACAGGTGGGGCACTTTTTTATCATGCTGACTATGTTTTACCTGCTTGGGCAGAAATGAAGGAGAAAACTATTGAGATCGATGATCATATATTTTATAAGTGGAACTAGCTTAGTCATCCCTCCTGATGAGGTATCTGCTTATTTTTGGAATATATTTAAGTGGTTTAATATAACTATGTTAGCATCTATACTATATGCAGTGCCGATAACTTCTTTATCATTTTTATTGTCTGTGTTCATGGCAGACTTAACATTTTTCACTTCAAGATTCTCATACATTATAGAAAAACATGATTTATAATAGTTTACCATCAGCATCTATATTTCTAGACTTGAATGTATGGTGCATTCCAATAGCCAGAGTGTGACTTCTTGTTTTAGATATTCTTTTAGCGTACTCTTTATCTCCAAGATTATAAAGATATTTTTTCAATGGTGATTTTATATCCCTTAAATCATCTATTCGCCTATCTTGATAAGTAGATAATGACCACCTTTGGAATAGTTCTCCTGTGTAAAATAATTCTACTGCTTTTTTAAAATACTTATTTTGGTCTTGAAAATTTATACTATGACTTATGTGAACTCCTTGCCACCTAAAGTTGAAACTATACCACCACGCCAAATCACAAAAATATTCTAATTTATAAGGACAAGAAGATAATATCATCTCAATATGAAATCGTGCTAAATTTTTACTTTTTAGAACCCACTTGTAAACAGAGTAAAATTCATCAATGGTAATATTAGGTTTAAAATTTTCCATAAAATTATGGTGTTGAAATGTTAAAGGATCAGCCGCACCCCCGTTTAGATAAGTAACTTTATTTACTAATTCGAAATACTTTGTTATCGGTATTAAGTTAATATTTCTTTGTAATAATTCTCTATACATCTCTGGAAAAGTTTGAATTGAGGCATCTGATAACATCACACTAAAGGAGAAATCATTGTGATGTTCTAAAAATAATCGTAATACTAATGAAGAGTCAATACCCCCACTCCACAATATCACCCAGTTACTTTTATCCATTTGTTTAAGTTGTCTTAGTCTATCTAGACATACCTCTTCAAAGCTTAAATCAGTCATTTTCGTAGGCATAAGACAATCATCACGTATAGTGAATTTATAAGGCCACTTATTTACATTTTCTGGATTTTTTCTGTCTGATATAAACCTACCTTGATTAAATATATCAAATTTTTTGAAGTTTGGAGGTTTAAACTTAAAAGGAGACGAGATGTACTGCATTATAACGCGTTATGATTATTAATCTTGTACATCGCATTTTTAAATGTTTCTTTTAAAGAATCAATAGAATCACAGTGCTTGATTTCGTTTGACCATTTGTCATAAAAACAATATATTTCCCATGATTGAGATTGTGCTAAGTCAAACAAAAGATTTAGATGAACTTCTGCCTCTTCGAAACTCATATCATTAAATTCACAATATTTATGAATCATTGTTTCAGTCAAAGTTGGTATGAAATTAGGCAGTTGAGTATGGAATAAAATCGGGCATCTGTATAATGAAACTGCTACGCATCTGTTGTAAAATTCTACCAAACACTGTATTTTTGCGTCAAATAATTTCCATTTATCACCCTCAACTATTTCATCATCAGATTTAGTTTCTACTATTTGACCATTGACAAAATTTAAGTCTGATATCATGTTTTTGATAGCAGGCAGGTAATTATCTGGATAATATTTACAGTATTTTGAGTTACCCTTGTCAGTAATTTTAATCATAATTTATTGTAACTCAACTAGTTATATTGTCCATATTTTTCTAAATATCATAGTATGTTGCTATTAGCATCTACGTCTCTACCTTTAAAATTATTATTCATTCCTATAGCTAGTACGTGACTTCTAGTCTTTGTTATCCTTTTAACGTAGTCTTTATCTCCAAGTTCATACATATAATTCTTTATTGGTGCTTTTATATCCCTTAAGTCTTCTATCCGTCTATCTTGATAAGTTGACAAAGACCATTTTTGAAATAACTCTCCACTAAAAAATGGTTCAAGTTTTTGTTCATATTGAGTGTCTGCCTTTTGAAAGTTTATATTATGACCAATATATGTTCCTTGCCACGAAAAATTAAAACTATACCACCATGCTAAATCACAAAAGTACTCTAGCTTATACGGACAAGATTTAAGTAACAGTTCAATCTGAAATCTAGCCAGGGGCTTACTTCTTAGAATCCAACTGTAGACAGAGTAAAATTCATCAACACTAATATTAGGTTTAACCTTTCCCATCCAATTTGCATATTGAAAAGTAAGGGGGTCAGCTGCCGCACCTGTCATGTAAGATACGCTATCGACTACTTCAAAATACTTCGTTATTGGTATTAAATTTATACCTCTCTTGAGTAGCTCTTTGTACATCTCTGGAAAAGTCTGTATTGAAGCATCTGATAACATTACGCTGAATGAAAAATCTTTTTCTTTCTCTAGTAATAATCTAATAATCAGTGATGAATCTATGCCACCGCTCCATAATACTACCCAATCGTCTTTATCCATGTCCTTAAGTTCATCTAGTCTTGTTTGACAAATTTGTTCAAAACTTAATTTAGTACCTTCATTAGGCATAAGACAATCGTTTCGTATAGTAAATTCATAAGGCCACTTTTTAGCGTTATTTGGGTTTTTCCTATCTGACAAAAATCTACCAAACCCAAAAATATCAAATTTTTGAGAGGTGATTGACTTCTTTTTAAAAGGAGAATGAATATATTGCATTGTATAAATAATTTTAGTTTATACATCATATTTGTCCAGGGTTTTATAAATTCAACTTGCTTTCTTGGATTTATTTTAATATTATATATGCATAAGTTGCCGTTAGGGACTTATTAATTTCTTGCTGTTATAAAGGAGAAAAAAATGACAGGACAATTCGCTATTCGTAAAGCTGGATTTATCGGCTTTGATCATATTCTAAAAGAATTAGAACAAATCTCAACACATGCTATGGATCATTATCCACCCCACAACATCGTTAAGTACGATGAGCATGAGTTCGCCATTGAGATTGCAGTTGCAGGCTTCACAAAAGATGAAGTATCAGCTGAACTCAAAGAAGGTGTGTTGACCGTAACTGGTGAACATGAATCTCGTGGTCGTGAGTTTATTCATCGTGGAATTAGTACAAAGAAGTTCAAACGCCAGTTTCGTCTGTCTGAGCACACTCAAGTGCATGGAGCTGAAATTAAGGATGGTCTACTTGTGATTAATCTCAAAGTAGTGATTCCAGAAGAACAGCGTCCTCGTTTAATTGAGATCAAATAATCAATATTCGAGGAGAATACAATGACTACACTTACCCAAACTTGGGGCTATACTTGTTCGTTTTGCAACAAGTTAGCTACTATGATTCGCAATTCATTCGTTGCAACACTCTTTGCATGGATGACAGGTCACTTAGATGCAGTTGGCCGAGCTATTCAAGTTTCAAGACAAATTGAAGCTAACCAAAAACTTGCACATATGCTTCGTCACGAATATCCGCACGAAGATTATGCAGGTATTTTGGCGATCCTTAATGATAAAACATTGAAGGAGTACTACAAATGAAATTTCTAAAATCAATTTTTAGTATGCGGTTTAGCGATGCAAAAACAGGTAGTTGGCCTGGCACACCGATGGGGCAACCACTAAAGTATCGTGAATCAAACTACACACTTGCAGAACTTGAGCGTCGTTTAGTCGCAGAGATTAATGGATACAGATAATAATGAATCCAAAAACTATCTCAATCATTAGTAAGTTTCTAAAAACGGAGCACAAATAATGTGGCCTTATACTGAGGAAGAAGCTGACTTTTTACAATAAGTAAAACAAAAAATCAACGTACAGAAGGAGCTGCTAATGTGGCTCCTTTCTTGCTTTATGCACTTAATTCTTGTATGATATAAAAAATGGGAGATTTATATGATTGCACTTATGACTAAGACTGATTCTGGTTGGGAACCAGATAAATTTCTTGCACAGCCTGAGCACGGTTTGGTCAGGCAAAGACTTGTAACTACTTATCAAGACTTAGACGGTAATATTTGGGAAAAGACTATTACTCGTAAGTTTTTTAATTCAGAAGATTATGTTGATACAACTTCTAACGAACGTATAGGATAAAGATATGAAAAAGATGGACGGAATGGTCGCAAGCAAACTTGCAAAAGTAAATGAAGATATTACAGTTAGACGTGCTGACAATGGTTGGGTTGTTGAGTTCGGTGGTCGTTCTCGTGATGACGAGTGGAAACACTATAAGATTGTCTGCACTGAAATGGATGAAGTAATCACACTTGTAATGGAACATTCAGCTGTGGAGTTAGATAACTAATGCATTATAATGGACCTAAAGCTGACTATGAAAGAGTAATTCATCTACTTCGTGAGATTGAGTTTGCAAAATCTCAACTTGCTCCTCATGATACTGGTCATATTAGTACTGCCATTAGTTGGATGGAGTCACGGGTTGCTACACTGACACGTAAGTTAGACGAGACTCCTACAAATGAATTTGAAAATGATAGACCAGTTTGGAGAACAGCGGCACGTAGGAATTCAAATGACTGAGTTTAGGCAGGGAGCATACATTGTATTACAAAATTTGAGTCAATCAAGTATTGCTCTCGCCTTGATTTATACCTTTGGTCATGTTATTATAGCAATGTCTGTTGTGAGTATCATGACAGGTGCAAGTTTATGGGAAGCAGGTCTCGTTGCACTGATCGAGCCTTCCATCAACGGTGTGTGGTTTTATGTTTTACATAAAATCTATACGCTCTTTAAAAAGAGGATAAGTGTTAACGATTGCACGGCTGGCTCCAACCCAGCAAGACAGGGTTCGACTCCTTGATCCTCTGCCAAAGGAGACGTGATGTGGATTCTTGTAATGGTTTCACTTGTAGGTGATAATTTAATAGCAGAAAAAATTAGTATGCACACTTCTATTGCTGAGTGTTATGTTGCAAAAACAGAACAAGAGTTTGATTATGACTTTAGAACTCTTAATCGTGATTGGGTGTGTGTAAGAACATCAGGTCATTGGGACTATTTATTGAGGTATTGATGTATCAGGTAAAGGCATATTTCAAAAATCATGTTGTCACTCAATACTTTGTAGACCAGTATGACGCAATAGATTTTAGAGACACAGTGGACGCTCATTACCCACTAAGAGTAACATTTGAAAAAGGAGTTTATCCAGTGAGCACTTTTATTATTAATTGTTGGAATGCAGTTATGGATCACAATATGAATCCACTGCGAAATATTCCAGACTTAAATACACGACACATGGTAATGCAAGTGTTAGCTTGGATGTGGTGTATTGTATTCAGCATGTATTTTGGTTCCATGTGGGTGTTTGGCATCACAGCTGTTGCTCACGTCATTGTACTGGCAGCTATTGCCATCACAGTTGGAACCTTTACTGTTGCAAAGAATAAACCAGAACTTTTTAAGTTGCGCACAGATGGATACCATTCGGTAAGTCGCAACCGTAGTTATGTAATATATCACAATGAAAGAGGACATCCAATTAAGATTTATATGGATGATAATGATCCGGGAGGGGAACATGAGTAAAATCATTCAATTCTTCAAAGAGCACGACGACATTGAAATTGTAGCAGTCTACTTGCCAACTGCTCTTACAGCTGTTATTATAGTATTAACTTTAATAAGTGGAATTGTAGGTTTATTTTGATGGAAATCATCTGGCACATTCTATTAACAGCGTGTTTAGGATCAGACTGTCGTACACAAGATGTTCAATGGTTTGAGTCTAAAATAGAGTGTGAAGTTACAAAAGGACTGTATGAACAGATTCCTTTAGATGGTGAATGGACGTCAGTTACCTACATTTGTAAACCAATTAACTCAGAGGCTATATAATGACTATCAAAGAAGCATGGGAATCTAGATTTGGTGAAGGCAGCACATGGGATTTAGACTATGGAAAGCTGTTAATTATTGCACTCTTAATCTACATTGCATTTATTAAATGAGTTTATACTGCGCACTATTTGGACACAACTTTTGTCTCTTGTCACGTTTTGCAATGCAAGCCTACTGCACAAAGTGTGGAGAGACACTAGTTGTTCGTGACCCTGTTCAACTACAGGTGGGTGAGCGTAGATTTATTGAAGATCAACTGTATGAACAAACTGAAATTGGATTACAACCTGTAAAACT
>Ga0255759_10004540_pt1 | contig 11968 bp, 8 predicted proteins | sample 101ome_20_FD_179959 | JGI IMG/M metagenome (GOLD analysis project Ga0255759, IMG submission 179959) | Coastal salt marsh microbial communities from the Groves Creek Marsh, Skidaway Island, Georgia - 101404AT metaG (version 2) | ecosystem: Environmental > Aquatic > Marine > Intertidal zone > Salt...
AAAGGCACGAATAAGGACACCAAGTTCGCGTCGGCTAACGACGTCTGTGGCGTTTTGCACGGCGGTGTGACGCAGGTCGAAGTCGGAGACGCCGGGCTTCGCATCCCAGGTGGACGCAAAATTCAATTGTATGAGGGCTCTGCTGGGACCGCCGGGGCTGCGAGTGGGAATGTGGGGCTGGAGCTTATTTACGAGAATGCGAACTCAGTGGTTCGCGATATAGGTACAGGACAGATGCTTCTGCGGTCTAACGGCGCGGGCGTCTACATCCAAAATTCGTCGGGTGTGAACATGGCGCAGTTCGACTGTTCTACAGCTTCGCAGGAAGCTGTTCGCCTGTATTTCAACAATTTGTTTAAACTTGAAACATCAGCCGCGGGTGTTGACATCACCGGTTCGCTAACTGCCACTGCCGGTCTCGTGGCCGGCGGGGTCGTGTCAGGCGTTTCCACACCGGTGGTCGCAACTGACGCTGCGACGAAGGCGTACGTTGATCAATTTCTTGCTGGTCTTAGCTTCGTCGCGGCGGTTGATGTTGTTGAGACATCCACGAACTTGCCGGTGGCTACGAGCGGCACTCCATCACAGGTAACCACTATCGACGGGGTGGACGTCCACTCGCTTGGTAAACCAATTGTCCGCATTCTGTTGCTCAATCAAAGCACCGCGAGCGAGAACGGCGTGTGGTCGTATGATACTACTAGCTTCTTGTGGTCGCGGCCAGCCGATTTTGCCGCCGGCACCGGCGCCGCGAACAAGTCTCTGTATGTCGACGGAGGATCGACGAACGCAGGGAAGGGCTATGTTTGCACGTCTGCGAACACGGCCGACACCATCGACACCTCAAATCTTGCGTTCGTAGAGTTCGCTTCGTCGGCGTTCAATGTGGACGCCACATCACTCGTGAACAATGCCACAGTCATCGGCTTGGCCCCGACGGTCACCTCGGTGCACTCGTTCTCCAATACCTTAACAGCCTCCAAAACTTCGGGCACCGGGTTGAGCGTGACCTCGGACGCGGTCGTCAGCGGAGCGATCAAATGCGACACCATCACCGAAACCACGGCCGCCGCGGGAGTCACCGTTGAGGGCGTTCTCGCCAGGGATGGGGGTGTTTTCATCAACCAATCGACCGGGTTGTTGTCCGTGGGTGGTCTGGGTGAGTACAAGGTATCTGTCTCGTCGAACGACGTGTTCGTTGATTACAATCAGGCCGGCAATGTCGCGAGTCACCGGCTCTACTGCGACACGCTCGATTTCCTTGACTTCTCTGCTTCAGGTGGGGGTGCCACCCTACTGAAATTGACCAACGCAGCCAGCGGTGGCTATTGCTCGCTTTATTCGGGAAACAGCGAACGACTTCGCACCACTTCGAGCGGGCTCGAGGTGTTCGTGGGTCAAGCCGCGGGGGAAATCAACTTGTCGAACTCGCTCACCTCGGCGTCTAGCGCCGAGTGCTCCATTACCTACACGCCCACAGTCTCCGGCGGTCCGTTGCACACGTGTGTTAAGCAGACCGGCACGCTGGCGATGGCTAGCAAGCAAAACAAGTACTCCCTGTATCTTGGCTACGATAATTCCAAAGCGTCCACTCCCGGCACCGGCACCGGGTTCGTCGAGGCGTTCCACGCTCGCTTGTACACCAAAACGAGCACCAGCGCCGCCGACCTGACGGTGCAATTTGGCGGAATGACTTCCACGTTCGCCATATCCGACGGAAAACCCCAGTTCATGCGGTCATCCAACGGAGCCTACACCGAATTCGATATGAGCGCGCAGGAAGATACATACACATTGCTCATGCCCGCCGCTGCACCAGCCGCCACTGGAAACGTCCTCTCCGTGACCAACATTTCTGGTTCAACCTCCACACTTTCGTGGAGTGCCCCCATCTTGAGTTCTGGGACTTCTATTACGGGCGGGGGCGAAGCTCTCCGATTAGACGGTGAGATGGGGGCTACGGTGACAGCCGGTAGCTTCACGGTCGGAAAGGTCTACAGAATTCTTACCACGGGAACTACCGTGTTTACGGGCATCGGTGCAATCAACTCCACCCCCGGCACATGGTTTACCGCCACGGGCGCCGGCAGCGGCACCGGTACCGCGGAACTGAGCAACGACAACTACGTAAGCTGGTACAGCGGCGGAGTCCGCCAAGCATACATAGGTTATCCGACGGAAGGGAGTGCGTCGTTTGAGATAAACCTGAATCAGGGGTTAGGAATGACCTCGGATATGACCGTGGTTTCGCCGGGTAGTGGTGTGAATATTGATTTCTACAGCCAACCGGCTGTCAACAACGGTGGCGGCCACGGACAGTTGATGCGGCTGCGATACACGGGCGATGGGACGACTGTGGTTGCAGATACCGGCGGGACACTCGCATTCGGTGGGTTGGTCGATACTGTAGGGAATCTAGGTTATCACGCCACGATCGGTGGTTTCAAGCGGAATGCGACCCCCTCCAACTACGAGGGCTATCTGACAGTTTGCATAAACAACTCAAGTGGTACCATGACCGAGAAGATGCGCGTCACGGACACCGGACTTGACGTGAGCGGCCACATCAGCGCTTCGGGGAACGCCACGATCGGTGGATCGGTTTCTGGGAAGCGACTGATTGTCGGAACGAAGGCGAACGGAGCTACGATGACGGCGGCTGAATCGGGGTGCGTGGTGTTTCAGAGTACGAACGGAGCCACGATCACGCTGCCCGCCACTGCTGCTGGTCTTACCTATACGTTTATATGGAATGGTGTTGTTGGGCAAACATTTAATATTTCTCCGAATGCAAGCGATCGAATTAGCGGGACCCTTCGGAAACTGAACGGAACGGTGGTTCTGGCTTCAAACAACGGAGTCGGCGCGGATGATAAGGATTTGCAATTGACGTCGGGTACTGTGGGTGATCGAGTGACTCTTGTGGCGGATGGTACGACTGGGTGGTTCATTATGGATGGAGTGGGAGAATGGGCATTTGAGGCATAAGTTTGAAATTAGATAGACCAAGAGAATTTGCTCTTGGGTACACTTGAGACCATGAACCTACCAGACCTCTTGGGTGCTTGATAACGCCGCTTCATCGACAACTTGGGTGGTGTCCACTTCTTTGGGTGGTAATTTCTGTTCCTCCCGAGTTTCTTCTGTGAATCTGGTGGGGTAACCATTGATTTTATAACGAAGCGTCCGTGTCTCCCCTCGGGCATAGGGCGAGTTGTTGCTGGGAAGGATGGGAGCACCAAGCGCTTACGCCCCTTCGTGGGTATAGCGATGATCGTGTTCTTACCTACTTTTGCGATTGTTGGTATGCTCCGGTGTTGCTTTTTCAATAACTTCTTGAAATCGGATATTTCCTTCTCTCGTGCCCTTGTTTCCTGTGCTCGTTGCTTGGTGCGATTGGTTCTCATGTCAGTAATCACAGCAACGCGAGAGGGCTTGGCGACGGTTGTTATCTTGAAGCGACCGACTCTCTTGGGCTTGGGTGTGGTCGAAACATTGGAGATATTGAATCGACCGACTTTAGGTAAATCGGTAATAACCAGGCCTTTGAGTCCCCTGCGGCGCGAGCGGCGGGAACGGGAACGGCTGCGGCGGCTACGGCGGCGGCTACGGCGGCTACGGCGGCGTTTAGACGTCATTTTTATTGTAGTAAATGTTTTAAAATCAAATTTGGGTAATTGTTGGTGGTACTCGAGGAAGAGTCCTTGATTATAATGCTATTTGGTTTCCGTTGGCTTCGTACGCCCGAGCGAGCCAGTTAACAACGGATCCAGTGGATATAGTTAGGCACGTTAGCTCTACAAGCACAGCATTGGCTGGAATAGCCACATCATTGTTCGTCGTGCTGTTTATTGTATAACTAGCTGAATCGGTCTGAATGCGGTAGGCACCGTTACTCAATAACGTCATTTTTGTTCCGGCTGGTGACAAGGGTAGGATATACTTATGGGCGGAATTCGCCGAGTTGGTGACGCATGTGCAGTCTTCTGCCAATAGAGCAGTGCCGACACCCGATGCGAGACCTGCGTCGCGCGTCGGGGATTGATTTATGTTTTGCACCACTATCTGCGTTGTGTCTGAGGCGATAGCGAGGCGAGTGTTTGCGGTCGGTGCGCTTGTGGGGAGCTTCAGATCGTAGCTTCCGGCCTGCGCTGCATCGAGAATTAGATTGACGCTCTGAGAGTTGTTCTGCAGTGCCAGCTTGATCCCTGCTCCCAGCTTCACGTCTGTCTTGGTCACCTTAAGCTGCGGGTCGGTGGTTTCGTCCACGTACACTGCGATAGCGCCATATGAGTCGCTGGCCGAATCAATAGTAATTTTTGCGTCGTCGTTGCTCGCGTGCGTAGAGCTCAGTTCCACCGCGCCTCCCGCGGTGATGTCGATTTTGTTCGCGTTTGTTATTGAGGCGTCTCCCCCTGCAGGATTTTTGAAGAGCTCAAAATAGTCACCAAGTCCGTTATCGAGGCGCAATCTCCTGTTGCCACCTATCATAGCCCCGTCCTCGTCGATTGTTAGCGCTGGCGTGATCGCCGCGGGGCCTACCGTGAATCGAAGGTATCCGTTACTGCCAGATCCACCGCCCCAGAAATCGATCGAATTATTTTTCGCTGTGAATCTGAAGCGTCCGTTGTCGGCGACCGCGCCCAATATAGACCCATCGGCGTGCGTGTTGGCATTGAGATTCACGTCAACTCCCGCACTTAGCGTGATATCTTGCAGGTGGCTAACCAGCAGCTCGCTGGCTTCCAGACCGATAGTTGAAAAAGTTACCCCGTCGTCTCGGCTAAGCGCGAGCGAGGGTGTGGCGGACGCAGCCACCACCTGCAATTGACCTGCTGCGGTTAGCTTGAGTCCTCTTGCATAATTGCTCGCGGAGTCGCCGTTGAACCCCTGCCAGATCGAAAACTTGTCGTCGTCCTTTGTCCCCAATTTCCAGCTGCTAGTTGCGTTCGCCTTGGCGTTCTCAAATTCAGCATAACACGCTCCGGCTGTAGCACCAGTGTCTGTCGCTTTCAGCAACAAAGACACGTTGCCCGACGTGCTCTCAAATGTTCCTAGGGGCTCTGACATCGCAGAATCCGCCGACCGCGCGTGCAGAAGCCCGCTCGGGCCGCGGTAATCGCCTATCTCGACTACTGCTACGTTTCCGAATCGGGGTAACATAAGGGTCAGGTCTGAGCCGGCGTAGCTTGTGAACCGGATCCCGTTGCCTGTAAACGATGGAATATCCACAGCTGTGACGGTTCCGATATACGAAATTTCGTAGACCTTGGCGTTGTTGCCGCTTAGCCGCACCAGGTCGCCTACGTTTGGTGGTGGGTAACTTGTAAGGTTTCCTGTAACGTCCAACAGTTCGACGTACGACGCGGTGACATTGCAGACGCTCCATGCGCCGGGATACGTGAAATCGGTTCCCCATTCGCCATTGGGGACGCCTATTACAAGTTGACCAGCATCAGTCACGCGCATTTGCTCCTTCATGACACCGTTTAAACATGTACCGATCGAAAGATACCCAGACAAGTCGCCGCTGGTAGCGTTGGTTTTGCGGCCCGCGATTTGCGCCATCGCGGATGTAATATCGCTTCCGTCGGTGCACTTGGCGCAGAGCGCGACGGCTCCGCCCGCGTGTGACGCGACGGCGCTGGTCTGGGCCACCGCCACTCTTAGTGCGTTGCTCCCGGAAGGATTGTTTTCAGCTGGGTTCGTTTGAGTGATGAATTCGAAATTGGAAAAGAACGAGGATGGCAGTGCCGATCCGACGACCAACCTCCCCGAGAATAAGCGGTTGCCTTGGATGTCATCGGCGAGGCTCAGAACGTTGTTTGTCATCTTGATTGTCACATCGTCGGTCGAAAATGTAGCGCTGCTAAACTGCGCCCACTCCAGGGCGTTCGTGCCGATTCGGTCTGCGGTAGTTGGAGCCAGGCACGTGAACCCTTTACCCGCCTGCGTACCTCCGTCCACAAAAACGGACTTATTCGCGGCGTTTCCGTCGAGCGGGAAATCGGCGGGCCGACTCCACGATTGCGTGGACTGTTTGTACACCCAGATGGCATTCTCCGCGTGGTTAGTCGGCGGCGCCGCGCCTCCCTGCGCTGTGAGAAGAAGGCGTACCTCGTCGTCAAGGGTCGAGAGAGTCACGCCATCAATGCTTGTATAAGCCGCACCGATGGTGAGGCCGGTAGTTGATGCCAGATCCACTTTCTGGACCCAACTGAGACCGTTTACGAGATTCTCTGCAAACCGGCGGTTGCACGCGTCGGTGGGCTGGACCGGATCGGATACACCGGAGACGATTCCGGAAACCGCTAGATCCCCGTCCACGGTAAGACCGGTTGAAACTGCCTCTGCCTTGGTCGCGCCGTTCACGCGGAGCTTGCTGACCTCCCTAAACTCCAGCTGAGCTGCCGACGACAGGACCAGCGCGTCGTCGGCGTTTCCGGCGGCGGCAGGCAGGGCTAGGGTGTATGTGGCGACGTTGGTGGCGGCTGTCAGGGTTGTGGAGCCGGTGGTGCCGCTGAGGTTTACTGATAACATATCCAATGATCCGGTGACTGCAATGCCGGTTGCGGTCGTCTCGAACTTCTTTGCGCCTGCGTGGTAGAGCTCGCAGCCAGCGGACGTGACGAACTTGGCCATCGGAACGTTTGTGCTTGACGTATCCCTGATTTCTACGGCCGCGCCGCTGCTCTGAATGATGAGGTCTCCTGTTCCTCGCTCGTTTATGTATGAGTCGTTTCCATCGTGGTACAATTGCAAATCGTACGCCGAGCCCAGGGACAATTTCTGGCCGTCTTGTGGTAGATGTATTACGCCGTTGTTCCGAATCCTGAATAGCTCCACGTGCGGGTTGGCGCTTATCGAGGTCGAGGCGCCTCCCGCTGCCGCCTTGAACACGATGTTTCCTCCCGCTGCCAGGCCAGTTGATCCACCGCCACTCAGAACCAGATCTAGCCCTGGCTGGTCCACGCCCGCCGAAGGCGTGGCGAAAATTTCGCCCGTCGTATGATCGATGGTTAGATTTCCTTGAACGATGTCCTGCGTTCCATCGTAGAAGCCGCCAGCAGCAGCAATCGAAAGTTCTTCGACTTGCAATATTCGGCCTTTCTCGTCGACCTCGAAGCGAGGCACGGTCGCCCCGGACCCGTAGAAGCCGGCTGGGCTGATGTACTGGCGGAGCGCGTTCGCTAGAGAGATGGTAATTGATGCATCCACGCGTTGGTTTACGTTGAACGTGCCCCCCGTGACAGCTACCTCGCCGGGCGCTCCAGTTATGTTTATGTCTGCATCGTTGGGCGCGAGAGTGGAGATCCACTCTAGCTCGCCGGTCGAAGCATCAGCCAGGGCAAGCGCCTCGCCAGTTGCTCCAACGGTTGGCGGGAGCTGAAGCGTGTACGATTCGCTCGTGGTATATGTCGATTCCTTGACTCGGATGCGAACGGCATTACCGGCATCTGCTTCGAGGACCAGTTCGTTGGTTTCGAGTTGGTTCGTTTCGAGGTTGAATCGATAGTCGTCCTGTCCGAGAATGGCTCCATCATCGTGGGCTTGCAATATGTCATCCACGTTGGACATCGGTCTTTTTTTTCGCAAACATTTTATTGATCTCGCGTAGTGTTTTTGGAAGTTTAACAACAATTAATTTTTATAATTTGTAGTAAATGAGTACGCTCCAGCCGACGACGCTTGTGTCTAAGGAATTTACGCCGGAGGTCATTGAAAAGATTAAACGTGGTGGGTCGAGGCGCGAGGAGAGCAGCGCTCTCTCAAAAGCCGACCAGATTAGCAAACGGGTTGACAAGATTGAGCCCGAAGCGAGCAAACAGCGTGTAGAGACGCTCAAGAGTTTGTTTTTCAGCGGGCTCAGCGCTATCCCGGCTTTATTGATTCTTACGTTTCTAGTAATCATGATTTTCGTACTGTGAGATCACTCGAAAAAGTGACTAAATCGCTCGCGCAGTCCGGGCGAGAACTTCACTCCGTAGTCTAAAAACAACTTGACGATCGCCGGGTGTCCTCCGACCAGCGCAGCGGGGGCGAACGCCTCGTTGATGGCGCTGGAGTGGTTCAGGAAAACCTCGATGATATCAGCCCGTCCCTGCAGAAGCGCTGGCGTGATCGCGTCTCGATCAGGAACAATCCCGGCCTTGAGAAGCAGTTTGAGCACCCGGGTTCGTCCGCGGAGCGCTGCAATCGTGAGACAGCTGGCGTCAAACGGCACGCGGCGGCCGAGGAGGAACCGAACCGTCTCGAGGGGGGCGTCCTCCGCCGCTGCTATGGCTGCGTGCGCCATCGTCTCGCTATCTGTTAGGCGGAAGTTTGTAAACAGGTGGAGCACCAGCTCGAAGCGGCACGAGCGGACAGCCTGGCCCACGCATCGTGGGGTTATCGCAAATGAGCCCGAGCAGCGCACACGTTCGAAGTGCGTGATGGATCCGAACAGAGCCGCTTGTTCCAAGACGTAGGGGTCCTGAGTATTATGCAAGCTCAACAGGAATCGCACGCAGTCGGTAGCCCCCTTGGCGGCTGCTCGGTGCAGTATGTCGGTTGCCGGGTAGAAGCCCTGCTTCCGAAAAAGAAATTGCAAAAGACTAACGAAATCGAAATCGACCGCTCGCCTAGCCAGACGCCTGAACACTCGCTTCGATCCCCGAAGGAACTTGCGGACCGTGAAATTCACGTGGAACACCTGGGTCTTGCGCGTCCTGAACGCTTCCTCTAATGTGCAGGCAATCACGTCGACCACCTCCGAGCGGGGTGCGAGGGCTCGAATCACGCGCGCTTCGAGCGGCGTCAGGTAGATGGCGATATTTATAAACCCCAGGCGGATGGCGCGGTGGGCGAGCGACTCGGCGCGCCTCTCGGAGCAGTGCTTTTTCAGCGGGGGGGTCATTGGGTTTAAAAAATTGGTGCGATTGGAGTTGAAATGTATCTCGACTTGTTTGGACCCCAAAATCGCTTTTCAGCTCAAAAAAGGGCGGCGTATGAATTTCCCCCCGATAGGTTTTCTAGGCTGACCCCGCCTCCGCTGGCTGGGGGCGGCACGTCCATCGCAGGTGCCTGCATCGGCGGCGGTCCGTTGCGAGGGTCGTTGGCCGCCTGGTCGGTGCGCTCTGGTCGGTACCCGTAGGGTTTGGCTCTCGGCGGCGGCGCGGGTCCTTGCTGGGGTTCCTCCGCGAGCTCCTCCTCCTCCTCCTCCATCTGTGGTTGAGGCGCTGCAACCACGGGCTCTACCAACTGCAGAATTTTGTTAAAGTCGCGCTTGAGGTCCACGAGTTGCCTGGCCTGGGCTGTGAACTTGGAATGTAACAAGTAAACCGCTATAATCGCAACGAGCGCTACGACAGCGAGCATTCCTTTACACATTGTCCAATTTTTTTTTAGGGGGTGATTTAGACGCGAGGGGAGGGCGCGAGCGCGCGCGCCAGTTCGATGTCGGAACACGCCCGGGTGAGCTGCGCGGAGTCGTCGTGAGCCGCTCCGATAAACTCAGCATCTTGGCGATGGCGTTTTTTGCCGGATGGTCGGACCAGCGCTCCCTCAGTGCATCCTTGGCCCGCGCGACGGACGACGAGGGGTGGCACGCGCTGTTTCGAACGCGGCGGATCTCCTGCAGTTGCCCCCATTCCTCTCGGGTGATGCCGCACTCGGAGTGCATGATTTCGGCTATCGCGTCGCGCAGGGATGTGTCTCCCTTTTTTTCCAGCTCGGCGGATGTCGTAAATGTGTCAATCCACGAGTTGAGGCGGCACTTCGGGAAGCGGCGGCGCAGTTGCTCGTACGTGTGGGCATAAAAACGCGTGATGTGCACAACGAAGGAGTTGAGGTCTGAAAATTTGAGGAATTCGTTTTCAAGATTCATTCTCTCTGGGAGCAGCTGTTTTAGTTTTGCCGAGACTTTTTTTGGCTCGGATTTAGGTGTGGGTATCGGGATTTTTAATCGTTGCAATTAATAAAAGTCATGAAGCAAATCATTTTAGAGTGCTTCGGTCGGTCGGAGCTGATTGACCTGCCGTTGGACCAAGTGAAAATCCGCCGCTCCAAATTAGCAATACACCCAAGCACCTTTCTGCTACTGAACGGGCGCCCGTGTCCCTCCATGATTATCCTGCGCCCCCTTGACACGCTGAGCATGCATGGAAAAATCCTTGGTGCCGGGCTTCTTTTTGGGGGTTCAAAATCACAAACAACCAACGTTCATAGAACCAATATGCAGAGATCGTTCGCTAATGAGATGAATAAGAGCGTAATGTCGTCCATCTCGACGAATCAGTCCTTCTCGGGACGTGATATGATCGTAAAGGGAGAGGGAAACAAGGTGAACATCAAACAGGTGGCGGACGTCGAAGCGTCGCAGTTCGTGAGTCAAATGAGCAAAATTGCGGACGCACTCAAATCCACGCTGACGAGCCAACTGGAGGCATCGGTGCAGGAGGAGAAGAGCGCTGGCGATGCCGCTACCGCGTCTGGAGCGGGCACCCCTGCCGGAGGGACCGCGTCTGCCACGGCGGGCGGCCTGGTGAGCACGTCTAGTTCGAGCGTCAACACCACAAACGAAGTAGCGAGCTATATGAACATGACTACCGCCGTGTCTGACAAAGTTCAGACTGACGAGTCGATTGTGCAGGAGTTCAATATGCGCGATATTATTGTAGAGGGTAAAAACAATGAAGTCGACCTTGGCCAGAGCGCAGCCATCAAAAAGATTTTGGACATTGTTCAACAGGCGGAGGCCTCTCGAGATATCGAGGACGAGGTGTCAAATCTCACGACTGTCACCATGACTATGGAGTCCTCGGGGTATGATGCGATTAAGTATGCCCAGATTGCCGGCGCGATCACGACGATCGCTTTTATCGTCGTGTTCTTCGGATCGGGCATGGGCGGCGGTAACCCCGCGGAGGAGCGCAAAGCGTACGTGGAGCAGAGCTGCGGTGCGCAGCCGAGTGAGGAGTGCCGGCGCGAAGCGAACTCGCAGCACACTTCGTCGAAAAACACCAAGATGGCTTTGAAGGTGTTCGGTATTATCATTGTAATTGTCATCGTGGTTTACGTTCTGTACAAGTTCGGTAAGTACATCAAGGACAAGCTTCTTCCATAGTGCCCACTAGGCTTTAAAAATATCTGCGAAAATAAAGATGATAGTTAAACTCACGGAGTTTCTGAATAGGCGCGTCGTGCTTCGAAGTGCGGTGGCCTCGCTGTTTTTGTTGGTGGTGGGTCTATCGGTGGCGCTGGGGGTGGTGTATAATCGAAAGCGGGGAACTCGTACCAAGAAATTTGATGCTGCAACCGCGTGTCCCGCCGCCGGGTACGCGCTGGTCGACGAGGACGGCAGTAAGGAGTGCAGGTGGGACGAGTCCAAGGAATACGTGCTGGCATCGGAGTGCACGGGTTGCAATTCGGATGAATATATGAAAAAATCGGATGCCAAGGACCGGTGCACCAGCGAGTGGGGGTTCATGAAGGAGGACGAGCTGGATCAAAAGTGCGGGGAGCGGGGGCTGATGAATGAGTCCACGGCGAAAGCGAAGTGCGTTGAGAACTGGGGCTTCTTTACTAAGGAAAGTTGTCCTAAAACAACGTGCGACACGACCAGGGACAGTTGCGACAAGCGCGTGGCTGCGGAGGTGGCGAAGACTGTTGCCAAGCGCGACGAAGAATACATTCTGCGCAAGGACGCGCCAAAGGACCAACGAAAGGAGCTTCGCGATACGCAGATAGCGCTGGGTGTGGGCCTCGGTTTGTCGATTACGCTGAGTCTCGTGGTGTTTCTGTATTATTTTTTTACGGGTAGAGCCCCCCAGCCACGAATTATACGCTCTTAATTATTTTTTTTTCTTTGGAAGATTCCGAAAACGGTTCATCAAACGGTTCATCAAGGACCTCTATTTGGGGGGGGGTCTGACGAGCGTCGATCGCCTGCGTATTTTGCATACTGGAGGCCCTTGCCTGCATCTGGGTA
>Ga0255759_10004548_pt1 | contig 11959 bp, 5 predicted proteins | sample 101ome_20_FD_179959 | JGI IMG/M metagenome (GOLD analysis project Ga0255759, IMG submission 179959) | Coastal salt marsh microbial communities from the Groves Creek Marsh, Skidaway Island, Georgia - 101404AT metaG (version 2) | ecosystem: Environmental > Aquatic > Marine > Intertidal zone > Salt...
TCAACAATATGTAACTAAACATAATGCAGATAGTAATAACACAACTGACTTGCACTATTTTAGCGCCGCACCAACAGCAGCTGGTACAAGTGCTGGAGGAGCTAGAACAACTACAGTAATCGGAAAAGTTTGCAAATATTCTTCTTCTTTCTTCGACGATCCGAGCAGTTCTGGAAATACTTGTGCATATATTCCATTTTTTGATACGAATCTAGATTATCATCCTTTCCTATTACAATGGGATAAAACAACAGATACATTTACACGTAATGAAGATATTACTATTACCGGTAATACATCATCATCTTATATTACTAATATGAGAGGAGATGCTGGTGATTTGACTGGCCATGCTCTGACAGGTTGGAATGAAACGTTTGTTAGTGCAAACACTCGTTATCTTACACTCATGATGTTGACAGGTCACCATCAAGAAAATGATACTAATGCACAAGGTCGTACATTTATTACATATACAGTAGATGCTGCCGATGCCAAACAATTAACTTTTCATAGTACTTTAACAATACCTAAAACACCAAAAGCGGCAGTATTTTTAAATGATGAAAAAACAATGTTGGGAATTATATGTTACGCTGTAACATTCATATACAATTGGAATAATACGACCGGATGGGAACTTGGTAGTACTATCAGTGAAAATATTACAGCAATGGGTAGAGATTCTACAGATAGAATATGGGCTAATGCGGTCGGTACTGAATATTCATATGGCGATCTACATATTTTAACACCGTCATTACCTATTAGAGTAACTATAAATCCAGCTAGCTCGTCATATAATTATACTGGCACAAATATTAATTCAACTGTAGATATTAGTGCTTATAATATCGAAGGATCTCGAATTGCCACTACTGTTGATTTATCAATAGAAGGCAGTACGATGACTTTTTCAGGCGGAGCTACTACTACAAGTATTACGACATCAACTAGTGCAGAAACGACTGTTAATATAGTTATCACTGGTGCAGGCGTGAGTGATATAGTTGCTGATGTAAACATTTAAATAGGCGCTTCATGGGCAGAATAACAATTAGAGCTAATGGTAGTGCGACTCAGCCAATTAGATTAAAACGACAAAGTATAAATGTTGAAAGTACATATACTTCTTGGCCGTCATTCGGTGGATTAACAACAAATTTATCTGGTGCTCGATACGCAATATCTACTGGCGGTCCATTGCCTGCAGCATCTGCAAATAATGTTTTATCAAGTAACTTAAGTAGTTTATATGCGGCATATGAAGGATCTACATTTTCCGCAGGCGTAGAATGGACTGATGATATAGGGTCATCTTCTGCGACGACTTTTCGTGGCAGCCCATTTATTTCATCATCTACTCTCAATAATTATTCTATTTTAGAAGGCACAACGAACGACGGATTATCATTTCCTACTGGCATTTTACCAGGTGGTACTGGTCAATCATACACTCTTTTTCATGTTGCTAGATATAATGGAACAGAACGCAGAATATTTACTTCAGGAAATAGTAATTGGTTGTCAGGTTTTTGGAATGGTAATGCAGGAGTAGCTTATCATGAGGGTTGGTTAACTGCACAAACTGATTATGAAACAACAAATTGGGTAATTTCATGCGATCAGGCGGGATTATATCGAAGTAATGGTGTACAGAGAAGTACATCAATTGGCGGAAATAGAGGCACAACTCTTCTTACTATTAATAATGGAGGCGGAGCTCCCGGCGGAGGTGAAACATCAGATTGGCAAGTTGCAGAAGTTGTAATATTTGACTCACAGCTTTCAGCGACAGATATTGATTATGTAGAACAATATTTAGGAATGAAATATCAATTGCCTGTAAATGGTACTATACCGACATCATGGCCATATGGCGGTACGTATGGAAATGTATCAGGCCCGACAGAAGATTTAAATAATGTATCGAAGACATTAACAAGTGCTGTTGCCCCGACATATTCATTTAGCGATACATTTAATGTTAAATCATCTTTATCACGAAAGTTTGAAAAGATTATTACAACTACTAGCGAAAAAATATATACGTATAATTATTTAGATCAATTTGATTTACAAGAATTGAGATCATTGGCCGGCGAGACAAGAGATTATACAAAAGCGCGCGCCATACTATCAAACGTTTCTGGCGGCGGTGGTGGTGCACCAGTAGATCCCGAAAGTTGGGAATAAGTATAAATATAAAGATCCCAGGGATAATATATGGCCGCATACAATTTTCCAAATAGTCCGAGCGATGGCGATACCGTTGTTATAAACGGGGTCACGTATACCTATAATTCGACTAAAAATGCATGGAAAGACGGGGCAGCATCATCTAGCGGTTCTTCTTCATTTGTCGTTGTAGGTAATACAGCACCAGCTACACCTGGCGATGGAGATCTTTGGTACGATACTGCCAATAATGAATTATACGTATACATCGATTCATCAAACACCTGGGCCGATTCTGCTACGTTTACACAAGTAGATTACGTAACGAAGGTCGGACATAATCTTGCTGATCCTACTGCTACAGCAGATATTGTTTTAGATGCGGGTGATGGAATAAATCCTGCTACATATTATGGCGACGTCATTGACAAGACGGCTAATAATTTTGTTGTACTTGATATTTCAACACGAAATTTTTGGGGCAATACAAACGGCACACACTTTGGTGAAGTATATGATCCGTCAGGATCTACACTTATTATTGAAAATTCAATTCCAACTCCTACTGTTCATGCAGATCTCGATGGTAATATTTTAGGTTCTGCAACTGTAGCAGGAAATCTAACACCGACAGCTAACGTAACATATAATCTCGGTTCAGAAACAAAAAGATGGAATGATCTTTATCTGAGCGGAAATACGATATATCTCGGTTCACTCGAATTATCAGAAAGTTCTAACGCTCTTTTAATATCAGTTGCTGGTGCAAACGCAGAAACATTTGCTACTCAAGAATATGTACAGTCTCAACTAGCCACAAAAGACCAGCTGAGCGAATTGAATGATGTAAACATGGCTGGAATTACGGCTGGAGATTTCCTATTATACGATGGTAGTGAATTTTTGCCAGTCGATTTTGCAACTGAAGTAAACACATATGCAGACACTCGTATTAGTCTCGCAAGTATACAAGACTTATCAGATGTAGATGGAGTTGATACACCAGCAAGCGGAGATGTTTTATTATATAATGCTGGAAGCAGTAATTTTGGTTTTATTAATCTTGGTAGTGAAATCAATTCATATTTTGATATACGACTTGCAACAAAAGATACAGACGATCTATCAGAAGGTACTACCAATCTTTACTATACTGATGCAAGAGCAGACGCACGAATAAATCTGCAAACAGGTGCAAATCTTGATTTAAGCAATAAGACTACATCTGATCTTGCAGAAGGCACTAATTTATACTACACTGATGCGAGAGCACGCGCAGCTATTAGTGAGAACTCAGCACAGTTAAGCTATAATAGTACTACTGGTGTTTTAACGTTCACTCAGGGAGACACTGACACAGTTTCAGAAGGTGCTACGAACTTATACTTTACAGATGCAAGGGCTAGATCAGCAATCAGCGCATCAGGTGATTTAAGTTATAATAGTACCACCGGTGTAATGAGTTTTACTGAGACTACCACTACACTCAGTATCGGATCAAATATTTTATCGTACGTCGATGAAACAGGAGCAACGACTAATATCGATTTGTCATTGTATCTCGATGATACAAATCTTGCAAGACTGACATCAGGCGCGGTCGACGCAAATGGTCTTGCAACATTTACGCGCTCTGACAACACAACATTTACTGTTGACTTCGCTGTTCTCTTCGATGATACAAATCTGACAAGAATTACAAGCGGCAGTTTCTCAAATAATGTTATTACATTAACTCGTAGTGATTCAACTACTGCGGCAACTATCGATCTCTCGACAACTTATCTTCAAAATCTTTCTTCAGAAGATACAGATGATCTAACTGAAGGAGTCAATAATCTCTACTTCACTAATGCTCGAGCAGACGCTCGCATTAACTTGCAGACTGGCGCCAATCTCGATCTGAGTCAAAAGACAACGTCTGATCTTTCTGAAGGAACTAACTTATATTACACAGATGCAAGAGCTCGAGCCGCGATCAGCGAGAACTCTACACAACTGAGTTATAATAGTACAACTGGTGTATTAACTTATACACAGGGAGATACAGACACTGTAACTGAAGGCTCAACTAATCTATATTATACTGATACGAGAGCCGACGCTAGAATAGCATTACAAGTTGGTGCTAATCTTGATCTAACACAAAAAGATACTGACGATTTATCAGAAGGTTCTACTAACCTTTATTATACAGACGCGAGAGCTAGATCACATATCGAAGGTGCCGATTTAGATCTAGGCACTAATAAGATATTGTTCTCTAACATGTACGCTACGACTGGTGATTTGCCATCGGCTACATCATATCACGGTATGTTTGCTCATGTTCATGGAACTGGAGCAGCTTATTATGCTCACGCTGGTAGTTGGATAGAGCTAGCAAATGCAAGTGATATTCCAACTATTCCTACAATACCATCAGACTTAGATGATTTAAACAATGTATCTAATACTGCGCCGCTCGATGGACAAGCTCTCGTTTGGGATAATGCTAATAGCGAATGGGCGCCAGGAAATGTAGCAAGCAGTGGAGGAGCTACAGCACTCGGAGATCTTACTGATGTATCGACTACTGGAGCAACAACAGGTCAAGTACTGAAATATAATGGTAGCAGTTGGGCTCCAGCAGCTGACGCTACTGGCGGCGGTGGTGGTGCTTCCGTCACATCGTCTAATACAGCACCAAGTGCACCAAGTGAAGGAGATCTTTGGTTTGATACAAGTGATCTCACAATGTATGTCTACTACGATGATGGTAGTAATGCAGCATGGATCACCGTCACTCCAGAAGTAGGAGGTAGTGGAGGTGTTACGGTATCTTCTACTCCACCTTCGTCGCCTAGTTATGATGATCTCTGGTTCGACGACACGAACCTGATACTTTATATCTACTTCTACGACGGAAACTCTGCACAATGGGTACAGACAAATCCATCGGGCGGTGGTTCAACAACAACGCCGAATACATATCAAGAACAGACGCAAAATTATACTGCGGTCGCCGGCGACAGACTCATTGTTGATACATCGAACACAGTGACTATTACGTTACCTGCATCCGCATCTCTCAGCGATGAGATAAGAATTATTGACGGTACAGGTAATGCATCGATAAATAATATAACTGTGGCCAGAAACGGACACAACATCGAAGGATTAGCTCAAGACTTAACAGTCAATGTAAATAGAGCAGCATTTGGTTTAGTATACTATAATGCTACTCAAGGCTGGATTATGACGGAACGATAATGGCAAATTATTCAGATATCAAAGCAGGTTTAGGAGGCGGAGTAACAGAATACGCTAATGCTGCTGCATTGCCAACAAGTGGTAATTCTCTCGGTGATCTCGCAGTTACAATTGATACAAAAGCATTGTATATGTGGGATGGTAGTGAATGGGATAAAATTTATCTAGGTCCAGATATGGTTCCTGAATTTACATCTTTACCATTATCTTCTTATAATTTAAGTAGCGGTTCGAATACATTAATTACTGTGGCTGCTAATGATCCAGATGGATTTCCAATTACATATAGTCATGATACAAATCCATCTAATCAGCAACAAGCAATAATAACAAATAGTGGTGGTACATTTACACTTGTTCCTAGTTCAAATACTTCTCATGCTGGTAATTTTACTTTGAGATTTAAAGCTACTGATGGTGTACATGTAGCAACTCAATCTTCTACTATAGTTTTAGCATTTTATGATTTTACAATTAGTCCTACTATTAATAGTGCATCAGAATGGACACTTTCATCTGATGGCGATTTAGTTTTAGATAGCGCAGGCACATATACTATCGTACCTTCTAGTGATTTAACTATCGATACTAAAATGTGGGGTGCTGGCGGATCAACTACGGGTAATTTATCTGGAGGTGCGGGAGGTTATTCTAGTGGTACATTATCGTTAACAGCTGGAACTAGTTATATTATTCGTGTTGGATCAGAAACTGGAGGCGGTACAGGTGGATCAGGAACAGGAGGCGGTTATTCAGGCATTTTCGAAGTAACTGAAGCTCATGCAAATTCTGTCATTATTGCTGGCGGTGGTGGAGGTGGTTGTTCTCAATATAGTGTTTCTCAAGTACCAGCAGCGGGAGGAGGATCTTCTGGCCAATCTGGTGGTTATCAAGGCACCAGTGGTGGTAAAGGCGGAACTCAATCTGCTGGAGGTGCAGCAGCTGATGAAGGTTTATCAAGAGGAGGAACTGCTGGTAGCGCTCTTACAGGTGGTATAGGTAATTCTGCTGGTTCCTACGGAGGTGGCGGCGGAGGTTCAGGTTATTATGGAGGCGGTGGCGGAGCGTCACGTGTTGGTGGTGATGGTGGTAATAGCGGCATGGGCGGTGGCGGCTCTGGATATATAGGACATTCAATAGTATCAAATGGAGTTACTACAGCTGGTAATCAAGCGACTCCAGCAAATTCAACAGATACAGATCGTGGTACAGCTGGAAATCCAGCCAATCCAGGTAAAGTTATCATATCAGTAGCAGCATAGGTTTTATATGGCAATTAATTTTCCAGACAATCCAACAGACGGCGATACACACGCTGGATTTACTTGGAACGCTACAACAGGAGCGTGGCAATCTGCTGCGTATCACACAGCAACTGGAAATACAGCACCAACAAATCCACAAAGTGGTGATCAATGGTTTGACACATCAGACGGAACCCTATACGTTTATTTTAATGATGGTTCATCGTCACAGTGGGTCGGCGTATCAGGACCGCAAGGGCCAGCGGGAGCAACTGGAATCGATGGTGTTGACGGATCATCAGTAACGAGTTATGCAAATACTAGTTTATTTCCTTTATCAAATAATTCTGCAGGTGATTTTGCCTTTACTACAGATACAAAAGCATTGTATATGTGGGATGGTAGTGTATGGGATAGAATATCAACGGGTGTAGATGAAACTCCAGAATGGACGACAGAACCAAACTCAAGTTATGATTTAAACGCAGATGGTACAAATACTAGTATTACAATAGCAGCTTCTGATCCTGAAGGATTTCCAATTACATATAGTTTTGATACAAATCCTACGAATCAACCTCAAGCGACTATCACAAATAATGGCGGTGTTTTTAATTTTGTGCCTAGTACAAATACTGCACACGATGGTAGTTTTACCATGAGATTTAAAGCATCAGATGGTGTAAATATAACAACTAGATCATCTACAATGAATCTTACGTTCTTCGAATCACAATTAATGGCAGAAGTATATAATGATTCTTATTCAGCAGCAAACACCGGCAGCTTTACGGTACCAGATGGAGCTACGAAAGTATATTTCTTCGCATGCGCTGGAGGTGGATCTAGCGGTTATAGAACAAATCAAGATGGTGGTCATGGCGCAGGTGGAGGTGGTGCTGCAAATATTTCAGGATTCCAAGTAGCAGCATCTCCTGGAGATGTATTTGATTATTCTGTTGGTCAGGGTGGATCATTCGATAGCGGTAGCGGAGGAGCGACTACTGTTAGCCGATCATCTGTAACACTACTGCAATTAGGTGGTGGAAGTGGAGGTTCTGATGGTGTTGGAGGTGGAGGTGGTGCTGGCGGAGCTGGTGGCACCGTGATTACCGGTACTGGTGTAGCTGGAGGTGCTGGTGGAGTAGGCGGAACTCGAGGAGGCACGGCAGCTGCAAATGGAGGTAGTACTACAGATGGAACAGGCGGAGGTGGCGGAGGAGGTTATCATCTCGCCGGACAAGGCGGTACTGGAGGTTCGTCTACAATCAGCGTATCAACTTGGACATACGGTAATATTAGTATAGCATTTAACGGAGGTTCTGGCGGCGGTCCAGGTACAAACGGAAATCCAGGAACTGCTGGTACTAGCATACCATTGGCTGAAGCTGGTTTTGGTGTTGCGCAAGATGGAAATACTGGTGCCGGTGCAGGTGCTGGTCGCGGTATACAACCAGTCGTCAATGGAACTGCAGCTACTTATTTTCATGGCGGTGGAGGTGGTGGTATACAATCATATATTGTAGGACGAAATATTGACGGCCGCGGTGGTGGCGGATTCTTAATTGCAGTCGCAACTAAAACTTAGGAATAATAATGGCATATAATTTTCCAAATAGTCCAAACAACGGAGATACGGTAGTCGTCAATGGCTCTACCTATACCTATGCTTCTGCAACAAATACTTGGAAAACAACTGCATCTTCAGGCGGTGGAGGTGGTGCATCAGTTACATCATCAGACACTGCACCTACTAGTCCATCTGATGGAGATTTGTGGTGGAATTCTGCTGAAGCAATCATGTATGTCTATTATGATGATGGATCTTCATCGCAGTGGGTTAGTACGAGTACTCCTGGACCTCGTGGAGAATCAGGTCTTAATGTCACTACGTCAAATACTGCACCGTCTTCTCCTACAGCAGGTCAATTTTGGTGGAACACAGACGTCAATCGATTATACATCTATTACACTGACGCAGATTCTAGTCAATGGGTACAAGCGACTACTCCAGGTGCCGATGGGGTTGATGGTGCTGACGGTAGTTCAGTAACTTCGTACGCTAATACTAGTTCTTTTCCTTCTTCTAATAATACAGTGGGTGATTTTGCTTTTGCGACTGATAAGAAAACATTATATACATGGGACGGTACTGAATGGGATCGTATAGCTCATGGAAATGACGAAAGCCCTGTAATAATCACTGAACCACCGACTACGAGTGATTTAAATAATGACGGCACCACGAGCACAATCACAATGGTTGCGCAAGATCCAGAAGGTTTTGATGTTACATATGGTATTGCATATAAAACGGCTGGTAACGCGTTACCAAATCAATTAGCATCAGCAACTACAGTTAATGCAAATGGCGAATTTACTTTTACGCCTACGTCTAATACATCAAATGCAGGATCGTTTAGAGCTAGATTGAGTGCATCAGACGGTGCTAGAACTACGACTCGTTTTGTAGATTTTAGTTTAGCATTCGCTGCGACAGTAGATTATCTTGTAGTTGCAGGCGGCGGCGCAGGTGGTGGTGTAAATAACGGCGCCGGTTGTGGTGGCGGCGGTGCTGGAGGATATATTTACACTACTGGAGCATCTTTTAATAATGGTACAACTTTTAATATTACAGTTGGTGCTGGAGGAACAGATACCGTAAAAACTACCGGTGGAAATGGAGCAAATTCTTCTATTTCAGCTGCAGGATTTACAACTGTCACCGCAATAGGCGGAGGTGGTGGAGGCGGCGGTTCCTCTGGAGTAGCAGCAAGTGGTGGTTCAGGTGGCGGCTCCGCATACAATAGTGCTAGCTTTGGTACTGGCACAGCAGGACAAGGTAATGATGGTGGTAGTAATGGTTCTGGTACGAGTAACTATCCAGCCGGCGGTGGTGGTGGAGCAGGAGCTGTTGGTGGCACTGCATCTGGTTCTACTGGTGGTGCCGGCGGTGATGGTTTGCAAAACTCTATTACAGGAACACCAACTTATTATGCCGGCGGCGGCGGTGGAGCAAGTCGCGGAACTGGAGGTGCTGGAGGTCTAGGAGGCGGAGCAGATGGACGTGGTAATCAAAATAATGCTAGTGGCTATGGAGCTACTCCTAATACTGGTGGTGGTGGAGGCGGCGCGCAAGGTAATGCTTTAGGAGGTCCAGGAGGTTCTGGAATTGTAATTATTAGAACTACAGCAACAGCTGCATCAACTACTGGTTCTCCGACAGTCACTACAGATGGATCGTATAACATTTATAGCTTTCTTACAGATGGCAGTATAACTTTTTAAGGTAAACAATGGCAACTAATTTTCCAGCAAATCCATCTAACGGCGATACACACGCTGGATTTACATTTAACTCTGCAACTGGTGCTTGGGAATCAAGCGCAGTTACTCCATCAGCTCAAGACCCAGCAGTTACAGTATATGCTACCGTCGATGACCTTCCGACTTCTGGTGTGACAACTGGACAACAAGCATTCGTATCTGCTACAAATCGTTTATATATTTGGAATAGTAGTGGTTGGTATAATATTGCTTTGATTAATACGACTCCAAGCATTAGCGGAGCTTCTGCAAGCTATGATCTCGCATCAGATGGTACTCCTACAGTTGTAACAATTACTGCATCAGATCCAGAAGGACTTCCTATTACATACGACATTGTCTCTGATACCTCAGGAAATACGGCGACTGTCACTTCTAATAATAATATCTTTACGATTACTCCTTCTACAAATGACGCAGATGCAGGAACATTCTCACTTACATTCCGTGCAAGTGACGGAGTAAATATTGCTTCTGCAATTTCTGAGTTTATTTTGCAGTTTAAAATTGTAAATAGTAACTATACTACAGCTTTGATCACATCAGTCGGTACCAATAATGAAGTCAACAATTCATTTGTAGATTCAAGTACCAACAGTAATGCGATTACTGCTACTGGAAATGCAACTCAGACTACGTTTAGTCCATATCGACATGGAGGGTATTCGACTTATTTTGACGGAAGCGGCGATTATTTAACAGGTCCCTCTATTGTTTTAAGTAATACTGTCCCATTTACTATTGAACTATGGTATTACAATACATCAACTGGTACTTCTGAAGAAGGACTAATTGTTCAAAGAAACGGTGCTTCTTCACCGTGGAATGGGTGGCGCATATTCAATAATGTTGGCTCTGCTAATACATTAAGTTTTTATAATGGAACCTCATATGTAACAATTGCAACAAATCTTCCAAAAAATCAATGGCATCATATTGCAGTTGTATCCCAAGGATCCGGAACTAATCAAGGTCAATGTTATTTGAATGGTGTAGCTTCTGGATCTGCATTTACTGTTGATAGTTTAATTAATTTTAATGGTAATCTTGCAATTGGTACAGATAACGCAGTTACATCGCGAACTATGACAGGCTATTTAGCGGATGTAAGAGTAGTTAACGGTACAGCAGTTTACACCTCTGCATTTACACCACCAACAGAACGTCTTACAGCAATCACAAACACCAGCCTACTCACTTGTCACCTGCCTTACATAGCAGATGGGTCGACAAACGGTCACTCTATAACTGTAAACGGTAATACAAAGACCGAACCGTTTTCACCATACGACTACCTAGAATATGATGCGGGTACCGATGGCGGGTCGATTTATCTTAATGGAAGCGGAGATACACTAACAATACCCGGAGATACATCATACCAGTTTGGAACTGGAGATTTTACAATCGAGTTTTGGTGGTATCCAAGAAGTGCAGCTAATCCTCAGTATGTTTTAATGCAAAATTTTAATAATGGAAATAATGGTTATTCTAATTGGTTGTTTTATGTCGCTTCTAGTAATAATTTGGTTTTATACAGCACTAGTACTGGATCTTCTTGGAATGTGCATAGCGGCTTAACTATAGGCTCTTTTACACTAAATCAGTGGCATCATGTGGCAATTACTAGGGAAAGCGGCACATTAAAAACATTTATGAATGGAAACTTAAACTCTACTGTAGCAAATGCAGCAGATTATAGTAATAGTGGAGGATTTAGAATTAGTTCTTACGATGGCAGTACTAGTCCTGCACAACAAACAAATATTTCAAACCTACGACTAGTAAAAGGTACTGCAGTTTATACAGCAGACTTCTCTCCCCCCACAGAACCACTTACTGCTATATCCGGCACGGGTATGCTTTTAAATGGTACAAACGCTGGCATCATTGATAAGTCTCAGTCTACCAAATCAATCACTTTAAATGGAGATGTTAAATCTTCTACTACTCAAACA
>Ga0255759_10004549_pt1 | contig 11959 bp, 17 predicted proteins | sample 101ome_20_FD_179959 | JGI IMG/M metagenome (GOLD analysis project Ga0255759, IMG submission 179959) | Coastal salt marsh microbial communities from the Groves Creek Marsh, Skidaway Island, Georgia - 101404AT metaG (version 2) | ecosystem: Environmental > Aquatic > Marine > Intertidal zone >...
TCCAACTTCTGCCATAAAATGATTTAGCAACCAAATAATGCGTCTACTTTTGTCTGCGCCAGTATAGTTTGCTGTAAAATCTGCGGTTGCTGTATAATATCTATCGCCCATCCAATATGGGTCTGTCTGCCTTACGCTGTCTGTACTAGGAGCGGCATCAAGTGATTCGATTGGTCCTCGTAAAAATTTAAACTGTTCTAAGTAACTCCAAATGGTATTAGCTTGGAATGTTCCTCTGACGCGATTCCAATTAGTTTTTAGTTGATATAATGCATACCAAAAACTAATGTCAGTAAATATTGAAGAGTTGTTAGGCGGAACATTTGTACTAGAAAATGAACTAATATCTTGGAGTTCAGTGTAGTAGTCTGCGTTAATATCCCATGCAGATCCGTCGAGTATACCTCTTGTTGCAATTAGATTATTAGATGTAATATTCATACTACTATTTATTTGCGAAAATTAACAGGGTATATTATGATCCGACAAACGTGTCGGGAGAACCACTTGATGTACTTGGTCCACAGTGTGCGCCGTTCAATGGAGGACATAATGCATCTGGTGCCGCACTATCCCCTACTTCCACCATCATTAAACCTTCAACAAACACTTGGTTAGTACTTGCACCAATGGCGCCGCCGCCATGGCTGTTTGGATCAGCGTCAACACTAACTAATAAATTATTACAAAAAACTGTGCTATTGCCTGCTACTACTGTAGAGGCTCCACAAACTCGTGCATCGGTATTTCTATGAACTGCGGTCATTCGCCTATCATTTCTAATAGCTTGTGACGACCTATCTGACTTAGACCTGTCCAACCACCTTCTACAAACAACTCGCCGTCCTTGTAGATTTGTGGCACTGTGCGATGACCTTGTGCTTTGATAAAAGCAAGAGCATCGGCATCTTCCATAACATCGATTACTTCGAATCGAACTGCTTGGCTGTGTAGATATTGCTTGGTTTGCTCGCAGAATGGGCAAGCAGGTTTTGAATAAACTGTTAGCATTTTCGTCCTCTATTTGTGTCTTGTATTTAACAAGTTTTACAAACTAAAGCCTGAGAACGTTTCTTCGGTAACATCTTGCTTGACTCCTCCAACAACATAACTACTAATTTCAGTTTCCTGAGGAGCAACTTGTACTTCACTACCAGCAATCCATTTTTGTGTCCATGGCAAAGGATTAGACCCAGGCTTAATACCACAATCAAGCCCAACTGCGGTCATACGCTTACACAATAGCCAATCAACATACTGACATAGTAGTTGTTCATTGAGACCGATCATCGATCCACCTTGGAATAAGTATGCCGCCCATGCTTTTTCTTGTTCAGCCGCATCAAAGTAAATCTTGCTACATTCTTCACGTAGTTCTTCTTTGATCTTGACATAGTCTTTGTCATCTTGTGGTAATATTTTTAGCAGTGTTTGCGTTGCGCCAAGATGTACATTTTCGTCACGGGCGATAAATTTAATAATCTTAGCGTTGCCTTCCATCTTTTTAAGTTCTGCAAATGCCCATGAGCAAGCAAAACTTACATAGAAGCGCAAACCTTCTAGTGCATTAATACTGGTGATAGCAAGGAACAGTGCTTTCTTTATTTCATATAGGTCTACTGTTACTTCCTTTTCAACACTTTTACCACGCACATTGCTAGTAATCTTATGTGTGCCTTCACCCAACATATGATAGTATGAGACTTTCTCAATAAGATCATCATAATACTTACTGATGTCGGCGCTACATGCAACAATCTCTTTACTGTCTAGCATGCTATCGAACACTTCGCTGGGTTGACTATACACATTACGAATAATATGTGTGTAACTGCGACTGTGAATAGTTTCGTTAAATGCCCAAGTTTCAATAAATGTTTCAAGTTCAGGAAGTGTAACGATAGGAAGTAGTGCTAGGTTAGGTGAGCGACCTTGCACACTGTCTAATAGAATCTGTCTTTTAAGATTACTAGTAAAAATATGCTTTTCATGATCTGTTAACTCTTTAAAGTCTTTGGCATCACGCAAGATATCAACTTCCTCTGGTCTCCAGAAGAAGCCAAGTTGTTTATCAGTTAGTTTTTCAAACTGTTGATATTTTACAACGTCATAACGTTGAATTCCACTACCACCATTTTTGTCTAGAAATGCTAGGGACTTGGTATGGTCAATTTTTTTAGAGCTAAAGACTGTCATTTTGTTTCCTATTAGATTACACAACTATCGCAGTCTTCTTGATCTACGGCAGTTAATTCTTGTTCTTGTGACTCAGGTTCTTGTACCTGAGAAGAAAGTTTGTCTATATCAACTTCACCTTGTCCATCATAAGTGTTGAAATAGTATAACTGTTTAATCCCATATTTATAACAGAGTAGAAGATGTTGTAGCATCACACTCATTGGGATCTTTTCATCCTCAAAAAACTGAGGATTATAACTGGTATTAACACTCATGCCTTGGTCAATATATTTCTGCAATACTGCACATAGCTTGAGGTATCCTTCTGGACTCTCTTGGTCCCATAGTAGTTCATATTTGTTTTTAAGTTTCCAGTAGCCTGGAACAACCTGTCGTAGTGCGCCGTGTTTGCTTTGCTTAACACTTACTAGAGCACGTGGTGGTTCGATGCCATTAGTAGCATTTGAAATCTGTGCTGAAGTTTCAGCAGGCATGATCGCCATCAATGTAGCATTACGTTGTCCTGTTTTTTGTATTTGATTACGTAGTGATTTCCAAGGCATACGTTCTTTGTGAGGTACTAGTTCGTCAACTTCTTTTTTGTATGTGTCGATCGGTAGTTTACCTTCGGCGCTCTTGAGATCTTTCCAACGGAGACAGGCTCCTTGTTCTTGTGCAAGATCCGCACTTGCTTTGAGCAAATAGTAACTCCATGCTTCAGCATATTCATCAACAACGGCGATAGAATTTGGATCGCTGTAAGAAAGACCTTGACGTGCTAAGAAGTATGCAAAGTTAATAATGCCTACACCTAGTGGACGAAACTCTAGTGTAGCAAGTTCTGCCGCACGTACTGGATAGTTTTGATATGATAGTAATGCATCGAGTCCACGTACTGCTAGTGTACACATCTTTTCAAAGTCTTTGGGTGATTTAACATTGCCCCAGTTAATTGCGCTTAGTGTGCAAAGTGCAATACGCCCGTCTTCATCTTTAACATCATTAAGAGGTACTGTGGGTAGGTCAATCTCACAACATAAGTTACTCATATGAATTGGAGCAACTCGCTCATCAAATGGACTGTGTGTATTAGCATGGTCTACATTCTGTAGATAAATGCGTCCTGTATTTTTACGCTCTTCTATAAACGCACCAAACAGTTCACTAGCACGGATTGTTTTTTTACGTAACCGTGTATTACGTTCTGCTGTTTCATATAGTTCTTTAAATCGATCTTGGTCAGCATAGAAAGCATCAAACATTTCCGGTACGTCATGGGGTGAAAAAAGGGTGATATTGCCACCGGAGATTAATCTTTCGTACATTAATTTGTTGAATTGGACCCCGTAATCAATGTGACGTACTCTATTATCCTCTGTACCCTTGTTATTCTTTAAAACAAGAAGGTCTTCTACTTCGTAGTGCCAAATTGGATAGTATAGTGTTGCGGCACCATTACGTACACCGCCTTGTGAGCATGAACGTGTAGCCGCTTGGAACATTTTGTAAAATGGAACAACACCTGTGTGGTATGCGTCGCCGTTGCGAATAGGCGAGCCTAACGCACGAATACGTCCAGCACCTACACCAATGCCTGCCTTTTGACTAACATACTTTACAATACTCGAAGTCGTAGCATTAATTGAATCCAGACTGTCATCTGTTTCAATTAAAACACAAGAAGAAAACTGCTTTTGTGGTGTACGTACACCTGCCATTACAGGAGTAGGCAGACTCACATCAAAATTACTAATTGCATCATAGTAGTCTTTTACCCACTGCATGCGTGTTTCTGCAGGATAGTCAGCAAAAAGTGTAGCCGCAATCATCATGTAAGCTACTTGTGGTGTTTCAAATATAGCACCTGTTACACGATTCTGTACTAGGTATTTGCCACGCCACTGTTCCATAGCAACATAGGTAAAATTCTCGTCCTTGTTGTGGTCAATGTAATTATTCATTTCTGCGAATTCAGCTTCACTATATTTCTCTAGTAGATCTTGAGTATAATAGCCAATGTCTACGTTACGCTGAACTAGTTTATATAAAGGCCAGGGAGCAAAGTCTCCATATACCTCTTTATGAATATGATATGAAAGTAGTCGTCCTGCTACCCATTGGTAGTTAGGAGTTTCTTCTGTGATAAGATCTGCGGCACTCTTAATAAGTGTTTCTTGAATTTCTCTGGTTGTAATGCCATTAAAAAAAGAAATGTGACTTTTTATTTCAACTTGACTAGCACTAACTCCGTTAATGCCTTCACATGCCCAGAATACAACTTTGTGTAGTTTGTCTAAATTTAAGAGCTCGCGGCGTCCATCTCTTTTAGTAACTTGAATATTTGCAGTGTTCATTGATGCTCCTCTAAATGTAAGTGTGTAACTTTAAATCCGCCGCTGTATAGCTGTGCTTCAGTTTAAGTGTTTCTGTTATGTATAGTCTATTTAATACTTCACCAGAATTCATATTAAGAACATATTTTTCGTTTACAAGACAGATACATATGGAAGTTCCGGTTTGACTATCATACATTAACTGTAGTGTAACATCAGGTTTATGCTCTGTCAAGTATATAGTGCATGCCATTCCATATGCTTTGGCAATATCACAAAAACAGTTTTCTACAATCAAGTCCCAAGGATTTGGCCATGTTTGGGGTTGTTCTTCATCTAAATAAAAAGGTACCCAAGGGCACCGGTTCCACCAATCTACAGTTTCTTGTAATGCTTCTTCTAGTGTCAGTGTATTTAGATATTTTCTAAGTTCACGCCATTTTTCTAAGCGTTGAGAAGGTTCGAGTTTCCATGTCATCGTTGATTCGCAATTTGATTAGTTGTGGTATTCTACTGAATAGGTAACTGTAACATCTGCGGCGGCGTTAGTGGTATCATAACCAATCACACCAGTACTTGAGTCTGCTGTAAATTCAACATTAAGTGCATTGGTTTCGACATATTCGTCTGCCCAAAAGTATCCGGAGCCTGTTCCAACTCCTACAAATGAACCTTTACGTCTACTGTTTCCAATAGTTAACACATAATTGATAGTAATATTTTCATAGTCATCGAGTACATCGACGGCAGTAAATGTTCCTGTACCGCCTGCTGTTAGTACAACAGTATTGCCTATACTTGAATTAATTTTTCCTCTTGTGTCTACAAAGTTCATACTTGATGTGTCACCTGGAACACTATCAGCTGAACAATCAACAAAGCTGTAATCTTTTGTGTCAGAGCTGAGTACTTTAGAATTATATACGTTGCTAAAACTACATCTGTGGGCGACTAGTCCAATTACAGTTCCTAAAGTTTCTATAGCATAGCCGTGATTTTCAAATTGGCAATCCACAAACTTAACATCTTTAACTCTGAATGCAGTGTTTAGTGTATTGTTTTGTAGATATACTGCGCTATGCCCTGCGCCTGGATTGACCACACTTGCGGCTGGGCCAATAAACTTAACGCTGTTAAAGAACAACTGATCACCACCAGGTGCTTGTATGCAAGGGTTAATTGCGGCTGTAGCATTTTGAATGCCAATGTGTTCAAATGTATAGTTTTTACCCTGTGTAGCAATAAGACCTAGTGCATCACCAAAGTTAGTATCAACGTTACTATTACTATCAGCAATTCTAAAAATAGTATCCAATGATGTTGTTTGTTCGTTAAAGATTAGTACTGTTTCTGCGCTGTCTCCAACAACATGTGTATAAGGAGGAACATTAATAATACCAGTAACAAGATACTTGCCGCTTGGAAAGTAAACTGTACGTCTAGTATTGTTGCCTGCAATAACACTGGTATAACCATACGTATTGTTAAGTGCTCTAGTGATTGCGGCAGTGTCGTCTGTAATACCATCGCCTTTGGCGCCAAAATCACGAACATTTACAAAATCGTCTAGTTTTTCTTGTAGGCTACGAGTAAACTGTGTATTGTTTGGACCTGTGGCAGCAATGAATCCTGCTGGTTCTGCTTTAAAACTAAAGACATTAACCAAACTTAAAATATCACTATGTTCTGTAAGTACTTCAGTACGTCCTGTTACAGGTGCACCTTCAGATGCGGTACCATTACCAATAAACAGTCTGCGCTGGTCTAGGCTCCAGCCTAGTTCAGCACTAGCTAGGGAAGGCAAATTGTCATGTAATCCACGTCTTACTTGAATACGTGATATCTGTATAACGGCCATTGTAATTCCTCAACGATTCATATTATAAACTATTTACCTTAGTTTATAATTCGTTGTTAGCCATTTTTGTGTAATATTGCTCGCAACGTTTCCACCATTGATTTTGCCAATGATCAAATTTCTCGCCTTCCACAACAAACTCTTGATATTCAGGTTCTTCCAAAATTGCTCCAGACTCGTTTAGTTTGGGTTTAACGCACATTAGAATAACACCTTTGTTAATATTTGTGCCATGTACTTCATTATGTGCTAGTGCATATGCGGATAGCTGTAGATAATAGTCCTCAACCCATTCTTCTTTCTTAGGTCTATTGGTCTGCTTAAAATCCATAATAGCTGGTACACCTTGATGTACACCTACTAGGTCTGTAGTACCCGCATACACTCCTGGAAAGTATAATGGAACTTCACTGCCCCAAAACTCGTCAGCTTTGCTTAGTCCTTGTTCGATGACAACATTAGCCATAGCATGACTGGGCCAAGCAAACGGATTACTGGGCTTTGCTTTAAGTTCACCAGTTTCTACATATCCTTCTAGATAGGTGTGCATTCGAGTGCCACGGTTAGCGGCTTCGGTAGTAATCTGTTGAGCACGTTCTGTACCAACACGCTTCCGCCATTCAGCCAGCGCACGTTTTTTCTCTGCGGGTTTGGTTATGTCTAGTATTGTTGTAACACTAGGTACACGGCTTCCGTCGGGTAAACAATAATGACGCTTGCCATTTATGTTTGTTCTACTGCATGCAGTATAATCAAATTTTGGGGTTATCAAGGTTAAAACTTTCTCCACAACCGCAACGTCCAACCTCTAATGGATTGATAATATCAAATCGTGCAGTAAAGCCATCAGGGCTTACAACATAATCTAATTCACAACCGTGTAAGAAAGGCTCACTTCCTGGCATAACACGAACTTTTACATTCTTGTCTTCGTAGTGTGCTTCATCTTCATCAATCTGTACCCAAGGTTTGATATTATAAGAATATCCATTGCACCCACTGGGTTTGACAGAAATACTTACGCCTGTTAGTGTAGTATCATTATCTAATATTTTCTTAATTTGATCGGCTGCTTTTTGCGTTACAGTAAACATACTAGTATTATACCTTCGTTTGTGATCTATGTCAATAAAAAAGAAAAGGCTGTACAATTAAGTACAGCCCTTTACAAGTCTTTTATTAAAAGATGTTAGCCATCGCCTTCAGTATCGTCAGCACCTGTTAGTACGTCATCTGCTGTACCAAGAGTTGCATCAACACCTGCGCCAATGCCTGTACCTGCTTCTTCAACTGCTACTGTATCACCAGTACCTGTGAAGTCCCAAGAAACAATCGAACCGTTGTCTAGTGTAACTTTACGACCTGCGATCTTAACAACTTGACGAGCTGTACCGTTGTCATCAACAGTAATACTCATTTGTCCTGATGTTAAGGCAGCTGATGCGGCGTCAACTAGGTAACAAGTACCTGTGTCTGTGCCACCAGCATTGGAAACTTTAAAACGCTTTGAACCAGTCTGCTTTACGATATAGCCTGGTGTAGAGCCGTTTCCAGCATTGAACTGAACTTTGATTTCGTTTCCACCAGCTGTTGGTGTTCCGAAATATCTTTTATTAATAGGTCTTCCCATTTGTTTTCTCCTTTTAGAAGTCCGATGTGGGTTCTAGCCACTACGGGGATGGATGCCCCATAAAACTCTTTAGTCTTCTTGTTTCCAAAGAGTCCATGCGCCATAAGCAATAGCCGCGTATGCCGCCCACTTAGCAAGTGGTCCAAGTAGTAGAACTACTAGTCCGACTGCAATCAATGCGGCACCGTCCCAGCTTGTTCGTTCTATAATTCTGTTTTTAATCCAATTAATCATGTTTTTAATGCCCTGTCTGCCATTTGTGAAACAACTTTGTCTGGATTGTCTTGTTTTGTGCCATAAGCAATAGCTGGTTCTTCTTCAACGTCGTCGTCACTAAAGGTCTTTAAAAAGACGTACTTAACGCCTTGTTCGTCATCTTTAATGTCTTTGATTAAACTTTTAACTGCTTCGTTTTGTTTAAATGAGTTTGTTAAACTATCTAGATTGAATAAATCTGCGCCTGTGTTTTTTACCATGTTTATTAAACTATCAACACGCACCTTTGGGTTGAGGTGTTGATCTCTGCTTTTATTACGAAGGAATGTCAGTGCGGTAATCAAGTTATCGTCGCCGCGATCTTCTGTATCGTCCTCAATAATATCAGCATCAAGAGCTTTTATATTAAACTCGCTCAATCTCATGTTTATGCTCTTTCTTCACGTCCAGCGTCGTCGTCACCTGCGGCGGCGTCTGTTGCCGCAAATTCATCAGCGGCGCCTGCATCTGCATCGCCTTCTGCGCCAGCGTCGACTGCTGGTTCTTCAGCAGGAGCTTCTGCATCCATTGGAGCCGCCGCATCATCTGCTGGCATGTCCATTGGTTGATCTACTTGTTCGCCTGCTAGTGTTCTTGCTGCCGCATCAACTGTTTCTCTACTAGTACGTAAACTATCTTCTAACTGAGTTAGTACTGGGTCTACTGAAGTTTTAAATGCGTCTGCTTGTTCTGAACTAATCTGATCACGAATAGCATCTAGTAGTGCTGGCATCTGCTCGTTCTGCATCTTACCAATCTTTTCCATCATGTCTTGGATACTGTCAACAATATCACGACTTGCTAGAATAGCTTCACTCTTAGCTGTTTCGCTTTCAACGATTGGTGCTGGTTCTAATTTTTCTTCAACACCATTGTTCTCTTTTAGCCATGCTTCCAAACCTTCCTTAACCATATAAAATTCCATGTACTTTGAATTCTTTTGTGACTGATGGATATTGTGGCTTCTGGAAAACTGTGATAGACTAGAAGAGATAGCTTCAACTAAACTGTTTGCTTTGTCAACGGTTAGTGTATCGTAGTCGATAGCAAGTCCAAAACGGCTCTCAACTACTTTGTTAATTCTTTTGCTGTTGGCTTTGAGGCCGATCTCTGAAATTTTCATGGTTATTCTCTTCCCAAAGTTTTATGTATTTAGCAGAGTTTAACGTTTTTCTGAGGTTATTTTGAGCTAATTGTAAATGGAACAGCGCATCCTCTACGCGATTCCAAAGAGCACCTCTGCGAAAATCATCTTTGGAACAGCGTATACTATGTTTGTAATACATAATATCTTGCAAGTACTTATCTACTAAACGTTGGGCGTCTTTAAACTCTCTGGCTAAAGTATGTTTACTTTTATGTGACAGTGTAGTCCAAATAACTGCCTGAGCTTTGGTAGAGAAACGTTCGTGTTCACCTTTTCCGCGAACTTCCCAATAGTTTTCAGCATTTGTAACAGTGTACCCGCCAATCTTGTAACCACGTTTGGTAGGAAAAATATAGATGTTGTCACTTTGACTTGTAAGTAGTCTTGTTGTCTCACGTTTTTGCCATCGTGCGACTTTGATTGCGGCAAGTTCCGCAACCGTGTCAACTGTAGCTAATTGTATGGATTTAAGATCTACCGTCTTTCTTACAGTATTCGATAATGCCATTTGTTTTGCGCCTCGTTAGGATGTCTTTTACGACTAATTGATTTGCAAGCACCTGCTCGCGTTCACTCAAATCTTTCTTTGTAACAACGGGTTTGTCGGTAAACTGGGCTAGCACGTCAGCTTCTTCGTTAGTTAGAGCAACAGAAATATGATTGATAAGTTCTACTATCTTCATTTTAGCTGGTCATTATTAAGTTAACGATAAGGCCAATAACGGCTGTGATTAATACTGTAATTAGGGCTGTGCCTATTTTAATTAGATTGTTGCTGGCACCGAGCGCAGAGCCATGGATGGCTTTTTTAATTTCTTCAACACTAGTATCGATTTTTTCAACTCGTCGGTCAAGATTATCCAATTTTGCCTCTAAGGCATCATAGCGTTCAGCGCAGAGTTCAACATGCGCTTCCAGACTTTTCTTTTCAATGCTTGCAGTTGCCAAGACAATTCTCCTGTTGGTTGGGCTTTTTGATACTAGTGTGCCTTAAGAATTGCCTATGTGTGCCATATTGGTTATGCAACAATTATTTATGTGCATTGATAGTTATCGTTAAAGTACTTGTTTAAGAATTTTTTTCACTTCGATGTTTTTAGGAGCACCATAACTGAAGAAACAAGGTAATATAAACCTTGCAGTTTCTTCAAGTCCGTTGATGATTGGTACTTCGTTTAGATCATCAAGTAATAATCCTACAGAATTACCTCGATTATCATCAAACAGGTTATCAAACTCAATGCTGAAGTCAACGCTCCAAACTGTGTGCGTTCCTTCGTACATACTACCAAATTCATAGCTATCTCCACTTATTAGCGAGATACAATCATTGCCATCTGCTAGTCTTATTGGTGTGCTGATGTTTAGTGGCTGTGTACGCAAACTCAGTGCTTGTACTAAACTTTGAAAGTTACGCTGTTGGTCTCGTTTCAGATCCTCGCCAGATCCTCGGCTTACATTTGTTTGTGTAATATCCACCAACGTGTATAATCGATAACTTTCCATATAGATACTTATGCCACAAAAAAAGGGTTACCGAAGTAACCCTTTTCTGAACTGTTTACAGTTACGCTATTAGTTAGCGGCTGTGAAAGTTACAACTAGTGTACCACCAGTAATGCTTGGTGTACCTGTACCTTGTAGTGCGATGTGATCGCCGTTACCTGTACCTTCAACTGCGGCAACTGTGAAGCCTTCGTTTTGTGCTTCTGCACATGCGGCTTCCACTGAAGCTGTTCCTGTGTTGATTGAAATGATATGAGTTGTTGAACCTAGGCCATTGCCTGCAACAACTGCGCCTGTTGATGTAACTGATGCCATCTTATTTCTCCTTAAATTAGCGAACTTCAAAAGTGAAGCTCTATGCATTTATTTATCGTTTTGACAAAAAAATTGCAAGTTGCTCCGTGAAGCTCTACACTGTTATTTAGTTATTTGTTAAAATGAGCGGCGCCAAAGCCCGATCTATTGACGATTTTGACCAATCCTGCAGGACTGTTGAACACAAAGCCCTCGCCTTCCTGCTTGCCACCACTCCATTGTTCAAAGCCTGTTACTTGCTTTTCTAACTGTTGGGCTAGGTTAACTTTAAGGTTGTTAACACTGTTCCATACATTGTATAGTGCGTTTAAACCATCTGCGTTTTGAAATAAGTATCCGTTTTCAGGATCTAACATTGCTGTTTGTTGTTTGCCACTGAGTTTAGTAGCAAGCCAATCCTGTATTTTGTCTTTGGTTTGCCCTGTGATCTGTTTGTTCATGTATGTTTGTATTGCGGCACGTACTACTTTGGGCATACCATCTAAAAACTCTTGTGCTTTTGCACCTTCGCTGTTAACAGCTTTGTTTGCGGCAGCAACTAAACGTACTGGATTGTTGAGTTTAAATTCAACACCAGACTTAGGAGTTAGTATTAGCACATCACTATTTGCACTGAGTCCTGTTTTGCCGTCCCAAGGTTGACCATCATGTGCATGCACAACAATGCCTGCTCGTTTACCGGCAATTTTCTTGCCAAGGGCACTGTTAGCAGGAACTCTATATTCAACTGTGGTAGG
>Ga0255759_10004555_pt1 | contig 11951 bp, 8 predicted proteins | sample 101ome_20_FD_179959 | JGI IMG/M metagenome (GOLD analysis project Ga0255759, IMG submission 179959) | Coastal salt marsh microbial communities from the Groves Creek Marsh, Skidaway Island, Georgia - 101404AT metaG (version 2) | ecosystem: Environmental > Aquatic > Marine > Intertidal zone > Salt...
TCCTTTGCAGTTTGGCTATGTTGATGTGAGGGATGTAGCCGCGGCACACATTTTAGCAATGCAAAATCCAGAAAGTCATGGAAAAAGGTTTGCGTTGTCTGAGAAAGACTTATGGTACAAAGATGTAGCCAAAATTCTTAGAGATAATGGATATAAAAAAGCTCCTAAAATAAATATTCCCGCATGGATAACACCAGTATTAGCAAAATTTAATGAAGAGCTAAAATTTTCTTTACCATTTATTGGAAGGGTTAGAAGCGTTAAATATGCAACAAATGCAAAAGAAATTCTTGGTTGGAATCCGCGACCAGTTGAAGATTCTATCCTCGAGGTAGCTAAACAGATACAAGATTTAAATGATGCTAAATAATCCCTGGAATAATAGCCTTTCTATTTTTAGGATAGTCTGAAAACTTATTTTGATACCATTTGTGATGAGCAAATGCTCTTGGAACTAGATTAGCAATTGTCCATAATGCAAAAACAACTCCTGAGATACTCCAAGTAAGAATAGCCCAACCCATCCATTCAATAATTTCACCAAAATAATTAGGTGATGATATATATTTATGAAGAAATTTATTGGGCATGTGATATCCAGGCCCATTCTTTTTTCGCATAGAAATAAGCAAATAATCAGATTTAATATTGATGAACATGCCAATAAAAAATATTACTACCCCTATTAAAAATGCCTCATTAGCAATCCAGTTTTCAGGATATTCAGTAAAATAATAGATCCCAATAGCTTGAACGTTTACATTAATTATATTGAAGAAAAATGCAGATGCAGCAATACTTATTGGCATTTTTGGATTGGTTAAATCTATTAAAAATGGATAAATGAAAGATCTGTGTACATAGTGCATAAGCCAAATTAGTAAAAAAATCTCATGTACTAGCAATAATTGATCTTTCATTAAAAAACCATAGATAAGAATTAAAATCACACAAGGCGATTCCATAATCACCCAGCCAGCCCTTGCTGAAATGTTTTTACCCCAACCTTGTTGCATATGACGACCGTATGGTGCATTTACAAAGAATAAATAGATAAAAGTTACACAAGCAACTAAAACCCAAAATAGAATGAAGATATAAAAATAATTCATAACACTTATTTATTTGAATACGACATTTATATTTTTCATCACTTTAAGTTTACAGCTTAACAATGAAATCATAAACTCTGTAAGGGAGTTGTTTTATCATGGAAACTAAAAGCTACGATTTTATTATTTTAGGAGCAGGCTCAGCTGGGTGTGTTTTGGCAAATAGGCTAAGTTCTAATCCAAACTTTAGAGTATGTTTAATTGAAGCAGGCTCAAAAGATAGTGATGTTAGATTAAAAGTTCCGCTTGGTTTTGCTTTTTTAGGTGGTAATAGTAGCTACAGCTGGAATTACAATACAGTACCTCAAAAAGAATTTGAAAAAGTTTCAATAACTGAGCCTGCATCTACTGTAGTAGATTCGGCTGGTGGCGTACACGAAGTCGAATCAGAGATTATGGAGCATAGGAGAGGATTTCAACCAAGAGGTAAGACATTAGGAGGCTCAAGTTCTATTAATGCCATGCTATATGTGAGAGGTCATGAATGGGACTATGATCATTGGGCAGAATTAGGAAATGAGGGTTGGTCTTTTAAAGAAGTTTTACCTTATTTCAAAAAATGTGAAAACAATGAAATTTTTGATAATGATTTTCACGGTCAAGGCGGTCCATTAAACGTTGATAAAATCAGGCACAAAAATAAAATTGTAGATGACTTTGTTAAAACTGGATCAAGTATTTTTGGATATAACGAAGACTTTAATGGAGAAAGCCAAGAAGGAATTGGTTATTATCAAACCACTCAAAAAAATGGTAAAAGATGTAGCACTGCTAAAGCATATCTGGTACCAGCCTTAGAAAGAGATAACCTAACAGTCTTAACTAATACTAATGTTAACAAAATAAATATTGTTGATGGCAAAGCAACTGGTGTTCATTGTATTAACGCTGAGGGGAATGAGTTTTTTATTGAAGCTTCAAAAGAAGTTTTATTATCATCTGGGGCTTTTGGCTCTCCTCAAATTTTGCTTAGATCAGGCATTGGCCCAGCAGATGAAATATTAAAACATGGTATTGAGCATAAATTAGAATTACCAGGAGTAGGAAAAAATCTTCAAGATCATATCGACTATGTAACTGTTCATAAATATAAATCAATTAAGCTTTTTGGCTTCTCAATTGGAACTTTATTTTTTAAATACCCATATGAGTTATTTAAATATATCCTCACAAAAACAGGAATGTTTACATCAACAGTAGCTGAGGCAGGCGGATTTATAAGATCAAGAAATGATATTGAGATACCAGATACACAGTTGCATTTTTCACCAGGAATGATCGTTGACCATGGTAGAGAGCATATGTGGGGAACAGGAATTAGTTGTCACACCTGTTTACTTCGCCCTAAATCAAGAGGTGAAGTAACTTTAAATTCATCTGATCCACTAGATAATCCAAAGATTGATCCAAAATTTTTGTCTCATCCAGATGATGTAAAAGATATGATTGCTGGGTATAAAAAAATGATGAAAATTATGAATAAAGAGCCTGTCTCTAAATACACAAGCAAGCATGTTCTAAGACCAATTGATTTAGACGATGATGAAGATATAGAAAAAGCAATAAGAGAAACAGCCGATACAGTCTATCATCCTGTTGGAACATGTAAGATGGGAAGTGATGAGATGGCAGTAGTTGATAGTAGATTAAAAGTTCATAATCTCAAAGGGTTAAGGGTTGTAGATGCATCTATTATGCCAACTTTGATTGGCGGAAATACTAATGCTCCAACAATTATGATTGGAGAAAAAGCATCAGATATGATTATTCAGGATTGGCTGTAGTTGATAAAAAATTTTCTATTTTTGTTTTTAATATCTTCAAGTCTTTTAATTGCAGAAGTAATCATTGATGTTAGAACTCCAGAAGAGTTCCAATCTGCTCATTTAAACAAATCTATTAATATCGAATGGCAAAATATTTTAAGTATCCAAAACAATATTAATAAGACTGAAAAAATATATCTTTATTGTAGAAGCGGGAATAGATCTCAAAAAGCAACTGAAATACTAGTTGATGCGGGATTCGTTGATGTAGAAAATTTGGGAAGTCTTAAGCGGGCAAGTGAAACACTTAACTTGAAAATCATTAAATAAATATAAGCTAAAATTTATCTATGAAAATAAGCAGCATTTTTAGCACACTTAAACAAAAAAAAGTCACGCAACCTCAAAAAAAAATTATTTCATTTGATGGTGGTGGTGTAAGAGCAATTGCTGGAATTGTTTTTTTAAAAAAATTTGAAGAAGAGACAGGAAAAAAGGTTTTTGACACATTTGATATGTTTGTTGGGACTAGTGCTGGCGCATTAAATGCAGCATGTTTTGCTTGTGATGGCCTAAGTGCCAAAGAGGTAAAAAAATATTGGTCCCAAGAATACTTAGATAAAATCATGGAAACTTCTTTTTTTTGGGATCAAGCATCATTGATACAAGCAAGACCTAGATACGAAACTAAGGGAAGAGTTAAGATATTAAAAGAACTATTTAAAAATAAAAATTTAAGTGATTCTAACAAACCTATATTAACTCTTTGTTATGACATTGAAAGGCGAGAGCATGTTATTCACTCCACCTTTGAAACACCTGATATTACTTTTGTAGATGCTGTTTGTGCATCAAGTGCAGCTCCTATGTATTTTCCAACATATCAAATCAACTCAGGCTCGTGGATGATTGATGGAGGGGTTGTTACAAATAATCCTTCCATAATAGGGTTTATAAAAGCCCAAAAATATTTTAATGCTGAAACTATAAAAGTTCTTAGTATTGGTGCTGGCCAAAACAAAAATAAAATCAAAGGCGAGAGTTCATCTAAGTGGGGTGGTGTTGGTTGGTTAAGAAATGACATTATTGGCATGGTTCTTGATTCTGAAATTCATAACCAAATAGCAACTAACATTATTGATAAAAATTATCTTCGCATTAATTCTCCATTAGGTAACGTTAATAAAATGTTAGATGACGCTTCTGATGAAAATTTAGAAAAAATTCATAAATTAGGCCTTAGTTGGTGGGAAGAATTTGGCGAAGAAACAATTAATTTTATTAATGATTAATTTTTTTACTTTTATCATTACTTTTAATGTAAGATAGCTTTTTTTTATTAATCATTAAAATATGAACATATACGTTGGAAACATATCTTGGGGTATGAATGACCAAGATTTAGAAAATCTTTTTGCCGAACACGGTACAGTAACATCTGCAAAAATCATCACTGATAGAATGACAAACCGCTCAAGAGGCTTTGGTTTTGTTGAAATGAGTGATGGAGCAGAAGATGCAATAGCTGCATTGAATGATTCTGAGGTTGAAGGTAGAAAGCTTGTTGTAAACGAATCAAAACCTCGCGAATCGCGATAAGAAAATTTTATAATAAATAAGTCTTTTTAAAGACATAATTTTATATATTTTTTTATAAATTATTTTTATATATTCTGTAAATTATTTACAAAATATATATTTTTAATTAATTCTTGACGTTTTTCTTACAATGATGTCTAATTGATTTGTTTTTTTTAAAAAAAGGGGAATTTTCCGTGAATAAATATTTATTATCATTATTATTAATGCTTCCTTTTTCATTTGTTATCGCACAAGATGAAACAGAAGAAGAAGTTGAAGATGTGGTGGTTCTTGGTGTTAAACAAAGTTTAATTGACGCTATAGAACTTAAAAGAAGTAAAGTTGGAGTTACCGAAGCTATTACGGCTGAAGATATTGGTAAATTTCCAGATCAAAACCTTGCTGAATCTTTAGCAAGAGTTGCTGGTATTACTATCGATCGTTCAAATGTAGAAGGTTCAAAAGTTAATGTTAGGGGTCTTGGTTACATGTTTAACAATGTAACGCTAAATGGAAGATCAATGCCTAATGTTGCTGGTCAATACGAGCATGGACGTGGTTTTGACTTTGGTGATATATCATCCCATGGTGTTTCAGCTGTTGAAGTTTATAAATCTTCAAATGCTATTTTACCTTCAGGTGGTATTGGAGCAACTATTAACATGATTACTACTAAGCCATTAGTTACTGGTGACGCAACTTCATTTTCAGTAAGAGCTGTAAATGATACTAAAGTTGTAGCCGGTGATGATGTGACTCCAGAATTTGATTTCTTGTTTAGTAGAGACAGTGAAATGGTTTTTGGTGATTATACTTTACCAATAGGTTTTTCATTATCAGGATCGCATCAAGAAAGACATAACAGAGAAGTTGGCACCAATGAAATTACCTGGGTTCCTGGCGGTTATGGTTATGCTACTGCTGCTGGATTCACTCAAACAGGTACAGGAAGAGCAGATGGAGTAGTATTTACTCCTGAAAATGTTGGTATGAAGGCTAAAGACAATGAAAGAATCAGAGAAAATCTCCAAGCTACTTTCCAAATTGGTTTAGGCGATAATACAACATTGACTGTAGATCATACTGAATCATCTGTTGAGTTCAAAACAACAGGTAGACAACACCAACAATATTGGGCTGGATGGGATATAGGTCAAGCAACAGTTTCAGATAACGGTGCTATGGTTCAGGCAAGTATTGCTGCTGGTATGGGTGTTAGTGGACACGGTAATGCCTATGGTATGGGTTTTATATACGGTGATTCATTAAAAGAAAATGTCTCTCAGGGCATTAACCTAGAACATGTTGTTAATGACAGTTTAAGTTTTCAATTAGATTATCATGAATCAACATCTGATTTAGCTAGAAATGGTGATAACGTAATTGAGTATTCTAATGGTGCATGGTGGGGACTAACATGGTATGCCCCAGTTCAATATGCACACCAAGGTGCTAGAACTTTAGATCTTACTAGTGGATTACCATATTTAACATCAGAATTCTGTGCTAATACTGGTGCTCCTTGTACACCTACTGAATTAGGAGCTGATGATGTTGCTCCTAGTAAAGCATATATTTCTGCTGCAGAGGCTTCTGGTGATCTTAGACAATATCAATTCATTGGTGAATACATAAATAACTCAGATTCATTCAGTGCTTTAAAAACTGTTGATTTCGGAGTTTCTAAAATTACTAATGAATATAATAATATGAATGCATTTAACAGAAGCCAAGCTGGTAACACGGTTGATGGTGATGCAGTTAACTTACTTGGTGAGTTTGTGCCTGATAGCGTCTTTACTATGATGGATACAAATGCATGGACCGGAGATTTAGTTTTAGGTGCACTTCCATGGGCTGATATGACTATTGAGGATGCAATTTACTATATCGAAAGAGCTGGTATGACTAGAGGTGATTTCAATGATCAAGCAGATGGTGGTTGGTGGTTAGATAAGCAAGAATGGGCTTGTACTGCTAACGATGCTGTTGAAGATGGTGTAAATACTGGTTGGAAAACACCTAACGGAAATTATGTGTCTACTAATGGTAATGATAACGGTCAAATGGTAGCAACATCAGAAAGAGGTGTTGTCTGTGCAGGTGATGCAGATTCAACTCATGGTATTCTTGAGGTTACAGAATCAGCTTTTGTTAACCTAAACTTTGAAACTGATATTGATGGCATGCCATTAAACGCTCAAGTTGGTGTTAGATACGAAGAAATTACAAGAACTTCTTCAAGTATTGCGACTGTTCCTTTAAATACTGTTTGGGGTCTTGGTGACTATAACGACCCAGTATCAGGATACTCTAATTCTGGTGTATACGGATTACAGTTAATTACTGAATTTGGTACATACACAGCATCATCTAAAGAAACTTATTTATTACCAAGTATTAATATGAGTTTGGGTTTAAATGATAATGAAGTTGTGCGATTTGCAGTAAGTGAAACAAACGCTCAACCATCATTATGGCAAGTAAGAGCTGGCTTTGATATGAGTGACTATGACACATGGAATACTCAACCACAAATTACTAGAGGTAATCCTACTCTTAAACCATATACATCACAAAATATTGATTTTGCATATGAAAATTACTACGCAGAAGGTAGTTATTTTGCTGTAAACCTTTTTCAAAAAGAAATTGCTGACTACCATGGAGCTGAGGCTTTTGTTGGTGGTTTCAATAATGTTCCTGATGTCTTCAATTCCAGGGTCACAATCGCAGATCCAAGCACTTGTTATGACCCAGGTTGGGGCGGAGTTACTCAAAATGTTCCTGGAGCGTGTTGGGCAAATATGCTAGAAGCTAATGGTTGGGTACATCCAACTGTTGATAACCTTAATGGTTGGCCAACTGGTACATATGGAATTGACAGTGTAAGTGGCGTTAACTGGATTGCTATTGGTGATGAAAATGATGACCTATTACAGTTTAGACAAACAACACCAATTAATAAGTATGATGCTACTTTAAGAGGTGTAGAGGTTGCTATCCAGCATTTCTTTGAAGGAACTCCATATGGTGTTCAAGCTAACGTAACTGTGCTTGATTCAGGTGATGAGGCTGATCCATATGATACTGGTGAACAAAGTGCTTTACCTGGATTTGGTAACGGCGCTAACTTCTCAGTCTTCTATGAAGATAGCAAATATTCTGCAAGACTATCTTATAACTATAGAGATGAAAGTTATGCAGGTGAGGATCAATTCAACCCATTATTTATTGAAGCAAGAGGTCAACTAGACTTTAATGCATCATATGTAATAAATGATAACGCTGTTGTCTTTGTTGAGGGTCTAAATATATCTGATGAAGATGTAAGACTGTTCTCTAGATATAAAGAAATGCTTTTCTTATATCAAGACCATGGTCCTATATATAAAGCAGGTATTAGATATAAGTTTTAATAAAACTTAAAGATAAAAAACCGCTGCTTGTCAGCGGTTTTTTTTTGGGCAAGAAATATATATACTCACTTTATGCATAACAAACATGTATATCTAGCTTTGTCTTTATTTTTTATTTATTCCTGTGGAGGCGGCGGTGGCAGTGCTGACCCTTTTAGATTTTCAGTAGACCCTGATAAAACCCTATCTACCAATGAGGACATAAATTTATCTGGCAGTTTTTCTGCTAGGACTAATAAATCGTCTAACATTACATACTCAATAACATCTCGCCCAACAAATGGCAGTGCAAGCATTAATAGTAATGGTACTTTTACTTATATTCCTTTTAGTAATTTTTTTGGAGAAGATAATTTTGTTATTACTTTTAGAGCTACTCAAATAGATGAAAACGAGCAACCAATTGGCGGAGCTATTATTTATACTAGAAATGTTGATATAACAGTTAATCCTGTCAACGATAGTCCAAATATAATAATTACTAGTGATTTTTCAAATTATGATGAAAACACATTGATATTTGATAGCACCGTAACTGTTAGTGCAACTATTAGCGATGTAGATAATGATGTTTCTGAGCTTCAGGTTTATGCCAATATTTCTAATGAAGAAATCTCAGGTACCTACAATGAGCCATTGGTTGGAGGTATAGGTCAAATAAACCTTAATATGAGCGAACTAAATAATGCTGGTAATCATGAAATAACCTTTTGTGTAAGAGACCCAGGAAAACTTTCTCAATGCGCTCAAGGTTTTAGCGCTTATTTTATTTCAAATAAATCTACTATTAACATAGAGAATAATTGTGATAGCGACGGAATTTGTTCCAGTGATTCCCACTATGTTTATTATTTAGTAGGAAGTCCTGATGACGCTGCTGGTACAGAATATGTTTTTATCGGTGATAGAATTACTTCTGAAAATTATGAATTTTTTAGAAGTGAGGTTCTTGATTCAGTTAATACTTTAATCAACTCTGATGCAGCACCATTTATTGAAGGTTTTTTTTCAATTGCTGTTATTGAAGAGGTTGCTAAAACTGGTTTATCAGCTTTTGAAATAGAAGCAGGTTGCTATCCAAGCACACCAACTGTTTACTGTATTGGTGATGTTGACAGGGATAGAATTCGTAATGCATTTGATTACGATGTAGCAGCATTTATTTCTTCATTAAGCGGTCGTGGCGTAGCTCAAGGTAATATTAATATTCAACAATTATCAAATGCTACTGAAGAAGTTGTAATGCATGAACTTGGTCATTCACATGGATACATGGGTGATGAATATGATTCGGGTTCTGAATATGGGACAGATTTACCTAGAGCAGATACTTACATTAATACAACCTCTGTATCAAATCCAAATAATGTTAAATGGAAGCATTTTATTGAAGATCTAAATAATGTTCCTGGTGTTGATTATGATATTTGTTATAACTATTCAGATGGAGAGATTTATTACAGAGATCAAGTAGGCAATGGAAGTTATGAAGATTGTGAGTGTTTTTATAATCAATTCCCCAATAATGAAATATATGATGGTGAAAATTTTGACTCAAACTGTGTTAACAAAGTTGGAGTTATCCCCGGAACATACTATTCTGAGGATGAAACTTATAGGCCTCTTTATTGGACGGTTATGGAAAGTGGAGCTGATCAAGGATATGGAAAAGTAAATATTGAAGGCTTTGCTTATGGTTCAATTATGAATCAGGGTTTTGGTAATTATTCAGTAAATGGTGTCTCTTTTTATGAAGGATTAACCTCAAGCTCAGCATTGTCAAATGGATCAATTGATATTGTATTAGATGCCGTTTTTGACACTTCGAAAGTAAAACTGAAATGGTTTATAGATGATGTAGAGCAAACACAGTTTGAAAATAATACTAGCGTATCTTTCAGTAGGCCTGGAAATAATATAGTTACATATTCATGGATAGTTGAAGATTTATCACTCAATTTAGTAGCTCCAAATGATATTACTAATCCCATTGATTTTTATGAGGGTTGGTTTGAATCAAATTATTATTATGAGTGGGATGATGAAAAAATTCCTTATGATGCACAACAGCCATATGTAGGCTCTTGGTTATGGTATTCCAGTGATGATGGATATCTTTACGATAATGAGGTAAGTGCAAATCAAGATTTTATGTTTGCAGAAATATGTTGTTCTATGGGGGCCGCATTAAAAATTAATTGGAACAAATATGATCAGTCATCAGACGATACTTCTACGTCTAATAATAAATATGATTCATATCAACGCATAACTCCAAGTGTTAACAAAAATGAAAAAATATTTACATTAGATATTGCTGAAGATTTTATCCAGGTTAATTCTGTTAAGTTAGAAAAACCAAATAAAAAAGATATTATTCGACCAATAATTAGAAAAGAGGATATTTATGTAATTAGTTTTTTTAATGAAGACAATGAATTACTTTATAAGCTAGGTATTGGTAACCCCTTTGAAATAAAAATTCAGCACATAGGTTATGCAGATAAACATCATCATGGAAAAATAGATCATGATCATTACATTAGAAGTGATGCAAAGGTTACAAACTTCAAGCTTGTAATACCGTCTCAAATAGATCCTCATTATCTTTCTCTATCAAAAAAACAGCCTTCCAATAGGTTCACAGAGGTTAAAAGAATTAATTTAAAATAGTTATTTTAAATATAATTTTTCTTAGTTTTTTATAATATAATGATCACCTTTTAATGGAACAATGCGGTACTAGCTCAGTTGGTAGAGCGTCTGCTTGCCAAGCAGAAGGCCGCCGGTTCGAGACCGGCGTACCGCACCAATTCTATAAACTAATCCTCAACATAATATGTATTTGAAAATAATAGGTTCAATTCTTATTAGTTTTCTTTTAATTTCTTGTAGCGGAAGTGATGGATCATCATCACAAAACAATAACTCAATTATTGTTGATAGCGAGATTACAGAAACTTGTACATCTTTTGGTCAGAACACAAGCAGATGTTCATTTATTCATGACGGAATGGATAGATTTTATCTAATTTATAAACCTCAATCACTTGATGGTGAGGATTCTCCTGTTTTATTTGCATTGCATGGTTATGGTTCAACTGCTGTAATCCATAAATCTTATACTGGATATGAACAGCTTGCTGAAGAAAATAAGTTTATAGTGATTTACCCTCAAGGTTATAAGCTTGAATCACTCTTAGTGAATAGCTCATCTCATTGGAATGTTGGAGCTTGGACAATTGCAAGTGAAATTGATGATGTTGGTTTTATAGACAGTATTATTAGTTTAGTAACAAATAAAGAACAGGTTGATGAAAGTAGAATTTATTCATCTGGGATGTCCAATGGAGGATTTATGAGCTACCATCTTGCTTGCAATCTTAGTAGAAAAATAGCAGCAATAGCTTCAGTCACAGGTTCAATGAGCAAAGAAACACTAGCTGATTGTGCTCCAAGTCATCCAACTGCCGTTTTACAGATTCATGGTTTGCAAGATCTTGTAGTGCCCTATGCTGGCTTTAATGACCTGGGCATGGAGCCAATTGACGATGTCATAACATATTGGGCTAATATAAATAACTGCAATCCTGAACGCAAGGTTAGTGAAATAGACTATTTTAATGAAAAAGGCACAGTAGATTTTATAGATTTTGAATCTTGTATGAATAATGTGGATGTAAAATTAATTAGGATTCCTTCTATGGATCACACATGGCCTGGTTTAAACAATTTTAATATTTCTGCATCAGTAGAAATCTGGAATTTTTTATCTCAATTTGATTTAAATGGAAGAATTAATAATTAGAATTAAAACTAAATTTAGTTTAAGTAATTTTTTATCTTATTTTCATGTATATTCTCAAATATCTTTAAAAAAAATTTTATGAATAAAACAGTTAATATTATTTGTATGAAGTGGGGTGATAAATTCCCCCCTTTTTATGTTAATAGACTATATGGAATGATATCCCGCAATATCACCCTGCCATTTGAATTAACTTGTTTTACAGATAATGCTGAAGGTATTCGTAAAGAGGTAAAAATAGAACCAATTCCAATAATTGAACTTC
>Ga0255759_10004563_pt1 | contig 11940 bp, 17 predicted proteins | sample 101ome_20_FD_179959 | JGI IMG/M metagenome (GOLD analysis project Ga0255759, IMG submission 179959) | Coastal salt marsh microbial communities from the Groves Creek Marsh, Skidaway Island, Georgia - 101404AT metaG (version 2) | ecosystem: Environmental > Aquatic > Marine > Intertidal zone >...
TTAACTTCAGTCCAACTTGTTCCATCATATTGTTCTGTTACTGCGGTAACTCCTGGAGTAGTTCCTCCAAAGGCAAGTGCTGCGTCTCTAGTTCCAGCACCTCCTATTTGACCTCTAGCTGTGTTTAAACTTCCTCCACTAGCCCAAGATCCTGTGTCTGCTACAGACGCAGCAGGATCTGTGCTCAGAGTCTGAACTTTCCAACCTCTTATACCTTTAAAATCTGTCATGAGGTATAGAACTACGGTAGGTTATATGTAACTGGTCTAGTTTGTAGTGCTTGTTCCTCAGATGATAATGCATCGTATGCAGCTTGTGCTGCTTCGATTTCAGCATCTACAAGTGCCTGTGCTTCTGCTTTTGTTTTTGAAACACCAGATACTTTGCTGATCCATTGATCACCGTGGATGTTATCACCTACAACCCAAACATTGCCTGGATGACCAGCTAAGTAAAACTGTTTTCTCTCTTCGTGAGTGAAAAAGTTTTTGCCCCAGTTAGTCGCTGTACAATATTTATATGCCATAGTTGCTTCCTCCTTTTCTTTGTTTATAAATCATAATTAACTTGTTGTCATTGTTTTTATTTGGAAATCATCAAACGAAAACTCTTCTGTTGCTGTTGTATAATTATTAGGAGTTCCAGGATGTCCACCAGATATTAATCCAAAACTAACGCTTCCTGTTCCAGATCCTTCAAATCTTGGTGTAGCTATATCATTAATTTCAGTCCACGAACTTCCATTCCAAAATTCTACATTTGCTGCTGTAGGATATTTACCAGTAGCTAATACTTGTGATGAAGAGTTACCAGAAGCTGCTCTATATTGCCCAGCTGAGTTTAATTCTGAAACTTCTGTCCATGAAGTGCCATCCCAAATTTCTGTATTTGTTGAGTCAGGAGTTGTACCACCAAATAAAATTCCATCTGTAACTGTTCCTGCTCCACCTCTTGCATATAGGGCTGCATTTTGATCTCCAACTTCAGTCCAAGTAGAACCGTTCCATTTTTCTGTTATAGCTACTGCTGTAGTGGTATAGCCAGATGCGTTTATTACATCTGTATTTGTGGCTCCAAAACCAACATTTGCCCTTCTAGCAGTATTTAAGTCGGTTGTTTCAGACCAAGAAGAACCATCCCATAATTCAACATTAGCCGTATTAGAGGTAGGGACTAACGGATCCTCTCCTCCTGCATATATTGAAGAAGTTAATGTTCCTCCACCACCATAACCAGCTCTTACAGTGTTTATATTATTTACTTCAGTCCAAGATGTGCCGTCATACTGTTCGGTATTAACAGTTTTTCCAGGTGTTCCAGGTCCAACATTACCACCGAAAGTCATAGCAACATGTGTTGTTGAACTTGCATTTGAAGCAAAACCTGCACGTCCTCTAGCTGTGTTTAAATTTGCACCACTCGCCCATGTTCCAATAGGCGCGCCACCAGATTTGATAGCTTTAAATTGTCCTGTTGTTGAATTGTAATACATTTGTCCAGTAATTGCGTCTGAGTAATCTGCTGCGGGTGTGCTTGGCGGGAGGCCTGAGAAAGTCCATTCTTCTGTGTTACTAACTCCTGTGCTTCCATTGTAACCACCAAAAGCTAATGCTGAAGTGTTGTTTGCTCCAGTTCCAACTAAAGAATTTCTAGCAGTCGCCAAATTATTTACCTCTGTCCAACTACTGCCATCCCAAGATTCAGTATTAGCAGTTCTTCCTGGAGGTATGGTTCCTCCAAAAGCTAAAGCAGAAGTAGAAGTGTTATCACTTCCCCCTAAATATCCCCTAGCTGTATTTAAATCTGATACTTCAGTCCAACTAGAACCATTCCAAACTTCAGTGTTTGCAACATCTGTAGTAGTGTATCCACCAAAAAATAAAGTTGCAGGTTGTAGCCCTGAGGCTGCTCCTGCATTCCTTGCAGTATTTACTTCTGCAATTTCTGTCCATGAACTTCCATCCCAACTCTCAACATTATTTACTCCAGGATTAGGGCCTCCAGCGATTCCTAAAGCTGCTGTTTGAGTTCCTGTTCCTGTTATAAGCTGTCTTGCTGTATTTAAATCTCCAACTTCTGTCCATGCAGAACCATTCCAACTTTCGTTAAGTGCTGAATCACTAGGTAGAGATGGATGAATACCACCAAAAGTTATACCCGCAGTGTTATCAGCTCCTGCTGAACCTGTATTTCTTCTCGCTTGATTTAAATCGGCTACTTCAGTAAAAGCTGTGCCGTTATAACTCTCTGCATTACCATAATAACTACCTCCATTATTACCACCAACACCTAATGAAGATGTTTGAGTTCCAAATCCTGAAAAATTATTTCTAGCTTGATTTAAACTACCACCACTAGACCATACTCCTGCATAAGGATTATTAATTAATTCCTGTGCATATGGAACTGGATCTGATGAAAGGTTTTGTATTGGAAAACCCTGTATTTCTTTATAGTTAGCCATTGCTATTATTTATCCTTTAATAGCCAACCTTGAGTCGAGTCTACGTAAACCAATGTAAAACCTGCTCTCTCGGTTGACACTGTTAAATCTGCTGCAGAACCCTGTATGTTGTGTGAGTTTCTCCCAATAGTTAAATTGTTTGTATCAAACGTACCTGCATAATCTATAAAACTTATTTCATCACCAATCGTTGCTGATCCAGGTAATGTTGCTGTGAAAGCTGCTGATGATGTATCACAGAAATATCCTTCACCTGCTACTGCTGTAAAGCCAGTTGTTTTTACTGCTTGCCAAGATGTTCCACCAGATACTTCGCCAAATGATAATTGACCAACACCTGTTGCACCTGATCCTGTAACTGATTCTACTTTTAAAAATCTATCAGCTGTAACGTTTCCTGTTGGAAACTTAAGTGTGTATGATTGACCAGCTGAGTGTGCTGGTGATTGTAATTTAATACCATGTGAATTTGCTTCACAATTTAAAATCAATGTACCAGGATTTGTGTTACCACCAATTTCAACAGCACCTGTACCATTTGGATATAAATCTAAATCTCTGTTTGAAACTGTAATGATTTGATTATTGTTTGTATCTAAGTTACCACCAAGTTGAGGTGATGTATCATCTACAACATCTCCACCTGTTTGAATTTCAATAATGTCTGGGTTAGTGCCATCATTTGCTGATGCTTGCACCATTGCTGTTTTTTTGTTTGTAGTTGAAAAAGTAAATGTATCACCAGATCCTGACACATATTTAAACTCTACTGTGTAAGCACCTGTTGTTGAATTTTTTAAAATATAAAATGTTTCTACATCTAAAGGAATTGTTACAATTTGATTTCCTGTAATTGTACCTGTGAACTCAATAAATCTTTGTTGAGCTGTACCAGTTGTAGCTCCGTCAGCAACTGTTAATGCTGTTGTTTGTGCTCCTCCAGCGATTGAAACTTGTGCAAAGCCACCCGTTAACTGAGCAATCAGATCTAAGTTTGCGTTAGTTTTTGTTCCCCATGTACCGGCATTTTCGCCAGTAGCCATTTTTTCTATACCAAGTGGTGTATATGTTGATGCCATATTAAGCTGCTTCTCCTGTTACGTCGTTATAACTGGTATTTGATCCAGTTGCAACATCTGAATACGATGTATTCGATCCTGTTGGAACATTACTATAAGACGTATTTGAACCAGTGTCAACATCCTCATAAGCTAAGATAAATAGTTCTCCTAATGTAGATGTTACTGATTGGCCTGTTAATCCCATGACCTGATCAGCAGGATCTATTGTACCAACATTTGAGCCAAAAGAAACACCAGATAATCCCATCACTTGATCAGCAGGATCTATCGTTCCTACAGAGCCACTGAAAGAAACACCTGTTAATGGAATAGCTACTGAACCTGTTCCTTCTATCTGACCTAAACTAAACTCTGCTTCTAAACCACCTAAAGATACATCTTCGTTTGGTGCAACTGCTGTACCTTGTGCTGATGTAATTTCAAAACCAGTTGGTTGAACTAAAGTTCCAACAAAGGCTATTGAATCACCTAATGTAGAAGTTATTGATTGACCTGTTACTGATACATCTTCGTTTGGTGCAACTGCTGTGCCTTGTTCTGATGTTATTTCTTGACTTGTTAATCCAACAACTTGATCTGCAGGATCTACTACACCAATTGCTGATGTAATTTCTTGACCAGAAATATCTGGTGTAACTGCAATATCAATTGTAAGTGAACCTGGTTGAGCTGTAAATTGTGAACCTGCAACATCAAACTCTGCACTAATAATATTTGTAATAGATCCAATATCTGCTGTTGTAGAAACTCCTGTTGGTTCAACAAGAGCTGTACCTGTAAGTGTTAAAGATCCAACTGTAGATGAAAAAGATACACCTGTTAATGAAACAGTTTCGTCTGCAAGATTTCCCCATTCACCAGAGCCCCAAGATTTTGCACCCCAGCCTGTAGCGAGTAAAGTATCTTCACCCCAATAAGCTTGACCCCAGGTAAATCGGCCCCAACCTGAATCAACAGCCATTGTCGGCCCCCTATGCTAATCTTATGATTGCGTTTGATGAATCGTTTGCAGGGAACTGAATTGTGAAAGTTCCGTTCGTTGCAGTTTTATCAGAACCAAAAGCGATAACAGCAACAGCGTTAGTTGTGCTTGAACCACCATCTGTTGTTGTGTTGTAGATTAATGCGCCATTAGCTGTGAAAGAAGCTGATGTGTAAGATACATCAGAAAAATCTGTAAACGCAGTTGTTGAAGTTAAACCAACTCCAGTGTTTGTTAACGCTGCACCGCCTGCAGAGTATGCAGATCCAGCAGTGTTTGTAATTTCATTTGTTGCCGAGTAAGCAGTCGTTGATGCACCTAAAGTTGCTGAGCTTGTGTAAAGTGCAATCTTAAAAGAATGACCCCCATTACCAGAAGTTTGGAAATCGTGTTTTCCTTCTAATAACTCTTGTTTAAAACTAGAACATATTGCCGATGTAATTGCCATAATAAAACTCCTAAGGGTTCGTTGATGGTACTGTAATTCTAACTGTGCCGTCCGTATAATCGTCTCTTTTACGTCTGCCAAGTTGTTCAATACCAAACTTGTCTAATTCCTCTTTATACTTTTTATCGTAAAGTGTCAACATATCTACTGGACCTTTTAAGAATCCATATGCCTCTACAAGACAAGCATATAATAGACCATTTCCGAAGTATTGACTGATATAAGTAGTAGTATTTGAGCTTGATAAGCCAGTAGGAATAGCTTCATAATGGATCTTAAAAACATAAGTATTATCTGGCGCTGGGGCTAAAAATAGTCTTCCAGATGTTGTATCAGAAACTCCTGTTGCCCCACCAAACATAGCATAGTATTTAGGTTGACCTCTTTTTGCAGATTCTGTTGAAGGCACATATTCTTGTAGGTAAGATTCATCCTTCTTTTCTAACCATCTATTACTACCTGTAGAAGCAGATGTTGAATCATAAACTTGTACACCTTTTACAAATATAGTTTTTGCAGGAACGTTAATTGTATTTTGTCCTGTAACTAAATTACCTGTAGATTGTTTTTTATATGCATCAATCGGTGCATCTCTAAATATTCTAAGCTCTGCATTTTCAATGAACTGATCTGTAATTGTAGAAGTTAAAACATTACTATCTACTTCAGTATAGTCTTGAATTGCTTGTGTTAATGTTGCGTATGTAAATCCTGCCATTATGGTGTCAATGTAACTGGACCTGCGGTCACTGACATTCCTCCTGCTCTTTCAGTCACAGTAGGAGTTGATCCTAATGTGAATGTATAATTATCTGTTCCTGTTACTGTTATACTAAATCCTGATGAATTTTCAAACACAGTAAAAGCTAATCCTCCTGGTGAACCATCTACGTTTCTGAAGACTACCGTATTACCAGTAGTTCTACCGTGACTTGGTTCTGTTACTGTAATTGTTGCACTTCCAGATGTAATATTAAAAGGATTACCAGGTAATAAATTTTGTGTAGCTGGTTCTGTTCTATCAGGTTTTGCATTTTGTAAACCCTCAGGATCAGCGCCATGTGCTCTTGGTTCTAATTGTGGCTGTTTAGGTTCAAACTCTGATACATGAACTCTAGAACCATTCCATTCTCTAACCATTTCAGAATATGGAAATGCCATACCAGATCTATCTGATATAAATTGTGCATGTTTACCTTTTGAAAAATTAGACATTTGGATAATAAGTTTTAGGGGTTATGTAAGAACTAGATGATGAGCCGTCCTCCGCTAAAGCTCTTTGTAATTCATCTTCGTATAATAACTTCATGTTTTGAGTTAATTCTGGTTTGAATTTTTGTGATAAATAATAAGCTAAACCTGATGCCATACACGGCACAAATCTATAAGGTACGTCTGTTGCATTAGTATAGTCACCAACATCCTGTATTCTTTTTACATAATAGTAATTAATTGTATTACCTGCTTCTGTTGAACCAGGTGTTAAGTATAAAGTAATCGTAACTTTATCTATAAATCTTTGTACAAAATATTGTGATGGTGTTCCTTCAGATGTTTTATTTGAAAGACCTTGATATGTAGATCTGTTTATTTTTGTAAGAGGTGTATCAACATTTGATGAGTTTCTGTAAACAGCTTCTAATACATCATCTACACCATATACAGCAGTAGCGTCAGATGTTCCGTCACCTGTTGATCTAAACATTGTATATGTTGCTTGACCATCAACTAATGTAATTGAGTTATTTGCTACTTCCCAATAGTGAAGTCCTCTGTTACCCCACTCTTGAAACATAATATTGAGAGATCTTCTTGCCATACGTAACTGATTACCAGATACGCCTTGCATACCTATTCTCTCATATGCTTCTTCGATTATTTCATCGATAGCAAATGTTTTGTCGAACGTTGTCGTTCCAGATGTAGTATTAGCCATTTAACCTCCTAGCCGGCAGTTAGATTAGGGCCTGAAAACTTATCTGTTAATAAAGTATAAGCAGCAATGTTTGTTTTAGTCTTACAATAAATTCCTTTTGGAAATAAAATTCCATCTTCAGGGAATGAAAAATTAATTACATCTCCTGAAGGAACATCACCAATAAATAATGTTGTTCCAGAATTTGAAGTTGTTGTAAGTTCTAATACACCTGCACCACCAGCATCAGAAGCAATTATTACACCTCTTAATCTAATTGGTTGAGCTACAATTGCAGCAGCACCTGCAGCTGCAGTTGATCTTGTTGCTTGTATATCACCTTTACTTGCCATATTTAATCTCCTTAAAATTTATGTGGGGCCGGAGCCCCACACTAATTATTTATTACGCTACTGTTGCACCGCTGTTTGAAATAACAACCCAACCGATTGTGTTTGCATATAATAATGCAACTGTATCGTTTGCATCATTGAACGTAATTGTCGTTCCGTTTGCAAAAGTAGTTGGAGTTAAAGTTCCATCTCCACCATCAACAATCATAGTGATAATTTTGATTTGACCTACTGATCCATTTGCAAGTGTTAATGCATCTGCTCCAGTAGTAGTTATCTCCGTAACTAAGTTAGTTGTGTCAACTGCACCAGCACCAGATAAAGATTGAACTCCACCTGTTACACCTTTGCCGTAAGAAGCATTAGTTGTAATAGCACCTGTAGTTGCGTTTTTAGTTATAAAATCAAAACCGTTTTCCGATCGGACCGGTCCTGAAAATGTAGTATTTGCCATAATTATATCCTCCTAGTTTTCCGAACATAGTCTCTAGGCCGTCGACTATACGCGTCTATGTTCTAATTAATTGTATAGTAATAATTTTATATATTAGATTTGTATGAAGTGCAAGAGAGCCTTACAAGAAAGTGCGATTTCAGCGATGTAGCGTTTTTGTGTTACGTAGCTACAGATACGTCAGGTGCAGCTTCTTCTATCTTGTTAAGCTTCTGAGCTTCTTTAGCTTCAGCTTGCTTAATGTGACTGATGACTTGTCTAATTCTGTCATCAATTCTTACCATATCAAGAGTATATCTTTTCTCCTGATTATAGTGCTGCGACCATTCAAGTTCCAGTCCTCTCTTCTTCGTGTAGAGTTCTTGAACGTGTGTCATTTATAACCTCCTCATAGGTTAACCACATTTTAGATTCATTTGTGAATCCATCTTTTTCCCATACAATATCATTTTCTCCTAGTTTGTCAACTAGTGCATTTTCAAAGGCTTTGTCGTTGTCTTCTGACACAATCGTGAAGTCAGCGTAGTAGCCGTATGCTCTGATTTGTATTCGGAAAGTTTTCATGGGTTTTTAGGTTATAGCATAAAAAAAGGGGCGCCGCAATGGCGCCCCTTAATTATTCAGTTAATCAGATGATTACGCAGTTCCTGGTGAACCGAAGATACCTCTAGGGTCTGAGAATCCGAAAGAATATCTCTCTCTAGCTTTGTATCTAACATTACCAGTATCGAAGTCACCTTCCATAGCTGTTTTGATTGGAGATCTAACGAACATTTTTAATCCGTTAGGTACATCTGTCTTGATGAAGAACGCATCAGTGTCAGTTAAGTAGTTGTTTACTACATAACCTTGAGGAATCATCCCCATTGATACTACTGCGTTAATATCATTGTCAGCTGTTCCAACTCTACCTTGAGATTTCATCAATCTCTCAGCAGTAAATTGAAGCTCAGAAGGAATAATCATTTTTACTCCTCTTGCTGCAATTTTTAAACCTCTCTCATCAGTCATCGCCGCGATATCGATTAACGATTGTTCTAATGAAGTCTCGTTAAGGTCTGCCGCTGTCGTTAACTCATTTTGAAAAGTTCCAGCTATCGTTGGGTGGTCAGTAGCACAAAGCTCCTTACCATCACCACCAGCAAATGAACTGTTGAATGCATTGTTTAATACATTCGCAGCTTTTACTTGCTTAGTGTTTGCCATCGATCTTGCTAAAGCTTTTGTGTATCTAGAAGCTAGTCTATCGTAAAGATTGTCTTCGATAGCTTCTTCTGTGATTGCAAATGCTAAAGCAATTGTTTCGTGCGAATATCTAGCTGTGAAAGTTTCTTGAGCGTTGTCGAACACTACACCAGAACCTTCTGGTTTAACTTCTGCGTTCGCGAACCCAGATAACATCACTTCTTCTTCAAAAGCTCTGTCACTGTTTTCAGTGTCAAAAATTTCAGCATGCTGATTTTCGTATCTTTTGTATTCCAAGCCGAATAGTGCATTCAAACCTGGCTCTAGTTCTTTAACTAGTTGTCCTCTACTTATTGCCATAATTTTATCCTCCTATTACGTGCCTGTTGTTACTTTAAGCTCATGTTCAGCAATAACGACTACAAAGTTAACATTAGCCGAAGCTATGTCACTGTTGTCTGGGTCTTTACTGATTCCCATGATTTTAAGTTGTTGAGCTGTAGTGTTTAAAGTTGAGTCGTTTAACTCTACTTTAGAGATGAAGTTAGGTGATGATCCAGCTGTATATTCTAGATCAGCAGTCTTTCCTACATCAGTCACTGCAGAAGCTCCTGCGTTGTTTGATTGTATTTCGAACCTTTCGTAAGGGTCGTCTGCTACAAATCCAACAATGTCAGTCGCTGTGTTAGAAGCCTTCAAATGGTTTGCATATGTAGGCTTGGAAGTTGATGCATCTGTAAAGAAAACACCGTTAAGTGCGCCTCTTAAATCACCGCCAGCACCTGCTACTAATAAGTAGCCGCCTGAAGTTTTCACTGGATCGTTTTGATAGATCGCAGATGAACTTGCAGCAATTGAGTACTCACTCAAACCTTGGTTATCTCTATTCTGACCAACTTTTCCGATTGCTCTCAATCCGAAAGCAGCGTCTTTGTTTGCCATAGTTTTTCTCCTTTTGCAAAACTACATAATAGTTTTGCGGTTAACATTAATGTGTTTTTGATATCACAAAGAAATTATTTCTTCGTACCACCAAAAGTTACACGAGTCTGCCTCTCAGCGTTGATCGGCATACTTGAATGTTGTTCCTTCATGAGATCGTTGTTTACCGCGTCGTCTCGATCTTGAGTTTGTTTTCTAAAGTACTCTTCTCGAGCTTTTGCAACCTCTTCCGGTATCCTAGCCAACACTAGGCCACCAACTCCTATGACTCCTGCGTATTTACCGTCTTTTACAGATGGATAATCATAATCAGGATATTCGTCAGCTCTAACTAACTCCCATCCAGATCTAATTTTTCCTGACATGTTTTTGGTATCGTCGAAACCTAAAACTTCAGTTCTAATCCATCTATGCCTATAACCGTCTGGCGCAGGTGGTGCATCAAGTGATGATGGTGGAGTCCAAGTCGTAGGTCTTTTTTGTTTGTCTCTAGACTGGCTCGCACGCGGGGTTTTTATTTTATCTTTTTCCATATGCTATACCTCCTTCGTGATTTTCATTTGTTTCGCATATTCTTCTAATGGCACTCCTAATTTTTTAGCGATAGCAACTTGAGAAGGGGTGAGTCTCACAGTTTTGCGACCAGATTTGTTCACACTTCGCTTCGCTGAAGCGACTATTTGTGTCGGTTTGGTCGTATTGTTTTGAACCTTATCATCAGTTGTATCAAATTTATTTGGAAATTCAAGTCTTATTCTTTTATCTATTTCCGCATAATATTCATCTGATTGAGGATCAAAACCTTCTTCATCCACTAGTTTTTTATGTAAGTCAAATGCAGTGTACGTCATAGCCGTATCTGTACCAAACCATCTATTTTTAGCTCCCCATGCTTCCGCTTTTGGATCAGGTTGAGCTGTTTGTTGAGGAACTACTTTTGGTATTTCCTGTTCTTTTGGTTCAGCTTTAGCCATATCTTCATATGCTGCTTTTGCTTCATTTAGTCTTGCTTCTTCATATCCAAGTCTAGCAATCTCTTTATTAGCTTCAACTTCAGCCGCAAGATCTCCTGCTTCTTTTGCTGCTGCTAATTTTGCCGCTGCTGCTTGTATGCCAGATTTGATTCTCTCTTCTCTGTCTTTTACACCAGCTTGTTCAACTGAAGAATATTTCTTTTGAAGTTTTTCTTTTTGTTGTTTTTGGTTTTCAGCAAATTTTAAAGCTTCATCAGCTTGTCTTTGTGCCTCTCTCCATTTCTTCGTAAGTTTAGCTATTCTTCTTTGAACGTCTTTTGAATACGTTTCTAATTCTTCTTTCTTTTGTTCAGGCTTCTCTTCCTGTTTAGTCTCTTGCTGCTCGTCACTCGCTTCTACCTTCTCTTCAGCAGATTCTTGTGGCGCGGGGCTAGAGTCTTCCTTGGTTTCTACTTCTGCTTCTGGTTTTTCTTCAGGTAACTCAATATCAGCTCCTGGTCCAGAAGTATCTATATCAACCATAGGTTCTATTTTCTTTTCTTCTTCTTGCATAGTTTCCTCCTATGTTAAATGTAATGCAACACAGATTCTGGATCTTTAATTGTACCCAAAACCTCATCGTCGTTAAGAAGACGGACTTCTCCACCTTCTATTGGTAAACGTGATCCTGCATATCTTGCAAAAATCACCCAATCTCCTTGTTTACACCAAGGGCCAGTTGGAAATTTTTCTTTATCTCCGTATGCCATTGGTCCCATCTTTACAACATAACCACAATTCGTAGCGATTCGTGCTTTGTCTAAAGATTCTTGTGCAATGATAATACCACCTTTAGTTTTTTCTTTTGGTGTAAAAGGTAAAACTAAAAGCCTCCAACCAGATGGTTGTGGTAATTCATCTTTAATTGATCCAACATTAGTTTCATCAACTCTTTTTGGTTCTTGAACTGACTCAACTTTCTGTTCTTTATACTTTTCTTCCAAAGCGTTTTTATGCTTTGGGACCTCGTTCGTTGAGGTCAATAACTGTTCCTTGCTCATTTTTTTGCTCCTTCTTGTTTAGCAGGTTAGAGATTTCCTGAGAAATATACTCGTAGGCGTGTGCCTGTCCTAGCATATATTTATATTTTTCCTTATTGTCA
>Ga0255759_10004571_pt1 | contig 11926 bp, 15 predicted proteins | sample 101ome_20_FD_179959 | JGI IMG/M metagenome (GOLD analysis project Ga0255759, IMG submission 179959) | Coastal salt marsh microbial communities from the Groves Creek Marsh, Skidaway Island, Georgia - 101404AT metaG (version 2) | ecosystem: Environmental > Aquatic > Marine > Intertidal zone >...
TCGATTGTCCAAAAAGTTTTTTATGGGTACATAAAAGAAAAGCACCCGAAGGTGCTTTCCTGCTATTTTTGGTAACAAGGTATAACTACCCCGTAGCGATCAAGCCGCTAATGCAAAATTCTCGTTTGCGTTTGTAGTGTTTGCTGATTTACGGTCTCGCCTACCGGTAACTCCACGTTCTCTCTTACGCCTGTCGATCCTAGTTCGGCCCCATCATAAGCACTCTGTTTAGTTCTTTACGATCCACCCTCGTCAGGTTGGGATAGAGTGCTTATGGTGGAGCCGCCGGGTACCGCCCCCGGGTCCAGTTCGTCGTTGATTGGCTTCAACGTTACGAGTATATTTATAACACCTTTAACCAAAGATGTCAAGTTCTAATTGTTCAGCTTGTTCTTTTTCTTCTTCTGGTGATTGGATCGGGCGCAGCCAGCTATCAGCAATATATGCTCTAGGACTAGGACCAAATTGTATACTTAGATCATCTGCTTCAATCCACCAATGATGATCAGTAACCATTGCTTGACAGGGTATTCCTCTAAAATCAAAATTTTCGCCCTGTTTAAATCTTCCAATATACTCTGCTACTTTTACATAACGACCTATGTTCTCAGGACGTATTGAAAATACAATTACTGCTAAATCACCTTCTTTTACATTCATCACCAAACCCAGCTTACCCAACTGTATCGAGTACCTTTTGTAACTGGTGTTACTTGATGTATATACATAAAGGTACTCGGAAATATCAAGACGTCTCCTGTCTTTAGTTCAACTTTGTAATCGTCGAACATATAAAAGTCGCCGCCTTCAAAATCGTCATTTAAAAGACCAACTACACTTAGAGTTGGAATACCTTTGCGCTGACCATCAAACATTTCTTGCACTCTATCCGCATGCCAGTGCATTGTTTTGCCTGGTTGGTATCTGTTATATCTAATATCAAGATATCCGTCCCAGCCTGTTAAACTAGGTAAATTTATATCTTCAATATATTTGATCAGAACATCTTTAATTTGTTGGCATATAAAATTACTTTTATCGTCAAACTGATGACTAATTTCTAAATCGTCGTCAAAGTCAAAGCGTTCTTTATCAGCATGAGAATAAAATGTATGTTTTTGCCAGTCGTCTTTTAAATTATCGACGACGGTATTGCAAAATGCTGAGTCAAAATGATTATAAATTTTTACATAATCTTTTAATTCTTTTTGCATTAAAACAACCCGTCGTCAAAATTTACACTAACTCCGCAGCCGCATGCGGATTGTGCATTTGGATTTCTAATATCAAACATTGCACCCATAATATCTTGCTTATAATCAATTACTGAACCAATTAGAAACATAAGACTATGAGATCCAATGACAAATGCATTTCCGCCTCCGGTCATAACTACTTCGTCGTTATCTTCAATTTCTTCTGAAGTTTTTACCAACTGCCAGTCGTATTCAAAGCCAGCGCATCCGCCGCCTTTGACATTTAAACTAACCCCGTATGCTTCATTGTTCTTACACAATGTATCAATTTGGGTTTCTGCTGATTCAGTTAGTTCGACAATCATTACATTGTATTCTTTTTATCTTGGATTTCTTTTCTACGCTCTTTAGTTAGTTTACCAAGATCACCAAGTGCTTTACGAGCTCTTGCTGCCGCTGCCTTTACACCTTTCTCGTCAAAAGTTTCTGCTTCTGCAAGATAGTTGTTAAATGCTAAAACGATTTCATCGTGTAATGTTTTATCCATCATTATCTCCTATTATAATGTTATATATTTCTTTCCAGTTCTTTACTTTACGTGCAGTTCCGGAATAGTCTTTGTTGTGTTCATGCTGTATTAATATGCCGTCTAGACCTAGATTAATTCCAACATCAACATTTTCGGGTTTGTCTTCAACCCAATAACACCCACTACCTTTGTAAGGAGCAAGTGCTTCATCTTTATCTGCACCTGTATCTAAGTAAAAGTATTTTTCAAAAACACTTGGTCCAAACATTTCAATAAGATTTTTTGTACGCAAATGTTGTGAATATACATCGTCACTTAGACTAGTTATTGCATGAAAGATAAATCCGTGTTCACTATGCAATTTTTTTACAAAATGTATTGCATCTCGCAATGGAGGAAGTTTACGAATCCAAGCACTCTCGTTAAACATACGGATCAAACGCTTTGCTTCGTCTTTTTCTAATCCGTATTTTAAATCCATCAAGTAGTGACCTGTTTCTGCTACGGTATAACCGTGACGCTTCATCCACTGACTAAAGGCATACTCCCAATCAAAGAGTACACCATCACAATCAACTAATATTAACTTGTCTTTCATTTAACCCTCATACTTCTGTTATCATACCTTATACTAACACAATAAAAGGGCGTTGTCAACCTAAAGTTTTATATTAGTTGTACTTTCAATATACTGTTTTGCTGTATTTTCGTCAGTCTTTGCAATAAAAACAAGAGTACTTTTATTGAGACTTAGTTTAGAATCAGGTGATACAGTAAAACTAAACGGGACCATGCCAATTCCTTGCTGTGTAGCAGTAAGTGCCATTGGTTTAGTTACTGTAAGTGTTTCGCCGTTCTCGTCAACTAATCGTGCGACAATTTCTTCGCCTGCGACAGTTTTTACAGAGACGGTATCTCCATTTTTATAAGGTGCTTCGATTAACATTATAGTGTGTGTCCTGTGCCTGTGTAATTAGTTTCTTCAATATAGCTCGATAGTTTATCATAGCCGCCAATTGCTGTTCCGTTAATACGGATCTGTGGGACTGTACGTGCTTCTGGGAACCATTCTAATAGTTCTTCTTTTGTGTAGTCTTTGCCTAGTGATTTGTATGTGTACTCAAGTCCGCGATTTTCACAAAACTGTTGTGCTTGTACACAGAATGGACACTGTGGCTTTCCAAATATTTCAATCATAAACTGAATCCTTTTAGTGAGTCTTTATCGACATCTTGTTTAATGCCACCAATGATGTACGACTCCACTTCTGTCTCTTGTGGAGCAACTTGTAAACCTGAACTTGACAGCCAATGCTGTGTCCATGGTAGCGGGTTAGTGTTTACTGGTTGATCAAAAATAGCATTTAATCCCAGTGCCTTTAGTCGACGGTTAGCAATGTATTCAACATACTGATGTAGTAGTGTAGCATTTAAACCAATCATCGATCCGTCTTTGAACAAATAATTTGCCCAATCCTTTTCTTCTTCTACACATGTACGCCATAGGTCGTAAACTTCTTGTTCGCACTCTTTAGCAATCTTAACCATTTCCGGATCGTCTTTGCCTTGTGCCCAAAGTTTTAGTACGTGTGTACTAAGTGCCAAATGCTGTGCTTCGTCCCTAGCGATAAGACTAATAATCTTAGCACTACCTTCCATTAGCTTTAGTTCTCCAAAGCCAAAGGTGCAAGCAAATGACACATAGAAACGCAAACCTTCTAGAATGTTTACAGTCTGCATGGCAAGATACATTTTCTTTTTAACGTCACGCATACTTCCTTCTTTACGATGTATAAAGGCATCAGCGGCATTATTAAACTCATCGTAGTATTTTGTTACACTCTCAGCACGAGCAAGAATTTTCTCATCGTCTAAGATTGTATCAAATACTTCACTTGGATCTGGATACACGTTTTTCATAATATGTGTATACGAACGTGAGTGGATAGTTTCAAAGAAATCCCAAGTGACAATACAGCCTTCTAGTTCTGGCAAACTTACATGTGGTAAGAAACTTAAACACGGACCACGTCCTTGAACTGAATCAAGTAGTGTTTGATACTTTAGGTTAGCAGTAAAGATGTGTTTCTGCTCTGGACGAAAGTTAGCATAGTCTGCTCTGTCCTTTTGCAGTGACACTTCTTCAGGACGCCAAAAGTATCCTAACATCGTTTGATTTAATTTGTCAAACACAGGAAATTTAAATGTGTCATAACGCTGTGTGTTTTGTTCTGCACCAAAAAACATTGTTTCTTTAGTGAAGTCTACTTTCTCTTTATTGAATACTGTTCTTGCCATTTGTCTCTTTTCCTTAATATGCTTTTCTATGTTACACTATTTACGTGTAAGTGTCAACCATTAAATTGCACACGCTTCGCAAGCCTCAGCATCTTCAGTTTCACTAGGTGCTAATTCTACTTGTGGCTTTTCTTCTTCTAATTCACTTGGATCAGTTTTATAATCATAAGTGTTTTGATAGTATGATGTCTTCCAACCTAATTTATAAGTTGTTAAAAGATCTTTAATCATCACACTCATTGGCACTTCATTGTTTTCAAAGTGTGTTGGATTGTAACTCCAGTTGCCACTAATTGCTTGATCAAAAAACTTTTGCATTACCGCCACCGTGTTAATATATCCTTCGTTGCTTGGCATATCCCATAACAACGTATAGTAATTCTTGAGTGTTTGATACTGTGGAACAATTTGCTTGAGAGGCCCTTTCTTTGATTTTTTAACGGACAAGTATCCTCTAGGTGGCTCAATTCCGTTTGTTGCGTTCGACACAACGGAACTGCTCTCCGAAGGCATTTGTGCGGACAGTGTGCTGTGGCGTAGGCCGTGTTCCTTGATATCATTTCGGAGACTATCCCAATCATAATTTAACTTATGCTCCACAATCGTATCTACATCCTTTTTGTATGTGTCAATAGGAAGGATGCCGTCAGCGTATTTAGTACGACCAAAGTACTCACATGCACCACGCTCTTTAGCAAGTGTATTGCTTGCCTTTAATAGATAATATTGGAATGCTTCTGACAAAGCATGCACTAGTTTCCATGCTTTAGGATCACTATATTGTACTTTTTGTTTTGCTAGAAAGTGTGCTAGACCAATATAGCCTACGCCTAGTGAACGTCTTGCCTTAGTAGATTTTTCAGCAGCTAAAATTGGATAGCGTTGGTAATCAATAATTTCTTCTAATGCTCTTACTGCTAGATCACATAATTCTTCTAGATCGTCTAGTTCTCTAATAACACCTACGTTAATAGCACTTAAAATACATAGTGCAATTTCGCCATCTGGATCATCAATATGTTGTAATGGCTTTGTAGGTAATGTAATTTCTTGACACAAGTTACTCATATAAACTGTATCTTTAAATGAACTATGTGTGTTACAGTGATCAACATTCATAATATAGATACGTCCTGTTTCAGCACGTTCTTTGATTAGTGCAGAGAACAATTCCATTGCTGGAATAGTCTTCTTTTTAATACTTGTAGCACGTTCGTACTTTTCATATAGCTCTTGGAACGCTACTGGGTCACCGTAGTATGCTTCGTATAGTCCTGGCACATCGTGTGGCGAGAACAAAGTAATGTTGCCGCCAGATAACAGTCTTTCGTACATTGTTTTGTTTAACTGAATTGAATAGTCTAATTTACGTACACGATTGTCTTCTGTGCCTTTGTTGTTCTTTAGCACAAGGATGTCTTCAATCTCTTGATGCCAAAACGGGAAGTGTGTGGTGGCAGAGCCGCCGCGAACACCGTTCTGAGTACAACATCTTACAGTTGCTTCAAATTTCTTTAAAAAAGGAATAATACCAGTGTGCGCGACTTCTCCGCCTCTAATCTTAGCATTTACTCCACGGATACGTCCTGCGTTGATTCCGATGCCTGCTCTTTGCGCTGTGTACCTGCCAATTGACATATCACTTGCGAAGATACTATCAAGGGTATCGTCACTGTCAACAAGGACACACGAAGCAAACTGTCTAACAGGTGTACGGACACCGGCCATGACTGGCGTTGGGATATTGATTTTAAAAAGGGAGGTCGAGTCATAATATCTCCTTACATAATGCATACGATCTTCTTTAGGATACTTTGCAAACAATGTTGCAGCAATCATCATATACATAAACTGTGGTGTTTCAAATATTTCACCGCTAGATCTGTCTTGACAAAGATATTTGTCTACTACTTGACGCAACCCGGCGTAGGTAAAGTTTTCATCACGCTTGTGATGAATATAACTGTCTAAACGATTAATTTCTTCTTCAGTATATAAATCTAAAATTTCAGGATCATAAACACCGCGCTCAATATTTTTTTCAATCATGTTGCGTAGACTAACAGGTTCGTATGCTCCAAAAACCTGTTTATTAACACCATACGAAAGCAACCTTGCGGCTGCAAACTGATAATTTGGAGCGTCTAATGAAATAAGATCGTTTGCACTTCTAACTAGAACTTCTTGAATTTCTTCGGTACTCATGCCATCGTAAAATTGTAAATTAGCATTCATTTCAATTTGGCTACTACTTACACCTGCTAACCCTTCACATGCAAATTCTACAACTTTGTGAATTTTGTTAATGTTAATTGGTTCCTTTGAACCGTTTCGTTTTACGATGTAAATACCGTTTGACATTCGTTTCTCTCCATAAATTTATTTTCTTGTTGAATATTTAGTGTAGCTCAGGCATGGTATATACCGTTTGCGACTTTACTTCTGGTGGCAAATCTTCCTTCATCACTACCTTGCCTTCGTCATAATTTAATACATAATCGTCGACAAAAAGTAGATACAAATAACTTAAACTGCTTATTGTACAGATATGTATCTCAAATTTAGACCCCTTAAAACGTTCTGTTAACTGTAATGAATAACACATACCTAGCACGGTACAGAAGTCATCATACTGATTCTCATAGATTAACTCCCAAGGGGTTGGCCACATCTCTTGTGACCATGGATCAGTGTGTATGCTTGCACGAGGCGCTTGCCTATAGAATTCTATTACTTCTTGAAAAGCATCGTTGGAAGACTCTAGAGACTGCCGAAGACAACTCCAGTTTTCTAATCTTTGTTCATAGTTCTTATGAAACATTTATAACACAGTTTGTTTTGTTTTAACTCTAAATTTAAATTTGCTTCTTGCGTCTGTAGGCAATCCACTAGCATTAGACTTAATTATAATTGTGTTTAAGTCTTGACTATTGCCTACATTATCTAGTATAGCATCAAAAGAAATTGTGTCAAGATATAAATCGTCACCTAGGTAATCATAATCATCCGAAACTATTACTGCTGGTGTTCCATTTGCTCCATCTTGTAAGGCATTTACAACAACCTGCAAGGTGCCAGAGCGCATACCATTGTATCCTTGTTCTGACAATGATGTGTAATCAATAACAAAACTTTGGTTTGCTATTTTTGGAAGTCTAAATAGCGTGTTATTGTCACCATCAAGAATAGTTACTTTGTGTTCGTATCCCCATTCATAATTAACTGGACCTTCTACTTCTGGTATATAAGGTACATCTTCAATTACAGGTGATACTAGTTCAAAAGTTACAGCACCACTTGCTAGGTGTGGAATTGTAACTGTAAACTCTGTTGGACTAATAACTTGATCAACTCTTGCATTTATTACAATGTCATTATCTATTTCTGGTGTAAAGATATTATCTTGGGTAGTATAACCAAATTCTCCAACTCCTGTTTTCTTAATTATAAGTTGTCCAGGTTTGATATCGTCAGTACTTGGAACAATTACTGAAAGGCCGCCGGCAACTAGTGTTGCAGAACTTTGTCTAATAAATCCTTGACTGTAAGATAAAATTTTAGTTCTTGAAAAGAAATCGTTTATACTTTTATTGCTTAGTGTACTAACTGAAATAACAGCAGTTTCAGGTTGGTCATCTGCGCCGCCATTGTTGCCACATGTATAAAACTTATTTTCTTTACTAATATTATTAACACCTTGATCAATCTTAATTGCTTGATAAACAGTATCTTTAAAAATACATGATTCAAATGTATTATTTCTAGGACCATATGCAGTTCCGTTTGCAGGAAGATTATCGATAATCATATCTTTACCAAACATGACCCCATAACCTAAACTAGCAAACTTACAATTACTAAAATGGTTATCGTCAATGTCCCAGTTTGATACTACACCGTAGCCAAAATTTTCAAAAGAACAGTTGTTAAATTTGTTATTTGCTGTTTCAACACCGCCGTTTTTGCTGTTTAAACTTAGTGCAATATCATATGTAGTTGTTGTGTCTACAGGTACTAATGCTCCTACAGTCCAATTACCAACTATTTTAATATCATCAAAATTGCTGTCTCTGCAACTACTCAATATCAAACCTTTTGAACCACCTGAAACAGAAAGAGTCATTCCTTCTAGTTTAATCTTTCTTGCTTGAGTAGCATATTCTCCGTCAAATATATAACCCCCTGGAATACTTTCATCACTAACTGTTTGGATTACAGCTCTATTTGTATTAAGTTGACGTATAATTGTTTTGTCAGAACCTGCACCAATAATTGTAGCATAAGGAGGTATCTTAATAGTATCGTTAATTGTATATGTTCCAGGTTCAATAACTAGTTTTACTCTTTTAGAAACACTTAGCTCACTGCCTGAATTTAAAAATAATTGATCTATTGCACGTTGTAGGAGTACGGTTGCGTCTTGTGATGATTCACCTGTAAGTCCAAATGCGCGAACACTTACAGTGTCATCTAATCTATCTTGTAAACTTCTTTCTACTGGGTTAACAGCATCAATGCCTGTTACTATAGAACCATCGCCATTGCGATAGATGTATGAATCAGCTAATGTGAAAAGATCATCATGCTCAGTAATAACTTTCGTGTTACCAACTTGCGGTGCACCTTCTGCAACACTGCCGTTACCTATGAATAGTTCTTGGGTGTCAATTGCCCACCCTAGTTCGCCACTTGATAGTTGTGGTAAACCTGTTCCTTGATTCTTTTGACCTCTACGAATCTGTATTCTTGATATCTGTACTACAGCCACATTGTTCTCCTACGCATTTGTTAGTTAATGTATTTATGCACTAGAGAAGCTAATTCGTTATGTCCTTTTTGATTTAGGTGTGAAGGATCGTTTGGCAAATGATATTTAAATGCATTTGGAGCAGCAATCCAATTATTTTTATAATAATCAATTAGATCTTGTTCTCCTTTTAGAGGACCATACTTTCCTGCTTTTAAAAAATATATTTTTTTAAAGCCTTTATCTTTCATATAAGATTGAAACATACTATGCATCATATGAAATTGTTCTAGTTCAAATTTTTCATTTATAAATCTAGAATACTGTTTAAATAGTTTACGTTCTTGAGGATGATTAACCCATTGTTCAGCATCAATTTTATAACGTATTATGCAGCCACTATCATATTCCTCGCTTAATGGTCCTTTGTCTTCAGTTACTGTAGCTGATATTTCAAAAGGTGACCAAAATTCTCTACGTTCAGTGCTAGTGTATTGTATAATGATAGTATCATGCGGAGTAATGATATTTAAATTAACTGACTCAAATATTTTTCGCCATATACGCCAATTGCTGCCACAGCCAGCAGCTTGATGAATGTAATTTAAATTTAATTGTTCTGCTAGACTTTCGCCCCAAACTTTATTAACATATGTATAATCGCTTACAGAACATCCTGCAACTAATAAATTATCCATTTTGTTCGTAAAACTTGTATACTCGATCGTACCATTCGTTACGCCATTCGTCGTATTCGTTTGGCCAAATGTCAAATTGCTGATATTGTAAGTCTCTGCTACACATGAACACATGACCTTCACGTATATTAGTACCGTAGATTTCATTGTGTGCTTCTGCATATGCGACAAGTTGTAGGAAGTAATCAACTACCCATTCTAGTTTCTTAGGTTTGTTAGTTTGTTTAAAGTCCATAATAGAGGGTTGGCCTTTATACTGTCCTACAAGGTCTGTAGTTCCTGCATACATGTTAGGCATATACAAATTAACTTCACTACCCCATATTTCATCTACATCAGTGAGTGCATTTGCTTTAATCTGCTCTGCCATACTGTGTGCTTGTTGCGCATATGGATTGCTTCCTGGTTGCGGCCATTCACCTGTATCAATGTAGTCTTCTAGATACTTGTGCATTCTAGTACCTACACCAGCTGCTTCAGTTACAATTTCTTGTGCCTTTTGTTCTCCTACACGTTTCTTCCAAGCAATAAGATGTGTCTTATCTTTAGTAGCGTCGAGGATAGTTGTAACACTTGCAACAGCATTGCCGTCAGGTGTTTCGTAAAGTCTTTTGCCGTTTACTTGTTTTCGTGAGATGGGTGCGTAGTCGTATTTGTTTATTATTAAAGTCAAAACGTTTTTCCTATACTATAGATTTATAGTATATAGTCTACCTTATTGATTGTCAAGATTTTTTTTAAAAAACTTTTTTATTGTCAAATGCACGTTCCCATCCAAAGAACTGTGCTTTATAATCTGAATGGTCATCTGATGATAAATTAATCCATTCGTCTTTGAGCTGATATAGACGCATTGCTCCGTCAAACCAGTCTGTGTTATCTATGATGTTTTCTAAACGTTCTTTTGCAGCTTCTGCTTCTTCAATGTTATCAAAGTCTTGTTCTATATGTATTACTTCCATTACTATGTCGTGTGTTACATAGTCTAACGAAAAGTCAATACCCCACTTAGGTTTAATGTTTAGTAGCTTTTGTAATATAGGACGACTAGTATTACAAACTTCTTGTATTTGTTCTCTTGCTTCGCCGGCAAACGCATAACGAGTTAACAGCATACAGTGATCTAATATTAATCCGTGTTCACTTTGTTCTACATCAGTGTACCATTCTTGCACAGGCGCAATATGGTATTGTATTTCTCTGTTTAGTTCAACACCGTTTGCTTCATAATGTAGATGTTCTAGGGGAGTAGGTACTTCGTAACCATCTTTGTCAAAGTCTTTGAATGGTAGTGTTTCTATTTGGTGTCTAGGTATAGGGTTGGTCAAATATGGATGCTTAGTAAACTTAGGATATAAGTTTTGAAGTTGCATTAACTAAGATTGTCACCAAGGTCTGTAGCCGATTTTGCCATTTGTCCTACTGCATCGCCGCCTTGTGATGTGTTTACTTCCTCATCACCTTCTAATTCGTTTTTAGTTTTAGGCTCTATACCATACTTACTAAAGTTTTTAACCATAGCTTTAACTCTAGCATCAGTATCATATGCTGCTTTAAATGTTCCAAAATCAAACTGTTCGGAACCAACATTCTGCATTAGCTTGTTAAGGTCTAAATTTTTTGCACCGTTTTTTATAGTTTGTTGTGTAGGGGGATCAAAATGTAAAAAGACAGCGTGGCCATTTTGGTCCGCGCTGGCTATTACTGTTCTTAATACTTGTACTAATTTAACTGCTGGTGATTCAGCTTCTGAGACTAAGACTTTTTTTTTGAAAGCAAAAGTGCTAGTTTTTTAGAATTTTCAGCTATCTTTTTTTTTGAATATTGCTTTGATTCGCGTTTAGCTCTACCAGCTTCTTCTTCGCCGCCTACTGCTGCATCTGCTGCTGAAAACTCGTCTTGTACATCAGCGTCAGGCATAGGAGGAACTTCACCGTCTACTGGTGGTTCCATTGGAGCCATATCATCTGCTGGTTCTGCACCCATCATATCTTCAGGCTCAGCTTCGCCAGTTAGCATACCAACACCACTTGTTAGTGCTACTCTTGTTTCTTCCATTGCAGCGTATAGTGCTTCAAGTGCTGGCTTAACTTTAGCAGTAAATGATTCTGACTTTTCACTGCCTAATTCATCACGGATAGCATCTGCTAGTTCTAGCATTGACTCTGACTGCATTTCTGCTGTGTCTTCCATCCAGCCAGTTAATCTGTCAACCATATCTTTAGAAGCCATTACTAGTTCTGCTTGGTCTTCTGCACCTTCAGTTACAACTGATTCTTCAATTGAATCCGCCATTGGATTTGCCATTGCACCTTGCACACCAGCTGGTTGTCCATTGCCTTGGTTAGCGGCTGTACCTGTGCGCTGACCAATCATTCCACCAACTGTTGGATCTTCACCATATACATCTTTTAATAGTCCTGCTAACAATCTACCCATAGCTCTGTTACCTGTACGAA
>Ga0255759_10004587_pt1 | contig 11906 bp, 8 predicted proteins | sample 101ome_20_FD_179959 | JGI IMG/M metagenome (GOLD analysis project Ga0255759, IMG submission 179959) | Coastal salt marsh microbial communities from the Groves Creek Marsh, Skidaway Island, Georgia - 101404AT metaG (version 2) | ecosystem: Environmental > Aquatic > Marine > Intertidal zone > Salt...
GCTGGTCTGGCCAGGAGCCTTAACAATGGCCACACTCGTATTAAACTGATTGAATCCGATGCGATTGGCATTGTTGGCGTCGGCGAGGCTACCATCCCCTCCATACGCAGCTACCTTTCCATGCTGAAAATCGATGAGAACGATTTTGTCCGCAACACCCAGGGCACATTCAAACTCGGTATTGAATTCGTCGACTGGTTCAAACCAGGTCACCGCTACCTGCATCCGTTCGGCCGCATCGGTGCAGAGATTGATCCGATGCTGCCCTTCCACCAGCATTTTCTGAAATACAAAACGCTGAAGCCCGATGCCGATATCAAAGACTTTTCCCTGACCTCGGTCGCCGCCCGGGCAGGCAAGTTCACCTCCGACCCAAATCGTCAGCTGCCACCCAATCACTGGACCTACGCCTATCACTTCGACGCCTCGCTGGTCGCAAAGTATCTGCGGCAGTATGCCGAGGCTCAGGGCATTGAGCGCATCGAGGGCAAGGTAACCCGCGTCAACCAGCATGAAAATGGTTTCATCAAGTCCGTTTCACTGGAGTCAGGCGAGGATATCAGCGGCGACTTCTTTATCGACTGCACCGGTTTCCGCTCGTTGCTGCTGGGAAACACGCTCGGCATCGACTACCACGACTGGAGTCACTACCTGCCCTGCAACCGCGCTGTCGCCGTGCCTTCGGAAAAGATCGAGGCGCCCATACCCTACACCCGTTCGACCGCACGACCGGCCGGCTGGCAGTGGCGCATACCGCTGCAGCACCGGACGGGCAATGGCTATGTCTACGCCGGTGACTACTTAAGCGACGATGAGGCGAGTGCAACGCTGCTGGCGAACCTTGATGGTAAAGCCCTGGATGATCCTCGTCTGATTCGTTTCACCACGGGCCGCCGCGACGTCGTCTGGGAGAAGAACTGTGTTGCCCTCGGTCTCTCAGCCGGTTTCCTGGAGCCGCTGGAGTCAACCGCTATCCACCTGATTCAGGTCGGCGTTGCCTGGCTGCTGGCATTGTTGCCTGACAAGAACTTTAATCAGACAGAGATCGATGAGTACAACCGCATCGTGACGGGTATTTATGAACAAACCCGGGACTTCCTCATCCTGCACTACAAGGCCACCGAAAGAGATGATTCTGATTTCTGGCGACGTTGCCGTGACATGGAGATTCCCGAAACCCTGGCAACGCGTATGGAGCTGTTCAGGAACGGCGGGCGTTGCCTGATTGGCGGCGACGAACTGTTTGCCCTGACCAGCTGGCTAGCCGTGCTCATGGGTCAGGGAGTCATGCCCGAAGGTATGAATGAACTTGTCAATTCACGCAGTGATGATGAACTGGTGCGCATGCTGGATGAAATAAAGGGCCGAATATCGCAGACGGCAAATACCCTGCCGACGCACGCAGAGCATATTGCCAGCAACTGTGCCGCAACCTGACGTCAGTGACAGCGAGCGGGCACTGATAGCGCGTACAATTCTGCGACACCTGTCTGGGCCGCGGTGAGGTTTTCAATTCGCGTATCATGGCTCGGGTGTGTAGACAGGAATTCAAGCGGTTGCCCCCGGCCCAGCTGACTCATTTTGGCCCAGAGCCGGCTGCTTTCCTCCGGTGCGTAACCTGCCGCGGCCATCAGTCTGAGGCCTATCAGGTCTGCTTCGCTTTCATGGGCACGGGAAAATGGCAGGATGACGCCGTACTGTGCACCCAGCCCGAGTGCCTGGTAGACCAGGATACTGTCCAGTTCTGAGAACAGCCCGATTAGCAGCAGGATAAGGTTCATGCCGAATTCCTGAGTGACGCGCTCATTGCTGTGGCTGGCGAGAACATGCCCAACCTCATGCCCAATTACTGCAGCGAGCTGCGCGTCATTTTCCGCCAATGCCAACATACCCTCGAAGACACCAATCCGTAAGCCCGGCATAGCAAAAGCGTTGGGCGTAGCATTGGCAAAGACAGCAACCTCCCAGGTACCCGGTGGCATAAACTGCGGGTAAAGGCGTTCAGCCGCAGCAGTGATCTGACCAGCGATACACTGCACTCGCGCATCGCCGGCGCCAGCAACGCGCTCCTCCTGCTGCAGCATGCTGGCGAACGCCTCACGTCCCATCTGCGCCATAATGTCATCGGGCATCAATGCCAGTTGGCTGCGGCCCATAGGTGTTTCAGTGCAGCCAGTCAGAAGGACTGGCAGCAGACTGACAAACAAAATTCGGATCACGGCACTCAGGCTTTGCTACCACCGTCGACCATGTAGACCGAACCCGTTACGAAACTGCTCTCATCAGAGGCCAGGAACAACATGACCCGGGCCACATCCTCCGGCTCACCGTAGCGACCCAGCGGTATCCCGGCAGCAATCCTTTCTTTCGAGGCTTCTGCGTCATCCGGCGAAAAGCCAGCTTCGAGGCTGCGCATCATGCGCGTTTCCACCGGCGAGGGGTTTACCGTGTTCACCCGGATGTTCATGGCCGCACATTCCTTCGCCGCAGATTTAGCCATACCGATAACGGCATGTTTCGATGTCCCGTAAGGCGTAATTCCGGGCGAGCCACCAACCCCGGTGACGCTCGAGGTAATGACCACGCTGCCACCACCCCGTTGCATCATCGCTGGTATGACCGCCCTCAGACCGAGGAAAGGTCCTTTGACATTAACCGCGATCACCTGATCAAAGGTCTTTTCGTCGTAATCGAAGATCGGCGTCACATCCCCTTCAATACCAGCATTGGCAAGAAAAATATCAACACCGCCATAGCGCTCTGCAGCGGTCGCAACCATGCGGTAGTTATCATCGCTTCGGGTAACGTCAGCGACACAGAAGCTCACTTTGTTGCTGCCGATCTCATCGCAGGCGGCCTGCAGCGCAGCCTCATCCAGGTCAACCAGCAATACATCAGCGCCCTCGGCAACAAACAGTTTGCCCGCCGCTTTGCCGATGCCGCCGGCACCGCCGGTGATCACTGCCACCTTGTTTTCCAGTCTGCTGATAGTCATCTCCTCGTCGATTGCAGCCATGACTTTCGCGTATATTACCCATGGACCGGGGTAGTGTCCCCCCGAGGGCAAGAACGGCGGCAGGCGCAATCGGGCCCAAATAATGTCAGCTGAAACAATTGAGGGAAACCGACAAATGAGCCTGAATTTCGTGCAAGAATCCAGATTCTGGCAGACCCAGACAGTCACCGGCTTGAACCGCCTGCGGGCGCATACGCCATTGCACAGCTGGCGGCAAGAGGCAGAGGCTCGGGCAGATATTAAGAGTTCATCGAGGCTGTCGCTGGACGGCTCCTGGCAGTTCAACCTGTTTCCCTCGCCCGATCAGGTACCGGCTGCCTGGCCCGCGCCGCTGGCAGACAGCATCGAACTCCAAGTGCCAGGCAACTGGCAGCTGCAGGGTTTCGACGTGCCGGTGTATACCAACGTCAAATATCCTTACCCGGTAAAACCACCGACGGTACCAGAGGACAACCCGACCGGCTGCTATACCAGGACGTTTGAGGTCCCAGCGGCCTGGCTGGACGACGAGATCCGCATCGTGTTCGATGGTGTCGACAGTGCCTTCTATCTCTGGTGTAACGAAACGTTTATCGGGTACAGCCAGGACAGCCGACTGCCTGCCGAGTTCGATCTCACTCGGCACCTTACAACTGGTGTCAACCGGCTGGCTGTCATGGTGCTGCGCCGCTGTGATGGCAGCTACCTTGAAGACCAGGACATGTGGAACCTGAGCGGCATCTATCGGTCAGTTCATTTGCTCGCCAAGCCGGTTTCACACATCGCTGATCTGCGTGTCAATGCCAGCCTGGATGACCTTTTCGAAACCGGGCTGCTTGATGTCATGGTGCAATGCCACCGGGCGGCTGGCACATCGATTCAACTGCAGCTCTATGATCCCGGCGATGCACGTATCGCCAGCGTCACGCTTGAAACCAGGACAAAGGTGATCGACGAAATGGGCCGCTATCGGGACCGGCTCGAGCACCGGTTGACGCTGCCAGGGGTGACACAATGGAGTGCAGAAACGCCCCATCTCTATCGCCTCACGGCCACACTCCTTAATGCTGCTGGCGATCCTGTTGAAACCGAAGCGGTATGGCTCGGCTTTCGACGCATCGAAATTAAAGAGGGAGAGCTGCGCCTCAATGGCAAACGCCTTCTGATTCGCGGTGTCAACAAGCATGAACATCGTCCCGCGACCGGTCACGTCGAAACGGAGGAAGAGCTGATCGAGGACATCAGGTTAATGAAGCAGCACAATTTCAACGCCATCCGCTGTTCACACTACCCTCACCAGCCAGTGTTCTATGACCTCTGTGATCGACTCGGCATGTATGTCGTCGATGAGGCCAACATAGAAACCCATGGCATCTCGCCAATGAGCCGACTGTCTGATGATCCGGCGTGGGCAGCACCATACCTCGAGCGCATGACCCGGATGGTGCAGCGAGACTACAACCATCCCAGCATCATCATCTGGTCCCTCGGCAACGAATCAGGTTACGGCGCGAATCACGAAAGCATGTACGCCTGGACCAAAAAGATCGATCCGTCTCGTCCTGTGCAGTACGAAGGCGGAGGGGCAGACACCGTTGTCACCGATATCATCTGCCCTATGTACGCCCGGGTCGATGACGTACTACCTTCCCCGTTCGAGCACCCGAGATACGGTATAACCCGCTGGACCGATGCAGACCCGACCCGGCCCCTGATTCTCTGTGAATACGCCCACGCTATGGGCAACAGTCTCGGCAACTTCAGTGACTACTGGCAGGCCTTTCGCACTCACCCACGGCTGCAGGGCGGCTTCATCTGGGACTGGGTAGACCAGGGATTGCCATTCACCCACGAGACTGGCCGGCATGGCTGGGGCTATGGTGGCGATTTCGGCGACGATGTTAACGACCGCCAGTTCTGCATTAACGGGGTCGTGTTTCCTGATCGGTCGCCACACCCGGCACTACTGGAAGCCAAACGTGTTCAGCAACCCTTCCAGTTCTGCTTCGACCACGAGACCAGCGAACTCATTGTTAGCAGCGAGCACCTGTTTCGCCAAACTGACAATGAGACTCTGCACTGGGCCTGCTATGACGACGACGGGGAACAGTCCTCAGGTTCGCTTGAACTCAATATTATCCCAGGAGGAAGTGAGTCGATGGTGCTGCCCACCCCGACTGCGACAGCGCTAATGCTCAATGTCTGGGTGACGCAGCGTGAGGCAACCGCCTGCCTCGAAGCGGGCCATGAGATCGCCCGCGAACAGTTCCTTCTGCACCATGCCCCACGACGCCCGCAAGGTGCCGCTGCTGCTCGGATTTCTCAGGAAGGGGACACCCTGGTCATCAGGGCAGGAGACCTGGCCTGGGGTCTGGATGCGAAGACGGCACGGATCATCAGCTGGCGCCACCATGGACAGGAACAGCTGGCCGCACCCTTGACTGACTGCTTCGTTCGCGCACCCCTCGACAACGATATCTGTTCGAGCGAATCGGACAATCCATCACCTTTTTCCTGGCTGGCCGCCTGGCGCAGTGCCGGTTTATATGACCTGATCTGCCAATGCACCGGGGTCAAGGTTGAACCCGAAACAGGCGAAATCAGCGCCGAGTATCGCTACCAGCATGACAACGTGACCCTGCTGGCCAGCCACTGGCGCTACCGGTTTACACAGGACGGTGCGGTCGACATTGATATCAGGGTACACAGATCAGACAAGGCACCTGCACTACCCCGCGTCGGTATCGAGCTGCAGCTGAAACACAAACCCACTGATCTGTCCTGGTATGGCCGCGGCCCACATGAGAATTATCCTGACCGGAAGACCAGCGCTGATCTTGGCCGCTGGCAACTGCCACTGGCCGCGATGCACACGCCGTATATTTTCCCCTCCGATAACGGGCTTCGCTGTGACGTCAGTGAGGTTTCGATCGGCCTGCTCCATATCAGCGGCGAGTTTGCTTTCAGCATCACCGAGTATGGTTTAGAGCAACTGATGCAGGCCGACCACGAAGTGGCATTAGTCCCACGCGAAACCCTCAGCGTTCACATTGACGGTTTTCACATGGGGGTGGGTGGCGACGACTCCTGGACGCCATCAGTCCGCCCGGAATACCTGCTTGACGCGAGCGAGTACCAGTGGCGACTGAGGCTCGGACCGGGCGCGCAATAACCCGGCACACTCAAAAGCGGGTATGGCTCGCACCCGCCGCCGGTGTACATGGGTAGACATCCGCCATAAGCCCGGTCTTTGCTTCATAGTTTGCCTCAACCGCCTCAATCGCTGCGGGGATCAAGGCCTGGGGCATCACAGCGACCACACAGCCACCGAAACCACCACCGGTCATGCGAGCACCCCCGGCATCGCCCGTTACTCCCTGCAACAACGTCACGAGGTAGTCAATTTCAGGTACAGTGATCTCGAAATCCTCGCGCATAGACGTGTGCGAGGCAGCCATCAGTCGACCCAGGGTCGCCATGTCACCCTCGCGGAATGCCTCGGCCGCCAGCAGCGTACGCTCATTCTCCGTAATGACATGCCGCGCTCGTTTTCGCACCAGCGGCTCAAGTTTACCCTGATGCCGCGCGAAATCCGCGTCGGTCACCTGTCGCAGCAGCGCCACGCCGAAACTACCTGCCGCGGCTTCACACTGCACCCGACGTTCATTGTAGGCACTGTCGACCAGACCACGCTTGCGGTTGGAATTAACGATCAAAATCCTGAGGTCAACGGGTACCGGTATGTGCTCAAGGTCGTTCGAATGGCAGTCAATCAGCAGCGCATGATCCTTCTGCCCATTGGCTGAAATCATCTGGTCCATCACGCCACAGTTGATGCCAACAAACCGGTTTTCGGCCGCCTGACCGAGCAGCGCCATCGCCTTAGTGTCGATTGCCAGATTGAACAATGTCCGCAGCGCCTCGAGCAGCGCCATCTCAAGTGATGCTGATGAGCTCAGACCTGCGCCCTGTGGCACGTCACCTGAGATAACAAGATCTACACCATCAACCCTATAACCTGCGGCCCGTAACACCTGGACAACACCCCGCACATAGTTCGACCACATCAGCTCCGAGTTGAAGGGGATGTCAACTCCGGACTCAAACTCATCTGTTTCCTGCCCAAAATCCAACGCGACGACCCGGACACGCTGATCATCGCGTCTGCCGGCAGCGACAGCAGTGCCAAAGTCGATGGCCGCCGGCAGAACAAAACCACCGTTGTAGTCCGTATGTTCGCCGATCAGGTTGACCCGACCGGGCGCATAAGCCACCAGCGCCGGCGCTGTGCCAAACTCGTGCCGGTACGCAGCCATCACTGTCTGTTGGAGATCAGTCTGGTTCACAATCGATAGTGCCGCTCGCTGGCCTGCTGGAGTTGCGCTGCCGCCTGCTCAGGCGTCAGATCGCGCTGGGCTTCCGCCAGCATCTCGTACCCGACCATAAATTTACGAATACTGGCTGAGCGCAATAGTGGTGGATAGAAGTGGGCGTGCAGCTGCCAGTGCGATCTGTCATCAGCCTCCAGGTTAAACGGTGCGAAGTGCCAGCCCATGGAATAAGGAAAATCACACTGAAACAGGTTGTCGTAGCGGGTCGTGAGTTTCTTCAGGATCACCGCAAGATCGTCTCTCTCTGCGTCGGTGAGAGACTGCAGGCCCGATACCGGCTGCAGCGGCAGCAGCAGTGTTTCAAACGGCCAGGATGCCCAGTACGGCACCACCGCCAGCCAGTGCGCGGTTGCAACGACGGTACGCCGACCATCCGCCAGCTCAGCCGCCGCATAGTCCAGCAGCAGGTTACTGCCATGCTCGATCGCATACTGGCGCAGCCCCTCTTCTTCCCGCGCCACTTCCGCCGGGACAAAACTGTTCGCCCAGATCTGGCCATGCGGGTGCGGCTGTGACGAACCCATCATCTCACCCCGATTCTCGAATACCTGCACCCAGGGATACCTGGCGCCCAGCCGTTCGACTTCCGCCGCCCAGGTATCAATGACGCTGCTGATAGATGATGTCGACATCTGCGGCAGCGTCTGGCCATGATCAGGTGAGTAGCAGATCACATAGTTCTCACCTTGTACGGTGCTGGTCCGCATCAGTGGATCATCGTTGTCGAAGGTCGGGGTATCCGGCAGCAGAGCGGCGAAGTCATTCGCAAAGATATAGGTTTCCGCGTAATCGGGGTTCACACTACCCGACGATCGAGAATTGCCCGGGCACAGGTAGCAGTCCGGGTCATGAGCAGCGGTTAACGTCGCTGGCGGGATTTCCAACTGGCCGGACCAGGGCCTTTTCGATCGGTGCGGCGATACCAGCACCCAGTCTCCGGTCAGCGGGTTGTAGCGCCGGTGAGGGTGATCGGCTGAATTGAAGCGGATTGCGGACATGATTGGAATAATTGTAACGTGGGCGGCTCGAACTCTCAGCAGGATATGATAGTGGACATTCGATACGGCATCATTGGCACTGGCATGATGGGCTGCGAGCATATCCGTAATCTCGCAGCGATGGACAACGCTATGGTCGTTGCGATCGCTGACCCCTCGGCAAAATCAAGGCAATGGGCGCTTAAAACCTGTGGCGAGCGGTTCGAGCCAACAGCCTATGAGCACTACCAGGACCTGCTTTCCAGGCCAGACCTCGACGCCGTCGTGATCGCTTCACCAAACTATACGCACATCGATGTGATGCGCGATGTTTTTGCAACGGACCTGCATGTTCTCCTCGAAAAACCCATCTGCACGACCCTACCCGATGCGCTCGAAGTCTGCCGGCGAGCAGAACAGCACCGGGGTCTCGTCTGGATCGCGCTTGAGTATCGCTACATGGCACCGACAGCAGCAATGATCAGACACCTCGGTGAAATCGGAAAGATCAGGATGTGCGCCATCCAGGAACACCGTTTTCCTTTCCTCAGGAAGGTCGATAACTGGAATCGGTTTAACCGCAACACCGGTGGCACCCTGGTAGAAAAGTGCTGTCACTTCTTTGACCTGATGAACCTGGTGATCCAGGCAGAACCCATCCGGGTGATGGCCTCAGGTGGTCAGAGTGTCAATCATCTTGATGAGGAGTACGCCGGCGAAGTACCGGATATTCTTGATAATGCCTATGTCATTGTCGAATACGCCAGTGGCGCAAGAGCCATGCTTGATCTCTGCATGTTTGCCGAAGGTGGCCGTTTCGAGCAACAGATCAGCATTACCGGCGATGAGGGTAAACTCGAAACCGGAATTCCCGGCGACAAGCTGTATATCAGTCGGCGCGCCGACAACAACTATTCTGTGATTGATGTGCCCGCAGACCCGAGGGTACGTGAGGAAGGTATGCACCACGGCGCCAGCTACCTGGAACACCTGGATTTCGCCACCGCCATTGCCAGCGGTTCATCCGCTGGCGTCACCGCACGCGACGGCCTTAATGCCATGCTGCTGGGGGTTGCGGGTCATACCTCAATCGAAACCGGTCTGCCGGTCGAACCAGCGGCACTACTAAAGGCAGCTAAGTAAAGCACCGGCTAAGAGAGCACCGGCTAAGAGAGCACCGGCTAAGAGAGCACCGGCTGAGAAACCTCAGGCTGCGAAACGCAGTGCATCCCGCCTCAAGGCTACCTGCAGCACTTTTTCTGAACGCCAGGGGTTCTGCTTACCTCGGTACAGAACGCGATTACCTTTGCTGAGCAGCCAGATGTCGAGGGAAGGGATATGTCTTACTTTCATGATTCGCCGCCGTTTCGTCGTTTAATTCGATGCCAGACTGTTTACACGTACAGTACTGTATACTTAAACAGTATTCAAGCTCGAATTTCACCGCGGCGGCAAATTCATCCAATGCTGGACCAGACCAAGCCAGCCCCTTGATCCGCAACAACCAGTTCACCAGACCAGCCCTGTAACCGCGCACTGACTGCTTTGAGTGCCAGTTCAGGCTGGTTATTTTGCTCACTGATGTGGGAAATAATGAGTGTTTTCAGTCGGTTAAGATCAATGCTGGTGAGCAGATCAGCCGCCTGTTCGTTATTCAGGTGACCGTAGTCGCCGCCCACCCGCTGCTTCAACTGCCAGGGATAAGATCCCTCACGCAGCATGTCGACATCGTGGTTACACTCCAGAAACAGTGCGTCGCATTGCGCATAGTTCTGTCTGACGTGCGGAGTGATATGACCGAGATCGGTAAGAACACCCACGCTGAGGCCCTTTGACTGCAGGACATACTGACAGGGCTCCTTGGCGTCGTGTGGCACTGCCACCGGTACCACATCAAATGACCCTACCCTGAAAGGCGCGTGGCAGTTGATGGGATTGAGGCTGGGCAGTTCACCCAGGGACTTGGCCTGGCAAGTGCCCGGACTCAGATAAACAGGGGTGGCAAACTTTCGCGCGAAGGGTGCGACGCCATGAATATGATCAGTGTGTTCGTGGGTAACGAGAATCGCACTGATCTCCTCCGGTTGAATATCCAGGCGATTCAATCGCTGGACACTTTCTTTCAGTGTAAAGCCGAGATCGATCAGCAGACAGGTATCGCCATTGTCAACGAGTGTGCCGTTACCCTTGCTGCCGCTACCCAGTGAAGCGATTCTCACTTAGGTCGAATACTCCCGGATCAGCTTCAGCAGACGTTCACGCAGAATCAGGCTTTCCGTTGAATCAGGCACGCTGGTGTCGTCCATGGCGATCCGCACCAGCACTTCTTCACCCGCGTCCTCGAGCCGGACCTGAAAACGCTGACCCGGATCGGCTTCAATCCGATTTTTGTCTTCCGCGCCATCACGTCCGAACAGTCGGCCGAAGAAACCAGGCTCTGGCGAGTGTTGCGATGAATATGTGACGAAATAAACGGAGCGGGTCCGATCCAGGTCTTCGACATTAACGCGGGCATCTTCCAATGCGGAACCGACGGTTGCCCAGGCACGGTTGAAATCGAGCCTGTAAATCAGCACAAGACCATCCGCCTGAGTTACCAGGCTCGCCTTGCTCTCCTGCAGACCCGCCGCGAGCAACGACACCTTAGGACCTTCTGCCATACGGTCACCGAGGTAGTAAGCCATGGCTGACAGAATCTTGCCTTCAAGCGCCGGATTGGCTGAAACACCGGTCCACTCGCCTTCTAGCCGCTGCCCCAGCGCGCGTTGCTGCTGCTCGACAAAAAGCTCTGAGCTGCCAGTACGGACACCAGGTTCGACCCGCACGCGAAACTTGTACTGCATCGCATCATCCCGCGTTTCCCAGGCTGAACCATCCGTCATCGAGTCGAAAATTTCATCGGGATTGCCACTGCCACCAAGCAGCCACTCTGACTCCAGCACGCCGTTGCGCGGATCCAGCTGCGCCACCGGCAGGTGATTGTCTTCCCAGAACTGGACAACCTGCGGCCAGATGGTTGCTGTCGGCAGATCAAGGAACACCCAGCGCTCATCACCGAGACGGCGAATAACAATCTGTTCGACCCCAAAACTGGTGCTGAGAGCCTGCGGCAGCCCGACTTCGATCGGCTTGCCGGCAAGCCCGCGATAGTCTTCCACATCGGGGATCGGCATCAGGTCGACAAAGGCTGGCTCATCCATTCCTTCGGGAATACGGGTTGGCGCAGAGGATTCAGTCTCGAGCCGGGTTTGCTCGTCACTCACACCGAAGTAACGATCCAGTCCCATCCAACTGCAGCTGGAAATCAGTAACGTCGACAAAACAACAAAAACAACACGCATCAGATTACACCCGCCTGTGTCATAGCCTCACGCAGTTCACCATGGAATTTTTCCGAGAACGGTGTCATCGGTAGTCTGATGCCGGCCTCGATCAGGCCCATTTCAGCCAGCGCCCATTTTACCGGAATCGGATTCGACTCAAGGAACAGCTTACGATGCAGCCCCTGCAATTCAGCATCCAGTTTTCTGGCCTCATCCGCAT
>Ga0255759_10004588_pt1 | contig 11904 bp, 12 predicted proteins | sample 101ome_20_FD_179959 | JGI IMG/M metagenome (GOLD analysis project Ga0255759, IMG submission 179959) | Coastal salt marsh microbial communities from the Groves Creek Marsh, Skidaway Island, Georgia - 101404AT metaG (version 2) | ecosystem: Environmental > Aquatic > Marine > Intertidal zone >...
CTGTTGATCGAAGAGAACGGCCAGGTGACGGCATCAGACTTCGAGGCCGAGGGCTAGGCGCCTTCGCCGTGCTGGCATGTACGAGAGCATCCCCAACGAACGGCCCGCCACGCCACTGCTGGATTCCATTAATCTGCCGGCAGACCTGCGCCAACTTGACTTAAGCCAGCTGGATGCGCTGGCAGAGCAACTCAGACACTACCTGCTCTACAGCGTTGGCCAGACCGGCGGCCACTTCGGTGCCGGTCTCGGCGTGATCGAGCTGACCATCGCCCTGCATTACTGTCTCAATACCCCGGAAGACCGCCTTATCTGGGACGTGGGTCACCAGACCTACCCACACAAAATTCTGACCGGCCGTCGCGAAGCCATGCTGTCTATTCGAACACCTGAGGGTCCGGCGCCGTTCCCAAGCCTGGCTGAGAGCCCCTATGATGCTTTCGGCACAGGTCACTCGTCCACCTCGATTAGTGCGGCACTGGGTTATGCGCTTGCTGACAAGCTGCAAAACAGGCAGTCACGCACCACCGTGGTCATCGGCGATGGTGCCATGACGGCCGGTATGGCATTCGAGGCTCTGAACCACGTTGCAGCTTGCCAGGCTGACATGCTGATCGTTCTGAACGACAATGCCATGTCGATATCAGAGAACGTTGGCGGCCTGGCAAACTATTTCGCCCGCAATATCTCCGCGGGAGATGCAAGAGCGACACCGCCTGAAGGTGCAGCGGCGGTCCCAGGCAGCATTTTTCGCGATCTGGGACTGGACTATTCAGGCCCGGTTGATGGTCACGACCTGCCTGCGCTCATCAGCGCGATCCGTTCGCTGACCGGAAAGGGCCCGAGAATCCTGCATGTGCTCACCAAAAAGGGCAAAGGTTATGCGCCCGCGGAGGCAGCGCCGGTCGACAACCACGCCCTCACCAAGCTCGAAAAACAGGGTCAAAACAAGCAGATATCTTGCGCCAATCTCTTTGGTCGCTGGCTCGCCACGAAGGCCGAGACGGAAGCCTCGCTTGTCGCGATTACGCCCGCAATGAAGGAAGGTTCAGACCTCACAGCTTTTGCCTCGGCGTTTCCGGACCGCTTTCACGATGTTGCCATTGCCGAACAACATGCAGTCACTCTGGCAGCCGGCCTCGCGGCAGGCGGCGCGAAACCCGTCGTCGCGATTTATTCAACTTTTCTGCAGCGGGCTTATGACCAGTTGATCCATGACGTTGCCATCCAGGACCTGGACGTGCTGTTCGCAGTTGACCGTGCATCACTGCTGGAAGATGGTCCAACCCACTCCGGCGTCTTTGATCTCTCGTTTACACGGGCAATACCCAACCTGGTTGTGATGGCGCCGGCCGATAGCGTTGATCTTGCAGCCATGCTCGATTTTGGATTCGACTATAGAGGCCCTGCCCTGGTGCGCTATCCCCGCGGCAGCATCGCAAGCAAAGTCTCAACTCCTGTACCTATCAGGCTGGGATGCAGCCGCCTGCTTCGCGAGGGCAAAAGGGTTGCTCTGCTCGTCTTTGGCGCGCTAACAGAGACCGCGAGCCAGGTTGCAGCAGCAGCCGACTACTCACTCATTGATATGCGCTTCATTAAACCTGTCGACGACCAGGCTGTGGCAAAGGCAGCCGCGAGTCACGACTTGCTCGTCACACTCGAAGAAAACACCGTCATCGGTGGTGCAGGTGGTGCCGTGTCTGAAGTGCTGGCGGCAGCAGGCATCGTCTGCCCGCTACTGCAGCTGGGCGTGCCTGACCACTTTGTTACCCACGATGAGCCTCAAAAAATGCAGGCTGCAGCCGGGCTCTCAGCCGAGGCAATCACAGCCGCGATCAACAAGCGCCTGGGACAGGAACGTTAACTTTCGCCGAACAAGTGGCCGAGTTTGCCCGCTTTGGTCGCAAGATACCGGGCGTTGTGATCATTTTGGCCAGTTTCGATGGGCAGCCGCTCGACGACGTCCAGACCCAGTTTGGTTAACGCCTGCACCTTGACGGGGTTGTTAGTCATGAGTTTCAGTCGGCCTATCTGAAAGTGAAGGAACATGGACTTACAAATAGTGTAGTCACGTAAGTCTGCATCAAAACCAAGTCGCTCATTCGCTTCAACTGTATCAGCGCCCCGATCCTGCAGCTCGTACGCGCGAATCTTGTTAATCAAGCCGATACCACGACCTTCCTGACGCAGATAAAGAATGATGCCACTGCCGTTTTCCGAGATGGTGCGCATCGCGTGTTCCAGCTGTGAACCGCAGTCACAGCGCAGACTGAACAGACAGTCACCTGTGAGGCACTCAGAATGCACGCGGCACAGCACAGTATCTTCGCCAGCCACATCACCGAGAACGATGGCCACGTGCTCCTGACCGGTTGTGGTATCTTCAAAGCCGTGCAGCATGAACTCCCCAAATGGTGTGGGTAGCTTACAGGCTGCAACATAAGTGACTGCCAAGGATTTCTCCTGAAAGTGAGATGGACTCAACGGATCTGTGCTTACCCTGCGGGTCGCACAGTGTAGCTTCATTATCGTCTGAATCAAAGTTTACTAGTGAGTACCATCAACCCGGCATTTTCACTGATATCAACGTGTTGAAGAAAGGTCATGCCCAGCAGCACATCTGCCGGGTACGGCCCTTCCATCACCACCGCCCGCACATTTCGCTGCCTGATAGGGCCAACCTGGACCTCGTTCAACGAGACCATCGTCACTGGTAGTTGATCACTGGCGGTTGAGGCCACGGCTTTCTCGCCTTTCGCAAGGTCAATGCCAAGCATGCGAGCGGTATCAGCGTTAATTGCCATGATATTAGCGCCGGTATCCACCAGTAAACGCACAGGTCTGCCGTTGATACTGCCGTGGGTTAAATACTGATTGTTCCCGCTGCGGCGGATCATCACCTGAGACTTTTCGGGCGCAACAAAGATTGAGGCAATGCGCTCACTCAATGTCAGCGTGTATTGTTTACCGTTCAACTCAACGACGGCCTTGTCAGGATCTGCTGCGAGCAGCACCAGTCCTTCGTCGCGATCGTCACCAACTTTAACGAGCCGGTTTTCGCCGTTAACACTCAGCATCACGGCGCCTTCGAACAAAGCTTTCACCTCGATGTCCACAGCGAGCGCGAACTGACTCATCGCGAGGAGCAGCAGGACGCCCGGGTATTTTTGCCAGTCTGCGTACATGCAGATTCGACCCATAAACACCATTAAGATTGTCAGAGATTACCAGCTGACCAGCATATTGAGGAGCTGCAAGAGACCGAGTGCGAACAAGCCGGCAATGACATCGTCAATCATGATACCCAGTCCCCCGGCAAGTTCGCGGTCGGCCCAGCCGATCGGACCAGGCTTCAGCACATCAAAGAATCTGAACAGGAGAAAAGCGACCGGTAACCACCAGAACGAGGGCAACCAAAGCATCGCGATCCACATGCCAACAAATTCATCCCAGACAATAAATGATGGATCTTTGATATTCAGCGATGCCGAGACTTCGTCCGACAACACAATGCCCACGGCGAGGGCGACGACGATCAGGCCCGACTGCACGGCAATGGGCAGGGTGAGCACGGGCAGGAACAGGATCATCGCGACAGCAGAGCCTGCCGTACCTGGCGCTTTCGGCGACATGCCGCTTCCGCAACCGGTCAGGAGAAAATAATCAGGTCGACTGCACGCTTCACGTAGATTCATAGCGTCCTCAAAAGTGCTGATAGCTGGTGTCGTCTTGCGGCAAGGGCACACCATTAACGTCTACGGTGACCACTTCACTACCGTCCCGAATCTCGCCGATCCGAGTCAGCGGCACGCCCGTCTCACTCTCCACAACTTTGACTTCACTGCGCATCGCGGGCGCGGCCGTGAAGCACAGCTCATAGTCATCACCTGCAAATAGCGCCATCCTGACCGCACTGGCAAGGCTGGTGCTGGCCCGCAGCTCATCCGAAATTGGCAGACGGCTAGCTTCAATCACAGCGCCCCTGCCACTCGCCAGACAAACATGGTTCAGATCACCGAAGAGTCCATCGGAGAGATCAATCATGGAGGAAGCGATACCTCGAAGTCCCATGCCAGTAGAGAGACGCGGCGAAGGCTCACAGTAGCGACCGGCGAGGTAGTTTTCATAATTGCCCTGCTTTACCAATTCCAGGCCACGCCCAGCATCACCAAGCGTGCCCGAGACATAGATATCATCACCGACCTTCGCACCACTTCGTCGGACTGCTGAATTGACAGGAACCTGCCCAATCACTGTCATCGAAACCGAGAGAGAACCCCTGGAAAGATTCCCGCCCGCCAGTGAAATCCGGTACCGCTGGATAAGCTGCCGCAGGGCTTCGGAAAACTCCCGCAACCATTGTTCGTCAACCGATGGCAGCGTCAGCGACAAGAGGAATGAATGAGGTTCAGCACCCATTGCGGCGAGATCGCTGAGGTTGGCACCCATGGCACGGGCGGCGACGACGTGAGGCGGACAGTGCTGGGGAAAGTGAACACTTTCGACGAGCGTATCGGTCGAGAGGCAGGCCTCATACCCCGCCGGAAAACTTAAAATGGCGCAGTCATCTCCCGGCCCAAGCTCTACCCCTTCGTCCTGCGTGGCGATGGACTTGAAGTATTGCTCGATAATCGAGAATTCATGCTCCATCAGCGAGAAGTCTCTATCTGCCTCAACTCGGATGCCAGCGCGTCCAGCACAGAATTCACGTACTTATAACTTTCGGTCGCACCAAACGACTTAGCCAGCTCGACAGCTTCGTTGATAACAACCTTGTAGGGGATGTCGATTCGAGACTTCAATTCATGAGTTCCGAGGAGCAGTATGGCTTTCTCGACAGGGTCAATCTCGGCGTAGTCACGATCGAGCCTGGGAGAAATGAGCTCAATCAACGCATCGAGTTCAAGCTGAATACCGCGGAGGATTTCGCGAAAGTAAACCAGGTCTGCTCGCTTCATGTTGTGCTCGACCATGAAACTGTCGGCAATCCCGCCGATCTCAGTCTCGGTCAGTTGCGCCTGGTATAGTGCCTGCAAGAGGAACTGCCGGGTTCTGCTCCTGGCAGCGGGCGTTGTCATCCAAGGTTACGCAGCAGGCTGACCATCTCGAGTGCGGTCATTGCTGCATCAGCACCCTTGTTGCCCGCTTTGGTCCCTGCTCGCTCCACGGCCTGCTCAATGGTGTCAGTCGTCAGCACGCCAAAGGCGATTGGCAGGTTTTCCTCGAGGGAGACGCGGGCGAGGCCACTGGAACACTCGCCAGCAACATAATCAAAGTGCGGGGTGCCGCCGCGAATCACAGCACCCAGCGCGATAATGGCATCAACATCGCCGCGCTGTGCAACTCGCTTGGCAGCAATCGGCAGTTCATAGGCGCCGGGGACCATAACTACGGTAATGTTGGCCTCGGGTACACCTTGACGCCGCAAGGCATCGATCGCACCCGCCTGAAGATCAGAGACGATAGCGCTGTTGAAACGACCGACCACCAGGGCAAATTTCGCTGTGCTGGTGGCTGAAAAGTCACCCTCGATAACCTTCGTCATAATCTTCTTCCCGCTGGATTTTGCGACCTGCTACTTGGTTACAGGGACCGCAGTGATTCTTATATCTGTTCCCATCTGCCTGACATCTTTGATGGTCAGGTCGAGGAGGCCGGACATTCTATCAATTTCGGGCAGATTGAGTAATGATCTGCCGCTCGCCCCCATCAGCCTCGGCGCAGTATAAATGAGCAATTCATCGACGCACCGCTGTGCCACCAGCGATGCGGCCAGTGTCGCACCACATTCAAACAATACTTCACTGTGTTCACGTTGCGCCAGTTCTCGCAAAACCGCATCGAGGCAGACGCGTCCGTCACTGGCGGGCACATGCAGTACCTTCGCCTGGCCCCGCATGTTCTGCCCGGCCGCAACTGTTGTCATGATCACGGTGCTTGATCTTTTCAACAACTGTGCATCCAACGGTGTTCTGAGCTGGCTGTCGAGGATATAAACGGGTCGAACTGCAGCCAGCGCTGCATCTACATGCGGTACTTCCTGCAGGGCTCGCACCGACATCTGCGGATCATCTGCAATCACGGTCTCAACGCCGGTAACTATCGCACCACTTCGAGCGCGCAGGCGCTGAACATCAGACCGGGACGCATCGGAAGTGATCCATTTTGACTCACCATTGGCGAGTGCGGTCTTGCCGTCCAGCGTCATGGCCAGCTTAAGGCGCACATAGGGGCGATTCTGAGTGTGGCGCAGTATATGACCGGGAATGACCTGTCTCGCAGAATCCGCCATGCAGCCGACTTCAACGACAAGCCCCGCTGCTTCAAGCTTGCGAATGCCGGCACCACTGTTGCGCACATCCGGGTCGAGCAAGGCCACCACCACTCGGGAAACACCCGCCTTGATGAGCGCTTCAGCACAGGAAGGCGTCCGGCCATGAAAGCTGCAGGGCTCCAGCGTGACGTACGCAGTGGCACCGGTGGCGCTGTTGCCAGCGGCTGCCAGCGCTCGGGCCTCGGCGTGCCCTTCACCGGCCTTGATATGATAGCCCTCACCAACGATTTCACCCTGACGGACCAGGACACAACCTACAATGGGATTGGGATGCGTTGAATATCGTCCCTTCTCAGCGAGACGCAGCGCCAGCGCCATAAACGCGAGATCTTCAGCCCTCGTCATCACGATCTGCCCTGGCCTTGTCCATTGCCTCAATTTCTTTGCGAAATTCATTGACGTCCTGGAAGGACCGATACACCGATGCGAAACGGACATAAGCGACATCATCCAGCTGTCGCAGCTCGTCCATCACCATTTCACCAACCGCACGGGTCGGGACTTCTCGTTCCCCGGTCGCGCGCAGCTGGTGCTTGATGCGATCCATGGTCGCCTCAATCTGTTCCAGATCCACAGGGCGTTTTTCCAGAGCCCGAAGCAGGCCGCTGCGCAACTTATCTTCATCGAATGGCTGGCGCGAGCCATTATTCTTTATAACACGTGGCAGGACGAGTTCAGCCGTCTCGAACGTAGTGAATCGCTCCCCGCATTGCTGACACTCACGGCGCCGGCGCACCTGGTTACCCTCGCCAACGAGGCGCGAATCAATGACTTTGGTTTCGCTGTCTGTACAGAACGGACAATACACCGGGTAATACAGCCTTTAAGCATACAAAGACGTGATTTTAGGCGTTTCCTGTGCTGCACGCGAACTCTGCCTTCTATAGAATACGCCTTCCCTCAAACAGACAGTTAATATGGCGCAGTACGTTTACACCATGTCTCAGGTCGGCAAAGTTGTGCCACCCAATCGCACCATTCTGAAAGACATCTCCCTGTCTTTTTTTCCAGGTGCAAAAATCGGGGTACTCGGATTGAACGGTGCAGGTAAATCAACATTACTGAAGATCATGGCAGGCATAGACACAGAAATCCTCGGAGAAGCGAAGCCCCAGCCCGACCTCAAGATAGGCTACCTGCCCCAGGAGCCCCAGCTGGATACCAATAAGAACGTCAGACAGAACATCGAAGACGGCCTGGGTGAACTATCTGACCTGTTAAACGAATTCAACGAGATATCTAACAAGTTTGCTGAGCCGATGTCCGACGACGAGATGGCAGAACTGCTCGACCGCCAGGGTGAGTTGCAACTCAAAATCGACGCGATGGAAGGCTGGGACCTCGACCGCAAGATGGAGATTGCCAGCGATGCCCTCAGGCTACCAGCGTGGGATGCCGACGTGACACATCTCTCGGGAGGTGAGCGGCGCCGGGTCGCCCTCTGTCGGCTGCTTATGGCTAACCCTGACATGCTCCTGCTGGATGAGCCCACCAACCACCTCGATGCAGAAAGTATTGCCTGGCTCGAACGCTTCCTGAAGGAGTTTCCCGGCACAGTCGTGGCGATCACCCACGATCGCTACTTCCTCGACAATGCTGCTGGCTGGATTCTCGAGCTCGACCGCGGCTATGGCATCCCTTACGAGGGTAACTATTCCACCTGGCTTGAGGCCAAAGAGAAACGACTGGAACAGGAGGAGCGTCAGGAAGCCGCCCGCCAGAAGTCCATCAAAGCCGAGCTGGAGTGGGTCCGGACCCAGCCCAAGGCCAGGCAGGCGAAGAACAAGGCACGCCTCGCCCGTTTTGATGAACTGAATTCACAGGAGTTCCAGACCCGCAACGAAACCCAGGAACTCTATATACCGCCAGGGCCGCGGCTCGGGGAGCAGGTTCTGGAAGTCAAGGGTGTCAATAAAGGTTTCGGCGAGACCATGCTGATCGAAGACCTAAATTTTACAGTCCCGAAGGGTGCTATCGTAGGGATCATTGGTGGTAACGGTGCTGGTAAGTCAACCCTGTTCCGCATGATCTGCGGCACGGAGCAACCCGACAGCGGCGACGTCATCCTCGGCGAAACCGTGGAGCTGGGCTATGTCGATCAGAGCCGCGACAGCCTGGATGATACTAAGACCGTCTGGGAGGAAATCTCCGAGGGCAACGAGATCATCCAGATCGGCAAGTACGAAACCCAGTCCCGCGGCTATGTCAGTCGCTTCAACTTCAAGGGTGCGGATCAGCAGAAATTCGTCAAAGACTTGTCGGGCGGCGAGCGCAACCGCGTGCACCTTGCAAAGCTTCTGAAAAAGGGTGCGAACTTCCTGCTGCTGGACGAGCCAACCAACGATCTTGATGTGGAAACCCTGCGCGCCCTGGAAGGTGCGATCGAAACCTTTCCTGGCAGCATGATGATCATTTCCCACGACCGCTGGTTCCTAGATCGCCTCGCGACCCATATCCTGGCGTTTGAAGGTGACAGTCATGTCGAGTTTTTCCCCGGCAACTTCACGGAGTATGAGGAAGACCGGATGAAACGCCTGGGGACAAAAGAAATCGTACCAACGCGGGTTAAGTACAAGAAGCTGGCTTAACAAGCACTTTCTTTCGACTTAGGGATGTATCGGCTCGCTGATGTATACCCGACAGCGAGCCGTCCCTGCCTGTCTATTCAGAGGCTTTCTACTGCCGTCAACGCATCGGCGAGTTTTGTGACCGGTATCACCCGCAACCCATCTATCGGCTGCCTTGGCTGGTTCGCCTTTGGCACGATCGCGATTTTGAAGCCGTGCTTGGCCGCCTCGCGCAGGCGCTCCTGACCATTGGGTACCGGCCTGATTTCACCCGAGAGGCCGACCTCGCCAAAGCAGACCATTTCGTTCGGTAATGGTCGATTGCGGAACGAGGACACCACCGCCAGCACGAGGGCTAAATCACTACTGGTTTCATCGACGCGGATACCGCCAACAGCATTGACGAAAACATCCTGGTCACCCACCTGCAGGCCACCGTGACGGTGCAGGATGGCAAGCAACATGGAAAGCCGATTCTGATCAAACCCCACGGCAACGCGGCGCGGATTACCCAGCGCTGACATATCCACCAGCGCCTGAACTTCCAGCAGGAGCGGCCGCGTGCCCTCCCAGACCACCATCACCACACTGCCGGGTGTGGCTTCAGCAGACCTCGAAAGGAAAATCGCGGAGGGGTTGGCTACCTCCTGCATACCCTTGTCAGTCATCGCAAAGACGCCCAATTCGTTAATCGCACCAAAACGATTCTTGCCGCTGCGCAACGTCCTAAAGCGAGAGTCGCCATCGCCTTCAAGCATAATGAAGGTATCAATCATGTGTTCAAGCACACGCGGACCGGCCAGCGAACCATCTTTCGTCACGTGCCCCACCATGAACAGCACCGTGTTAGTTTGTTTGGCCTGGCGGATCAGCTGTGCGGCAGACTCCCTGACCTGGGCGACACCACCAGGCGCACTTTCGACGTCAGCGGTATGCATCACCTGGATGGAATCGGCAACCACCACATCCGGTTTCATGTCATTCCAGGTGGCAAGCAGCCGCTCGCAGCTGGTTTCCGCCATCACTTCGAGCTGGTCGAGCGGCAGCCCGAGTCGTCGAGCACGCATCGCCACCTGCGACAGGCTTTCCTCACCCGTGATATAGAGTGCTTTGCGCGCCGCGGCCAGCGCGCACATAACCTGAATGAGCAACGTACTTTTACCGGCACCCGGATTACCGCTGATGAGGACAACGGAACCTGGCACCAGTCCGCCACCCAGCACCCGATCCAGTTCACCTATACCGGTTTCAAGCCGCGGCAACTCTTCCGCTGAAACTTCGCTGAGCTTTTTTGGCGGTTCGAGCTGACCCGCGAAACCGCTCCTGGCCTGCGGCTTCGCATCAACAGACAGGCTTGAAAGCGTGTTCCAGGCCTGGCAGTCATTGCACTGTCCTTGCCATTTCGCGTACTCAGAGCCACAGTCATTACAGACGTAGACGGTTTTTGATTTAGCCACGCACTTCTCCGCGGTAGACCCGGCGCACGCGCGAGCCGATACCACACATCAGGGTGTAAGGAATTGTATCGGCCTGCCGAGCCACCTGTTCAATCGGCAGACCTTCACCCCAGAGCACGACCTGATCACCGGGATCGACGCTATCAGCGTCGGCGAGTTGTACCGTGAGCATATCCATTGAGACCCGCCCGACAATCTCTCTTTCTTCACCGTTGACGAGCACTTTCGTGCCAGCTGCGACCTCTCGGGGATAACCGTCAGCATAACCTGCAGCGACCACGGCCAGGCGACAATTCTCTGATGCCTGCCAGGTGCTGCCGTAACCGACCGTATCGCCGGTTTTGATCCGCCTGACAGCCACGACCGGTGCACTGAACGTCATGGCTGGTGTCAACTCCGGATCCTCGATACAGGCAGCCATAGGCGATGCGCCGTAAAGCATCAACCCGGGTCGTACCCAGTCCGCTCGACTATCGGGTACTGTCATCACGCCTGCCGAGTTCGCCATGTTCAGCACCGCGGCCTGAGGTGCAATCGTCTCGAGCTTTTTTGCTAACGCGCTCATTGCTTCCAACTGTCTTGGCGCGGATTCATCTCGAGCTTCGTTTGCTGTCGGGAAATGCGTCATCAGACCGAGCACCTTCTGACGACCCAGCTCAGCGAACGACGCCTCCACTTCTTCAGGCTTGAGGCCCAGCCGGCCCATCCCAGTATCCACCTTGATCCAGACCGGGCGCCTTGCGCCCCGCGCGCTGAGCAGTTCTATCTGCTGGTGACTGTGCACGACCAGCTGCAGTTCGTAGACACTGGCGAGGTTTACTTCTTCCTTATCGATAACACCTTCAAGCAGGCAAATATTGCCCTGAACGCCGGCTTCGCGCAGTTTGACGGCTTCGCTGACCCGGGCAACAGCAAAAGCCTCTGCGCCGGTGAGCTTGCGAGCAACCTGGATCGCACCGTGACCATAAGCATCGGCCTTGATCACTGCCATGACGCGACTGGCGGGCGCAAGTTCACGCACGTAGTTAAAGTTTTGCTGGATTGCGTTCAGATCAACAGTGACTGTTGCTTGCCTGGAACTCATCAATAGTAATCGTCGTAACCAACAGCGAGGTCTTCGAACTTGGTGTACTGACCGACAAAAGCGAGCTTCTTCTTGCCGATAGGGCCATTCCGCTGCTTCAGGATAATGATCTCGGCAACCCCCTTTTCAGCATCTTCGTGATACACCTCATCGCGATAAATCGCCATGATGACGTCGGCATCCTGCTCGATCGCGCCTGATTCACGCAGGTCCGACATCACAGGGCGCTTGTCGGGTCGCTGTTCAAGGCCCCTGTTGAGCTGGGAACCGGCAATCAATGGGCAGTCGAATTCTTTCGCGATGGCCTTCAATGAACGGGAGATCTCGGAGATCTCACCTGCCCTGTTCTCTGAATTTCCAGCGACCCGCATCAGCTGCAGGTAATCGATCAGGATCATGCCAAGCTTGCCATGTTCCCTTGCAACCCGACGAGCGCGGGAGCGAATCTCGTTCGGCGTCAGC
>Ga0255759_10004600_pt1 | contig 11890 bp, 6 predicted proteins | sample 101ome_20_FD_179959 | JGI IMG/M metagenome (GOLD analysis project Ga0255759, IMG submission 179959) | Coastal salt marsh microbial communities from the Groves Creek Marsh, Skidaway Island, Georgia - 101404AT metaG (version 2) | ecosystem: Environmental > Aquatic > Marine > Intertidal zone > Salt...
TTACAAACCAAGTAACAATTCCGCGCATTATTTGTATACTGGGTTAACTTTTATTCCATTAGATGCAGTTGAAAGTTTAGATATGACAATTCTTTCTCCTGCTTTAAGTCCATCTTTAACAATCACAAAATCACTATATTTTTTCAGAATCGATAGCTGTCTTGATTCTAATTCATTATCATTATTAACAAAATATACTTCGTTATTTTCAGAGATTGCGTTTATAGGTATTGAATAAATATCTTTTAATATAATACCATCAATTTGTGCTTCAACAAATAGTCCGATAGGAAGATTCGGTTTATCAGTTTCAATAAAATCGTTTTTGAAGACTGCAATAAGATTAATCATTCTTGTAACTGGGTCTATAACTCCGTCTACTCTTTCAAGTCTCCCAATCCAAGTTTGATTCTTACCTTTATAAAAACTTCTAATTTCAACTAATGCTTGTTCACTTGGATCTAATTTTCTTCCATCCATTGGTATGCTTAAGAATTGCAAGTCGTTATCCTTTACAGCTAAAGTAACTTCAATCTCGCTTGAAGTGTATACAGCTCCAACAGGCTGTCCAGGAATAATTGTGGTACCTAAATCAATATTTACGCTTTGAATTCTGCCAGCATAAGGTGCTACAATTTCTGTTTTGTTTAATTTTTTTTCTGCTGAACTAACCTGAGCTTTAGCCACTTCTAATAATGCTTCAGCCTGCTTTAGCTGTGGTTTTTTAAGTGTCAAATCGCTAGCAACACCATCACCTATTTTTTCCCAGGCTTCTTTGGCAACTTCTGCTTCTGCCAATTGCAATGAATGCTGCACTTCAGCATTTGCCAATTGTAACAAAGCATTTTTGTACTGTAGTTGTAAGTCTGTATCATCAATTTTTGCCAAAATTTCACCTTCCATAACTGATGAACCTTCGGAAAACTTTTTTGAACGATAAATAACTTCACCGCCAACTTCTGCAGTTAATACTGTCTGGGTAAGAGGCGTTGTTGTACCATTAGAACTTATTCGAATTTGAAAATCTTTTGGAGTTAAAATTTCAACAACAACGTCGGGAGCTGGTGCTTCTTCTACCGGATCAGGTTGTACCTGACCTAGCAGCCACAATAAATATGATAAAGCGAATGCGCCTAATAAGATAAATAATGGTTTTAATTTTTTAATCATTTGTTTTAAATCCTCCGCCAAGAGCTAAAATTAAATTTATTCTCTGTTCTATGCGAACCTTTTCTAATCGAGCTTTGAAATCTAGATTATCATAAAGTGCATTATTCGCATTAATAGCATCCTCAAAGGTTGAAGATCCTTTAATAAATCCTTCAAAGGTTGTATCGTAGATACTTTCCGACAAAATAATATTTTGATTAATTATTTCTAAAGCTTGATTTGATGTTAAATCAGATTCAAATCCACTTTCTATTTCCTTGTATGCATTTAACAGCGTATTTACAAAATCAAGCATTGCAATTTCTCTATTAGTCTTAGCCAGTTTTTTATTCGCAATAAGTTTTCCTGCATTAAATACTGGTACAAAAACATTTAATCCTTTGTTCCATACTGAAAAGTCTTCATTGGTTAAATCTTCTAGATCATTTGATGAGCTCCCATAACTTCCAGTAAGACTAAATGTTGGGAATAAAGTAAGAAGAGCTTGCCTATCTAAAGCTTTATTAGCGAGTAAATTATATTGTTGAGCGATTAAATCTGGCCTTCTTTTGACAATATCTGCTGGTACAGTACTTGGAATGCTTGGTAATTGTTTAGGAAAGTTGTTGTTAACTAAAAATTCTGTGGAAGGATAGTCTTTTACAAGCAGCTTTGCTTCTCTTTTAAGAGAATTTACAATCAGAAGTTTATTATTATAATCAGATTTTGTTGCATTAAATATTATTTCCGATTGTTGATAAGCTTGTATGGGAATACTCCCTTTGTTGTAGCGTAACGAATAAAGCTCAAAAATAGTTTCTGCATTCTTAAGTTTTTTTGAGGCATTGTTTAAAACTTGTTCTGCTTCAATTATTGAAAAATAAAGTTTAGAAGCCTCAGCAGTCAGCGAAAGCTTAAGAAAATCTTCATAATACATTGCAGACAGATATTGTTGTTTAGTAGCAATCCTTCCTTGGCGAAGCTTGCCCCACAAATCAATTTCCCATTGCGTTCCAAGTGATAGATTATAATTTTCTTGAGTGAATACGGTTACTTCATCAGATGATTGACCAAATAAGGTTGAAAAAAATGGAGGAAATCCTGCAGTGTTCTGCTCAGATTCAACGGCACTACTATTTACTGAAATTGATGGGAATAAACTACCAGTTGCTATTATTGATGCTTGTTTGGCTTTTCTCGTATTTAACATCGCTTTTTCAAGATTTATATTTTCATCCATAAATTCAACCAAATAAGAATTTAGATTGTCGTCATTAAAAATTTTCCACCATTTTTGATCAAAATCTAAATTTTGCGAAATGCTAACTTCCCATTGCTCAGGAACATCAAAATCCAAAACTTGATTAGGTTCAATAGTTTTTTGTGATGCACAGCCAAAAAATATTAAAGCGATTAAAAAAATAATTTTCTTCATCTTATTTGCTCATTAGATATTCAGAAATTTTGAATAAAGATAATAAACTTATTGACCACGCTATGCTAATAAATCCATAGGATAAATAAGTATCTGTAACTACGGCTGCGCCAATACCTTCTCCAGCAATATATGCTAATGGCGCAAGTAATCCATAGAAACAAATTAATGGATATCTACCGATCAAAAATTTCATCGCATGATTTATCTGAGCTGTAAAACCTGCCCACATACAAACTATCCAAAGTGGTGCTAGATTTGGCGCAAAATCTAATGTACCGTTGTATTGAACAAAACCAAGTATTGAAAAAGTAGAGTCAACTATTAAACCAAAGATAATAGAAATAACAATCAGTTGTATTTCTTCTTTTAAATGGTCTGCAACAATTAGAAAATGAAGGAATAAGAAAATAAAAGTTGGTATTAAAGCAATAATTGGGTCTCCTTTAGCTCCACTGTAGACACAGGAAAACCATACAATCGTAAAACCGACATAATTTATCATTTTGTTTGACTTGGAAAGAATATAATTGATCATTAATTAAATTTATCTTTAATTGTTTGAAATCTGAAATCAAAGATTTGATTTAACTGAGGTTTTATCAAAACCGGATGAACAATTGTTCGAAAGGCTTGAATTGGTAGGGCATAAGTTATTTCATCAATAATTAAAATACCTCCGTCAATTTCTTTGAACGTATGTTTATGATGCCAGTAACTGTAAGGACCTTTGAGTTGTTCATCAACAAAATATTCATTTTCTTTATAGCTCGTGATCATAGTTCTCCAGCGAACTGGTACACCTATAATTTTTACGGTATAATCAATTATTGCTCCTTCCTTCATTTCTATTGGAGTAGGTGTTATAATATTAAAACCCATTGATGAAGGAGTGATTTTCTCAAGATTTTCAGGTCTTGAAAAAAATTCAAATACAGTATCCATATCACTTGGTACAAATTGTTCTTTATAGAATGTATAGACTTTTGGTTGTCTCAAAAAAGAACCAGCGAAGACCATAAGAAGCATAGTCACAACTATAATTGCTATATTTTTTTTACTGAGTTTCATAATAAAGAAGTGGCTCTGGACGGAATTGAACCGCCGACACAAGGATTTTCAGTCCTCTGCTCTACCAACTGAGCTACAGAGCCATCAAGTTGTAAAATGAGATATTTCATCGCTTAGGGCGATTCAATAATTATTTTTAAATTTTACAACATATTTTACAACATATTTTCTCATATACATTATAAAATAGTTCACGAATTTAACCAAATAATCCAAAAAAACACGTAAGATTATAACTTCGGGTTGATTCATACCTAAGTCAGAGATAAAAACACTTCAATTTATCATGCTAAAATTTAATGGAACAAAATATCTGTCAACAAGTAATACATTTATGAAAAAAATTTGGATTATTAGCGTATTTTGGTTGTGGGCTTGTGGTGGAGGTGGAGAAAGTTCTCCTACTGAACCTCAAGAACCGGTTAATCAAGATGCTCTTGTGTCAGCTTTCTTTGGACTTGATAATGCACTACCAAGTATATTGTGTACGCAACCAGGAAGTCAATTAGATGGTATGCCTGTTAATTTTAAATACCCATTAGATGCAGCTACTTTGTCAGGATCTGATTTTGAAGTTGTAGATAGCCTTGGAAATATACACATCCCAATTTGTGCTCGCTTAGCACCAGCTAATGAAAACGGAGAAAATCGAACTGTGCTTCTGTTAGGTGAATTTGGTACCGCTGTTACCAATCCACCTGTTGAAGTAAGAGTTGTAGGGGATTTATTGACAATTGATACTATATCTGGAGAGTCCGCTTGTTCTGAAATTGTAAACCTAAACGGCATCTCTACAACAAATGTTATTCCGCTTGCTAATGGACCAAGTTTATTCTTTGCACAAAGAATTGATGGCAATTTGAATGAATGTAGCTCAGGAACACAAACGATTCAAGTTGCTTGGAATGGTGGTATTACACCATATATAAGTGATGATACTGAATTTGACTTGTTTCAATACTATATTGGCTATTCTGAGAGTGCTGGAGATCTAGTACCGCATGTACCTATTTCGATTGCAGATATAAATGACAACGATAACTTTCACCAACTTTGTTTTTCAACAAGTGATGATATTGTTAAAATTTCAATAATGGCTAACACGGTCGAAGATCCAAACCACGACCCAAATTTATACAGCGAAATTGATGTTATTTCCTGCACTAACTAAAAATCTACCACATTTTTTACAACATATTTTTACAATATACTTTCATAAATACGTATAAATACAATCTTCTGTTCTTGTGATTACCTGATTACTCATACACACAAATTATCTATCATGATTACAACATGTTTTACAACATGATTACAACATAATGATCAAAAAATGTCAAGTGAAGTAATATCAACAGATACAAGAATTGAGGGGTGATGGAATAAGATTTTCAGTCCTCTGCTCTACCAACTGAGCTACAGAGCCAACAAAATGCCTGAAAAGGTAAGCAATATTAGTTATTTAATAAACACATAAATATTTCTTAGTTTTAGAAATGAAAAAAATTGTTATTGCTTCTTCCAATAAACACAAAGTATCAGAAATTTCTTCAAAGATTCAACCGTTTTTTGATGAGATATTATCTTTAGCTGATTTTCCTGAAATTGAAGAAATAATTGAAGATGGAAACACTATCGAAGAAAATTCGTTCATAAAATCAAGGGCTTGCTTCAATTATAGTAACATAGCTTCAGTTGCAGATGATACAATTTTAGAAGTTGATGCTCTGAATGGAGATCCTGGTTTATTTACTGCAAGATACGCAGGAAATAACGCTACATATGAGGACAACATGAATAAACTATTAAAAAACTTAGAAGGTATAGAAATGCATTTACGTAATGCACGATTTCGTACTATAATTTCATATGTTGATGGAAAAAATGATTTCCATGTTGAAGGAGTAATAGAAGGCAAAATTACAAATAGCAAACTTGGAGCTAATGGTTTTGGATATGATCCAATTTTCTTTTCAGAACAATTTAATATGACCTTAGCTCAAATGAACAGTGAACAAAAAAACCAAATTAGTCATAGAGGATTAGCCATTAAAAAATTTGTTACAAAAATCAGAGACATTTTATAAATGAAGAAGTTCCTAATATTTATTTTTTCGATTGGTGCTCTTTATAGCAATGATATTGTCAAAGAAATTAGCTTAAATCCTTTCAAAAATTCTAAAAAAATCAATTATTCATTGAATGATATTTCAAATTATCCTATTGGAATCTTTAAAATTGATAGAAAGTATATAGATTATAGCGTTTCTTTTAATGCTTCTTTTGATAAAATTATTATCAGTGAGAAAATATTGAATGTAAACAGCTCTATACCATATGTTTCAACATTCGATAATTATATAAGTTTTTTAATTTCTTCAAATCAACAATATAATCTATCTCAACCATTCTCAATTGCTGCATCAGATACAACTATAAATAAAAAAACAGATAGATTCATGCAGATTGCAGATATCGATCTAGGTGCTTTGGGAAGAGCATCTTTAAGAGTACAAGGAAATATAAATTTATCTGGTAAATTAGTTAACCAAGACCAAGAGCTTGTTCGATCTTCTTATAGAGAGCAAGAAAAAACGAATTTTAAATTTGATCAAAAACAACAACTCAATGTTCAAGGAAAGGTTGGTGAGAGAATTACAGTCTCTCTTGATCAGAATTCAGAACGTGATTTTGATTGGGAAAATACTATCAGAGTTGATTATCAAGGGGAGGAAGATGATATTTTGCAAAGGCTTGAAATGGGGAATATTTCTCTATCCTTGCCTTCAACGGAGTTTGTTACTTTTTCTGGACAAAATAAGGGACTATTTGGCGTTAAAGCCTTATCTAAGCTTGGGCCAGTAAATATTACCAGCATAGCTTCCTTAGAAAAAACTAAAAAACAGTCTCAAAGATATAGGGGAACTTCAGAATTAACGGAAAACCAGATCCAAGATTATGATTATAAGAAAAATCTTTACTTTTTTATACATGAATGGTTTAGGAATGGTTCAACCGATACAATTGAGGAAAGTGGTTTTACTCTTGCAATTCCCTCTTACTATCCGCTTATAAATGGATTACATCAGATTGGTAATGTAGTAGTTAAAAACTTTGAATTATATAAGATTGATGCATCAAATAATCCACAAGCTGATTTTGGTACTGCCTATATAAATCCAAACGATACTACACAATTTCCTGACAAAAGCAAGCAAGGAGCTTTCATAAAGTTAGACAGAGGAACAGATTATAGCATTAATGAAGACTTAGGATTTATTAGAATGCAAAGTTCTCTTCAGAATGAAATAATTGCTGCTCACTATCAACTGGTTGATAGAAATACAGGCCAAGTAATTGTTCAAATAGGTGAAGGAATTTCTGTTGACAATCAAACACTGTCTTTAAAAATGATTAAGGCTCAATCATCACATCCGAACCATCCTGCATGGGACTTGATGTTTAAAAACGTTTACTCTATGGGTTCAACTAATATTAATTCTCAAAGTCTTGAAGTAAATATTGTTGATAATTTTTCAACCCCAGTAAGTGACAGAACTGATAGTGGAAGCACATTTTTAAATCTTTTCGGATTAGATAGTTTCAATCAATCTGGTGCATCCTCACCTGATGAAGTCATTGATTATAACAATCCAAATATCGTTAACTTAGTTACAGGGGAAATTCATTTACCTGCATTACTACCATTTGTTGCTAATGATGTTATCAATGGCGGAAATGATAACAGTACATTGTCGGGGTTTTTACAACAAGGTAAAATGTATACTACCTCCAATAGAACGGAATATACTGGAGATTCTAGGTTTACAATAAACGCAAATTATACTAGTCCAAAGTCTACTATCAGTTTAGGTTTTACGCTTGTTGAAGGAAGTGAGGAAATCCTTTCTAATGGTGAAAAGCTTGAAAGAGGCACTGATTATCAAATTGATTACTTTTCCGGCATAATAATGTTAACAGGCAATATAGATCCTAATAGTGATTTAGAAATTTCCTATGATAAACATGATCTTGTTACTTTTGATAGAAAAATTATGGTGGGATCTAGAGCGCAAATTGATTTTGATGAAAAATCATTTTTGGGCCTTACAGCACTTTATTATAACCAAGATATTGTAAATAAAAAAGTTGAGGTAGGATATGAACCTATTCAAAATTTCATTTGGGATATTAATGGTAGATACGAAAAAGACTTAGATAACTTTTCTGCAAGAATTAATCAACTGAGTTTTTTAAATGCTAACAAGTTATCAAACTTTTCAATTGAAGGAGAGATTGCACAAGTTCTGCCTAATCCAAATTCAATATCTAATCCTAGAACCGGAGATGGAAATGGAGTAGCATTTATCGACGATTTTGAAGGCTCTAAAAGAGTTACTAATCCTTCAATCTTAAGAAGATTCTGGAATATTTCATCTGCCCCAATTGATATGTCCAGTAATCAGGAATATGATCAGAGAAATAGATTGAATATGTATTGGTATAATCCTTATTCACAAGTTCTTACAAATAATATTTGGCCTAATGTTTCAACATCGCAGAGAGCTGCAAATCTCACTACAGATATTTTAGTCTTAAAATATAAGCCAAAAGAATTTCAAACATCAGTTGATCCAGATTCTTTATGGGCAGGTATAATCACACCTATGTTTATAGGAGATTATGATCAAACAAGAACAAGATTTTTTGAGATTTGGCTTAGAGGTGATGAAGGAAATTTAACAATTGATTTGGGAAAAATAAGTGAAGATTATAATGGCAATGGTATTCTTAATACTGAGGATGTACCAGAGGCAGGGTTGGCACTAGGTAATGGATTTCTTGAGGATAATGAAGATACTGGATTGGATGGTTGCTTTAATGCTTATGAGGATGGTTTTGGAGGCTGTTTAGATTCCGATGGACTATCATACCTAGAGTATTTTGCAAATGGAGAAATTGAAATAATAAATGCATCATCTGATGTTGATTCTAATGATCCAAATGGGGACGATTGGGATTATTCTGAAGGAAGTTCAAATTATGAAAAAGTCAATGGAACAGAAGGAAATGGTTCCGGTGATAGAATTCAAACAGGTGGAAAATATCCAGATACTGAAGATTTAGATAAATCAGGATTTTTGGATAGAACAAATGATTATTTCACCAAAACCATATCCTTAAGTGATAGCACATATGTTGCTGGTTCTACGGAAGTAGATGGAATTAAAACAGGCTGGAAATTGATAAGAGTTCCATTAAGTCATTTTGATAAAATTCAAGATATATCCTTAAGTGAAATAAAATCTGTTAGGTTGGTTGTATCTGGTATTACTGAAGAAACAAAATTAGAAATTGCTAAAATAGAATTAGTTGGAAATGCCTGGCAAGAACTTGGAACATCTTTAGCAAATACAGAATCTTATACCGCACAAGATAGTACATTTATTGTTTCTGTGATTAATGATGAGGATAATCCAAATTATGTGCCTCCGAAAGGAGTTTTTGGTGAATATGATCAAATCAATCAGATTAGATCAAAAGAGCAGTCTCTAGTATTAAAATTTGAAAATCTTGATCCAAATTATAAGGGTGCTGCAAAAAAAATTCTGGCGATGGATGAAAAAAAGGGACAGAGTTTCCTAATGTATGATAGAATGAAAATGTTTGTTTACGGTAATAGCGAATTTGCTTCGGAAGAAGAAACAGATTTAAAATTTTTCATCCAATTTGGTAATGGTGATGAATATTATAAAGTTACTAAACCAGTTTATGACAATTGGGATGAAGAATTAAAAAGAAATGAAATTGATTTAGACCTCAATTGGCTTACCTCACTTAAAAATGCAACCGATGAATCTATTAGCCTTATAAATGTAACTGACACCTTCACGGATTCATTGAGCTATAAGGAGTATAGTTTCATAGATGACAATAATACTATTTATAAAAATGTTGAAATTGTTGGGAACCCTTCACTTTCAAGATTACAATACTTCATTGTAGGTGTTGAAAATGAGTCAGATCATCCAATCACAGGCGAAATATGGCTTGATGAACTAAGATTAAGTGGAGTTAAGAAAGAAACTGGTACTGCAGTTAGACTTAAGTCAAAATTTAATTTATCTGATTTGAGTCAGAGCACATTAACTTATATTAGAAAAGATGCAGACTTTCATGTTCTTCAAGAAAGAATCGGAACAAATCAAACCGTAGAAAATTTTACTTTTAATAATAATTTTCAGCTGGGAAATTTCTTTCCTAGTAGCCTTGGTATTTCTTTTCCAATTACAACTAACTATAACGTAATTAACAATTCACCAAAATACTTTCCAGGGACAGATATACGAACAAATGGTTCCCCGCCAGATTCTGTAATGGTAAAATCTTCAACGATTAATATTGCGGGTAAAATTTCAAAGCGAGTTAAATCTGAGAATCCATTTATCAAATATTCAATAGATAATCTAAGTGCAGGTTTTAATATTTCAACTCAAAAGAAGTCTGATTCAATAATGGAATCAATAGATGTAAGTAAAATGGATACGAATGTTGACTATAATTTAAGGTTTCCAAGTGATAACTATATTGAAGCTTTTAAGTGGGCCGAAAAAGTTCCGTTCATTGGAGAAAAGTTAAGCGAAACAAGATTTTTCTATACCCCGTCAACCTTTACAACTGGAATTCGTGTTAATAGAAACTTATCTGAAAAAATTTCAAGAAAGAATTCTGAGCTAATTGAAGATTTTAGTTTAGGGCTTGAAAGAAGGTTTACCTTTAATTATAAAGTATTTGATAATACCCAGCTCAATTACACCAAAAATCTTAGAAGCGATATGTCAGATTATAGAGATGAAGTGTTGAATCAGTTAAAAGTTGGAGCATTAACAAATATAAATGAAACTTTAAACTACACATTTAGTCCCCAATGGTTGGATTGGTTTAAACCTAATTTCTCTTACAACACAAATTACTCATGGAATCAGCCTAGAAATGGTATTTATGACGCAGCAAACTTAAATCTCGTGAAAAATTCAGGAGTTAATTTTTCTATATCTCCAACAGAATTTATTGAGATATTTTATACTCCTGTTTCAAAGAGAGAAGGTCCCAAGACACGATCTAGGACAAGGTCTAGCGGACTAGCAAGTTTTAATGCAGAAGAAAATAGGGAAAAGAAAGAAGAAAAAGATGATAAAAAGGATAAACAGAGATCTTTAGAAAATAATTTTGTACTTGAAAGAATATATAATGAGTCTAAGAAAATTGAGCCTCTTACAATTACCATAAGTAACATAACCACAAAGGTTTCTAATGGAATTGATGGAGAGGTTCCGCTATCATATCGTTTAGGTTTTAAAGATAATCTAGGATTAAATTCAATAGCAGAAGTTGGATTAAACACAGGAAATGAGGATATAAAAAAATCATTTTCTGCAAGAACAGGTGTAAGATTCAATCCACAGTCATCACTAATGATTTCGTTCAATGAGAGTATATCTTCCAATATAAATGGATATAGTATTGATTTTCGATCAACTACAAGAGACTACATTGGATTTGGTAGTTACTTATCCAAAGGATTTCCTTTTTCGAATTGGTCTTTTAGGTTAGGTGGACTTGAAAAAATTAGTTTTATTAAACCATATGCTAATTCAATGTCTATTGAACATTCTTTTTCTGGTAAGCAAAATTTATCATGGAAGTTTAACGAAGAGGGCATAATGCCTATCAATCTCTTCAACATTTCATCCTTTGAAAACGGTAATAACGATTATTTGCAATTCTCAAGAATATCTAGATCATTTTCACCTTTGATTGGAATTAGCACTACCTTTAAAAATGGAATTTCAACAAATTTAAGAAGCAATATTACACATACTTTAGATGAAGTTGCTAATGGGTTAACTTATATATCTGATAACAGTATACTTGCCACATTGACGTATAATTTTTCAAAAGGCATTCGTTTCCCACTGCCATTTTCTGAAAGAAATATTTATCTAAGAAATAATATGAATATTAGCTTAAACTTAGACTTTTCTAATAAAACAGAAGAGGGATCAAAAGATAAGATTAATTTTGTGGAGCAGAATTTTACAAATACGCAAAAAGGTATATTAAGAATTACTTATACGCTTACAGATGACATTACTGGAAGTTTGTTTTATGAATATAGACAAACCGATACTCGCCTTACAGGAAGAAGAATTGATAGAGATTTTGGAATTAACT